>Ga0316205_10004051_pt1 | contig 13218 bp, 10 predicted proteins | sample 3monthpyrite_MG_FD_204941 | JGI IMG/M metagenome (GOLD analysis project Ga0316205, IMG submission 204941) | Microbial mat bacterial communities from mineral coupon in-situ incubated in ocean water Damariscotta River, Maine, United States -... | ecosystem: Environmental > Aquatic > Marine >... | reverse complement strand
CGGGACGCAAGATCGCCGAAACCATCACGGTCAATGGTGTACGCTTTATTCTTGAGGACGGGGCCTGGGGTCTGGTTCGGGCATCATCCAATACGCCCAACCTTGTGATCGTGGTCGAGAGCATGACGTCAAACGATGATATGAAAGCCATCTTCGCCGACATTGAAGCGCGGCTAGCCCGGCATCCTGAAATTGGTGAATTCGATCAGAAAATCTGATCAACGCGGGTCGGCAATTACCCCTGGTATTCCGGTGTGCTGACAATCAGCCCGTCGAGACCTGCCGTGACCTTGATCTGGCAGGACAGGCGTGAATTGTCCTGAACGCCGTCGGCGAAATCGAGCATGGATTCCTCCATGGCTGAACGCTCGCCGGTTTTTGCCTGCCAGGCTTCATCAATATAGACATGGCAAGTCGCGCAGGCGCAGGCGCCGCCACAATCGGCATCAATGCCCGGCACCAGATTGCGTATTGCGCCTTCCATGACGGACAGGCCATCAGCGACGTCAACCGTGTGCTTGGTGCCGTTATGTTCGATATAGGTGATCTTGGCCATGGAAGTCTCGTCAGGTTGTTCGGACTGAGCGTTGCCTGCGTGAGAACAGACTTCCGCGCGTAAAGTCAAGAATTCGCTGCATTGGGAGGGCTTATTCGGCGAACGCAGGGATATCACCGCTCGCCGCAGCGCGTTCACGAACGTCAGCAACACCATTGGCAAAGCGGATGAGTCAGCGCGGTGTTTCGGCCTCAGGGTCACCAATTGCGATGGCGTGGCAGCATAATGTTGCCGCCTTGGCTCTCCCCTCCATAAGACCATCGCACCTTAGTGAGAATTCGCTGATTATCAGGGTAAAAGCAGGGAATTTTCGGTGAAACCAACCTCTCGCCCGATCAGGCAGTCATAAAAATATATTAATATCAATCAATTAAAGCGAAATTCCCTGCGAAGATTAACAGGGAAATTTATTCGCGGTACCAGAGAAAATAATTTGCAGAACAGGGAATTAAACCCTGACTGAAGGCAGACGGGGAAACGCCTCTATTCCATGCACTGCGCGACGCTATCGTACGGCATTACTGAACGAGCTGCAGGCCTGCAAAAAAACTTTGCGCGAACTTGGGCCCTTTGCTCAGAATCGGTTCAAGACCATATTTTTGATAAGGGATAAAGAAAACGGCTTCGTCATGTGCGGATAGCGTCAGTTTAGCACAGATTGCATTGAGCATCATGGGTGCGCAGGCGCATCAGGAGATCGCGCCGCCGGTGTAGTTTCATCACACCCCTGACGCTTGGCATTCTTAACCTGAACAAATCGCATGGGAGGGCCGCCTCGCAGATGGTTTCGGCGCCAGCCGCATCATTTTTAAGCTACCTGTGGCGAGAAAGCAGATGAACTCTCGTCTCACTGGCACGGTCATAAATTCGCCGGTAGCCGAGCAGGGCCTGCGAAAGAGCATCGACTTGATCGTCATTGCTCCCTTCGGGAAAGGCGCGGCATTCTTCGATGAATTCCCATACCCAGGCGTAGCGCTTGGGGTTGGGGATATGGAGGCGGCCTTCCGATACCAACAGACTGGCTTCGTCCCAACGCGCTTCCTTGGACATGTTGGGTGTAAATGAGTGAAGTTGGATGATGCAATTTGGATGGGTATCTCGCCATGCCTGCAGGAAATGGCGCACTTCCTCCAGAAGAGGCTTGCCGGAGGAGGCGTTCTCAATGACTATATCCTGCGGTCGATATTTCGAAATTATAGCAATCGTCTGAGATTTTAAGTCATTGAACTCGACCCGTTTGCGCCATCTTCCTTCAAGATGGAGATGCCCGTCGAACACGGCAAACACCAAGATCACCGAATATGATTTGGCGTAGGTGCCACCCCCGGCAGGGTCGATGCTGACGAGATACGAGTCAGCACGCTTGCGGGGGAAGGATGAGTATATCTTGAATTGGGTAACATCGATGAGCCCACCGCCTGCCGGCAATGGTGCCTGCATGAACTGTGCTTGATAACCGTTCAGCCCGAGTGAATGTTTCTGTTCGTCAAGTACGTGTTGTGGCAGGCGGGCCGGATGTAAAAGCGCGCCCTGCTGCCAAGTGAAATAGCAATCGGGTCCCGTTTGGAGTCTCGTCGTGGACTGCGCAGTGGCAGGCAGCACAAGCTTCGTCCAATTTCCTTGATCAGTTAACTGAGCATGCGGATCCCAGATCGACAAGCGCTGCATGACACAGATTATGGCGCCGGTGGCCAGATCGTTAAATCGCGTCATGGCGCTTGTCTTGATCCATGTCACGACCTGGTCGCAGGTCTTTTGACTGGCTGCGTCCTGAGCGCTGATTGGATCGTCGAAAATGATCACGTCTGCCCCCATGCCGGTTAGACCTGTCCCGGTGGATAGGCCCGTCCTGCCGCCGAGCTTAGATGTTCTGTACATGAGCTCGGTATTCTTCGAGGCCGCCGGCTTCAGCGTCGGAAAGATTTGTTTTATCGCCGGGTTGTCAATCAGCTTTCGAAAAAGTGACGAATGTTCAGCGGCAAGCTGTTCGTTGTGGCTGATTACGAAAAATCGTTTGGACGGGTCATGGCCAAGCATGAAAGCCGGCCAGGCGATCGATACGATGAAGGATTTTAAGGTGCGGGGCGGTAAATTGATGGCCAAGCGGCGGGTGTCCCCGAAGCGGACGCGGTCGAGCTGATAGCACAGCGCATCAATGTGAAAATTATCAGCAAACTCGGCCCCCGGATGCACCAGCTGGAAACTGAAACGAACAAAGGACTTAAAGTCCTGCCGGACGGCCGCATGGACAGCGGCCTTGGAAGCTTTAATCGCCATCTTTACCCCCCGACGTTTTAAGGGCTGATCGAAGAAGGAGATCCTCAAGAAGGGCGATGTCGGACTCGCTGGCGGGCAGGGTTTCGGCCCCGTCTCCACCCTCATCGGGCCAGAAAGCTTTGATCTGGCGCAAAAGCTCCGCCAGAGCCCGAGCATCGCCTTTCAACGCCTTGCTGACGAGCTGTTTTGTAACAGCTTCCATTTTGGTAAGACGGCGCGTCTTTCCTCCCTCCTTGACCGTCAGGCGCTCAGAGAGCTCGTTGACCAGCACCGTGGCGAAGTTTTTGCAACCCTTCGGGCGCCCCTTTGGGTTGCCCGAACGACCCGGTTTGAACTGATCTTTTTTAGGCGGTTTGCCGTAACCAACATCATAATCACTCATCGCTGATCTCCCCTGCGTTGGGTCAAGCGAAGGGGAGGTGCCCGAAGTGCCAAGGGCGGTCCTTGGGTAAGCAGGATGGGTCGCTTACCGGTCAAAGTGCTCCATCGACTGATCGCGACATCGACGTATTGTGGCTCAAGCTCAATGACTCGGGCGCGGCGCCCGGTTCGTTCGGCCGCCAAGATAATCGATCCCGACCCACCGAACCCATCAATAACAATGTCGCCCGACCGAGAAGCATCAAGAATGGCGTCGGCGAGGAGCTCGACAGGTTTAACCGTCGGGTGGTCAGCCAAGTCCTGATCGCGCCCCGACCTGAAGGTGTTGACGCCCGCATAGGTCCACACATTTGATCGGTTGCGGCCATATCGGCCAAGTTGGACATTATTGGTGTGCCGAGCAGTTCCCACCTTGAAGAGTGCAAAAAGCTCATGGCGGGAGCGGTAAAAAGAGCCCATTCCGGCATTGGTCTTGTTCCAGACGATCAGGTTTAGCTGGTCGGAATAGAGCGGGTCAGCTGCCGCATAGAGTTCGCGCAGATGACGGTGGTCCATGGCGATGTAGTGGAGGGCGCCATCGCGGGAATACTTGACCGCCAACGCTATCCCTTGTTCGAGAAAGGCGGTAAATTCTGACCGGCTCATCTCGCCAGCGGCCATAGCGAACTCGGCATGCGATTTTGAGGTCACATGACCCTTAATGGGTACGTTATAGGGCGGATCGGTTATGCAAAGAGCGGCACGCTCAGCTCCCATGAGGCGGTCCCAACTTCGCGGCATCATGCACGATCCGCAACAGATGCGGTGTTCATCCAAGGCCCACAGGTCGCCGGGCCGGGTGATCGGGTGGTCGGGCGGTTCAGGTATCATGTCATCGGTGTCGTGCTCTTGTTGTGACGCGCCCGGACCGTTTGCTATCAACAGATCCACCTCGGCTATCTCAAACCCGGTGGTTTCGATCTCGAGGTCGCCTGCGAACTCCAGGAGATCGCACAGCTCAAGCTCAAGAAGCTCACGGTCCCACCCGCCGCGCTCCGGGAACCGGTTCGCCGCGATCACGAAGGCGCGTTTCTCGATCAGTTTGAGATGTGTGACGCGAACCGCTTGGATCGTGCCGTGTCCGAGCTTGGCGCAGATGTTTGCCCTCAAATGCCCAGAGAGGATCTGGTTGCTCTCATCGATTATTATTGGATCAACCAAACCTAGCCGCTCAATTGAGCGGGTCAGGCTTTGTATCTTCGCCCGATCATGCGTTCGAGCATGTTGAGGAAAGGGGTGAAGGGCTTCAATCGAAACGGACTCAAGGCATGAGCCCAAACTTACAGTAGTCATCGCACAATACTCCCATCGTTCCGCTTGGCGGAGACGTTTGACGCGTTAATCTCGCGTCCGCTGATGGGGTTTTCATGCTGCTCTAATGAGCTAGGTCCATCCTTGGACCCATGGCGGACAATGTAGCGGCGGCTAGCGAACTGGAGTTCCGCGCCTGAGCGACATCCTTGTCGCTCCAGGGCATCTAATCCAAGCGGCACAGCCGTGCGCTAAAAAATGAACATGTGCGATTCGGGCCCGATGGGTCAAGGCTCACGAAGAGGAATGTCTTGCGAGGCATCGACTCTTACTTTGATCGCTCCTGATTGAGCGCGAGGAGGCGGGCCACAATCTCGTCATCGGACAGGACGTGCGGCCAATCGATCTGGCGCTCGGCCGTGAGATGTTGCAGGACGTCATCGAACAGAAAGCAACAAGGCCTGAACGCAAGGGCGAGCGGGTCGATGGGTTTCTGGTGGGCAGGCGCGTATCGATCCGAGGAGCCCGCCGGGTTCTCCCCCCTTTGGGGTTGAGCGAGTGACAAGGATTTAGTTCGCGCCCGAACGCCGTCCTCCGGATTCCACCCAGAGCTCCTGGGCGATCTCAACGGGATCCACACCCTGTGCAGCCCACCACTCCGGCTCATCGGGATCGCGGTGTACAAGGTCATGGTGGCGCCGGCAGAGGGGCACGGTGAACTCATCGGACACCTTCTTCGCCATGGCGCGTGGCTGCATGAAGCGCAGGTGATGCGCATCGCAAGGCTGCCTTCCACACACAAGGCACGGCTCGCGGCGCACATGTGCCAAATGAGCCGGAGCCCGGACACGGCGCAGCTTCGGGAGCATCAGCCCGTGCCCGTCGGTTAGCGCTGGAACCAAGTCCCGTGCCTGGACCAAACGGTTTTGCTTGGTTGGCTGTTCCTGAGCGCTGGTAGCAGGGGTCGGTGTGGATATTCCGGTGCCTGCGCCCACCGGCTCAGCTTCTGCTCGTGCCCGCTTTTCGCGTGGATCGACGAGGTGGGTCGGTCCAACGCGGTCGGGCCGGTAGCTCTGCCCACCATTGACCTGCTGGTCGCTGTGGCGACCGCCTTCATGGCCTGCATTGCCGCCCGTCTGAGGTCCCCCGGAGCCGTCCCTTGACGGTCTATGGGTTTGTTCCCCGTTTGCTGATTGGTGGGCCTGCCCACCGGGCGGGGGTTGGCGGTCCGGCCTACCGGAACCGGTATGCGCAGTCGCTTCGGTGCGATTCCCATTGTCTTCAGCCACGTTCGCTGCCGCGCTTCCACCAGGATTAGTGCCAACTTTTCCATCGTTCTCAGGCGCGCTTTGCGCCTCTTTCTTGCCCGGGGGTGCCTTTGGCCGAGAGGCCGATCGGGCAGGGTGATTCGTGGGCCCTGCCAGCGCGAGGGTGCCAAAGGGCCGGCCAAAACTTGCCAGCGCGCGAAGCGTGGCATCAAGTTCAGCGGCTTTCAGCCCTTGATTGTGGGCCTCAAAAGGCGTGCTCGCTTTGCCCTCGCCGCACCCTTGCGCATCGCGAAAGCTCTGACCGGATTCCAGATTCAGCGAAACCCGGACTTTTGCGACATAGGCTGTGGTGATTTGTCGTTCGCGCTCGCGTGTTGCCGCGCAACGCATCTCGACGAGCTCGCGGCTCCATCCATCCGCGCCAAAAATCCGGTTCGCTTCATCGATCGCTCGCCAGCCCTCTTGAGGCCCGGCGCCGGGATCAATTGAATTGGCCCCTGATCGACGCAGAGACCTTTGTGTTTTCTCGTTGAAGCTCATCATCGGACCCTCACCATGATATTCGCGTCACCATCAACGAGCTCTGCTCCTTTGATTTCTTGTCCCGCTTTGAGTGCATCGCTCAAAGACCTCCGGTCGATCACAGGGTCGGGGATCCGCCAGTAGCTTTTTGGCAAAAGCGTCTCGTCGACAATCTCGACCCGCTTTGATCGAGCCCTCAGCGAGACGGTCAGATCCGCGCCTTTGATCCGGGCCAAGGAGCAGGCCTCCATGGCCTCAGCACAGATCCGCCGTTTCGAGCGCGCGCGATGTTCGATGCGGTCCATTCGGGCTCGAAGCTCGCCAATCCTGGCCTTGATCGCGTCGATATTTCCCTCGTCGTCGAGCGCGGACCGCAATGCCGATAAAATGACTTCGTTTAAGTCGGTCAGCCCCTCGAGCGTATCGGCGAGCGTCTCTTCGTCGAGGTCGGGATGTTCTCCGAGCAGGCGTCGTTTTAGCCACTCATGACGCGCGGTTTCGGTTGCTATGTTTAACATGTCTCTATCAGCTCCTCTGTGGGTGGTTTAAGGACAGAAGCGATGACCGCTCGAATTCGACCGGAAGTCGACGCTGGAAGTCGGCAAGCTCACGAAGTTTTAGTGTGGTGTCTCGCCATGGAGACAGTTGGCTACCCGCAAGATTCTCGCCTGGCGCATCTCGAACACGCTGGAAGCCGAGTTCTGCGAGGAGGCGCTCAATGAGGCAGTCTGCCGGTTCGGACGGCCGGAAATCATGAACACCGACCAAGGCAGCCCGTTCACGTCCTTCGCCTGGACCGACACGCTCAAGCGGACCGGGATCCGTATATCCATGGGATGGCAAGGGGCGATGCATCGACAATGTCTTCATCGAACGCCTATGGCGGTCGCTGAAATATGAGTGCGTCTACCTGCATGCCTGGGAGATCGGCTCGCAGGCGAAGACGGGCGTCGGGGCATGGGTGAACTTCTATAATCACCGGCGTCCACACACGGCTCATGGCGGGCGGCCGCCCGCCATGGTCTACTCGCAGAAAACTGAAATGAACCAACCCGATCAGCAGGAGCAAATAGTAGCTCAAATCACGCCAGAAACCGTCCAGCCAATGGGGAGCAGCTCACCCAGCCCAGTTTGCGATTTGGTGTGCTCTGTGCAAAATTTTTGTTTGTTCCTGAATCGGGTGTTTTCTAATGCAGAAAAACAAAAATCGTTTCAAAATTTCGCCAGCAATGCTTGCGTTAATTTGGTGCCTTGCGACAGTGATGATTGGCGTAACGGCGATTGATTGGCTAAACAGATCAGTGCTGAATTTTGGACTTTCGGCAGCGGCGACAGCGATTTTGATCGTCGCAGTTTTCTATACTCTGACAGTAGACGATGGGTAGGTTGTGTCATGTGTGAACGCCCCAGTTTGGCAGGGGTGACTTGAGTATTTTTTGAACATTACGGGTTGCAGTCATGCCAACCGCATCAGCAGACCGGACCCTAGATAAAGTCATGGGCTGCCTTAGAAGGGCAGGCCAATAGTGGGGTCCGCAAAAAAAGTATATTCTACACCAAATGAGGCTTTCATTATCAGAAAATGTTGGTATAAAGATATCTTTATATCTTAAGTTCAGGTCCAAGTATGGATTCCCTGGTTACCCAACTCAAAGCGCTCGCAGAGCCGACACGTTTGCGTGTCGCGGTATTGTTGTCGCATGGTGAGTTGACCGTTTCCGAACTGGTCCAGATTCTGGGCCAAAGCCAGCCACGCGTCTCGCGGCATTTGAAATTCTTGTCCGATGCCGGTCTGGCCGTGCGTTTGCCGCAGGGGGCCTTTGTTTATTACCGGCTTGCGGATAGCGATTCGGGAACACGTCTTGCTCGCGTTATCGGGGAGCTGGCCCCACCCGATGACCCGGTGTTACGCCGCGACATGGATCGGTTGAATAGCGTCAAGGAAGCGCGGGCCGTTGCGGCGCAAGCCTATTTTGACCGCGCGTCTGCGGATTGGGAAAAGATCCGCGCCTTGCAATTTTCCGAAGCGGAAGTCGAGGCCGCGATGCGGGCCGCGACCGGCGACGGCCCGTTCGATTTGATGATTGATGTCGGCGTTGGTACGGGGCGGATTCTGGAAGTCTTTGCTGATCGCGTCAGACGCGGCGTCGGCGTTGATATCAACCACGCCATGCTCAATCTGGCGCGCCTCAATCTTGAACGCGCAGGTATGGCGCACGGCTCGGTCCGTCAGGCGGATGTAACGGCCTTGCCGTTTGCGGACGGGGCAGCTGATCTGGTGACGGTTCATCAGGTGCTGCATTATCTCGATGATCCGGCCCTGGCGATTGCCGAGTGCGCGCGGGTCCTCAAACCCAGCGGCGTGCTGCTGATTGTCGATTTTGCCCCCCATCAGCTTGAATTCCTGAAAACAGAGCATGCCCATTTGCGCCTGGGTTTTTCTGATTCTGAAATCACAGACTGGGTCGAGGATGCAGGGCTCAGCCTGGCGCGTCGCACCGCCCTGCACCCCGAAGACAAGACTGAAAAACTGACCGTCAAAATATGGGCGGCACGCAAAGACATACATGTCGCTGAACCGGGGAGCGCGAAGAAAATTTCGCGGGCACAGTCATGAAGCAATTTGGAAGCGCAACTGAGGCCCTGAAAGCCAATGGTGCACCGTCGGTCTCGTTTGAGTTTTTCCCGCCGAAATCCGATGCGATGGAGGAGCGGCTTTGGGATTCCGTGACACGGTTGGAGCCCTATGGTCCGTCCTTTGTTTCGGTTACATATGGGGCAGGTGGTACAACGCGCGAGCGTACGCATCGCACGGTGAAACGCATTGCCCATGAAACCGGGCTGACAGCCGCAGCGCACCTTACCTGCGTTGGCGCGACGAAGGCAGAGCTCGACGAGGTGATCTCCGACTATGCCGCCGCGGGGGTCAAACACATTGTCGCCCTGCGCGGAGACTCCCCCGACGGTGTCGGCGCGGCCTATCAGGGCCATCCGGGCGGCTACACATCAACACCCGAACTGGTCGCCGCCATCCGGCGCATCGGTGATTTTGATGTGTCAGTTGGGTGTTATCCTGAATGCCATCCCGACAGCCCCGATCTGGACCATGACATCAATGTCCTGAAAGCCAAGGTCGATGCGGGTGCGACACGTGCCATTACGCAATTTTTCTTTGACCCGGACGTGTTCTTCCGATTCCGGGACCGCGCGGTCGCTGCGGGCATCAACATCCCGATCATTCCCGGCCTTATGCTGCAATCGAATTTCGAAGGCTTGAAGCGCATGTCGGGCATGTGCAAGGCGTCCATTCCTGACGATGTCCATGCCTTTTACGACGGGTTGGAAGATGACGCGGAGGCACGTGATTTCGTGACCGCCAATGTCGCGGCGCGCCTGGCCCGCAAACTGGCCCGCGGCGGTGTCGAGCATTTCCATTTTTACACGCTCAATCGGGCCGGGCTCGCGATTTCGACCTGCCGTCTGCTGGGCGTCAAAGCCGGAACAGTGGCGGCCTGATCTGATGACAAGACATGAACGCATTGCGGCGCTGCAAGCCGCCGCTCAAACACGCATCATTATTCTGGATGGCCCGAAAGGGACCGAGGTCCAAAATCTGGGGCTGAAAGATACCGATTTTCGTGGCGAGCGCTTTGCCACACATAATCATGATCTGCAGGGTGATAATGACATTCTCAATCTGACGAAGCCCGGTGCCGTGGCTGACATACACCGTGCCTATGCCGAGGCCGGGGCGGAAATCCTGTCGACCAACACATTCAACGCCAATGCGATCAGCCAGGATGATTACGGCTTGTCTGCGACCGCCTATGAAATCAACCGGGCGGGCGCCGAGATTGCGCGCCGGGTTGCGGACGAGTTCTCGACGCCAGGTGATATCCGCTGGGTGGCCGGTGCCATGGGGCCGACCAGCCGGACGCTGTCCCTGTCGCCAGACGTTAACCGCCCTGAATTTCGCGCTGCGACGTTTGAGGAGATGGTTACAAATTATACCGAGGCGGCGCGCGGCCTGATCGATGGCGGCGCGGATTATCTGTTGATTGAAACGGTGTTTGATACGCTCAATGCCAAGGCGGCGATTGCGGCGGTGCGTGATCTGGAAGTCGAGCGCGACGAAACATTGCCCATGGCGCTCTCCATGACAGTCGTCGACATGTCCGGTCGTAATTTGTCGGGGCAAACGGTCGAAGCCTTCTGGAACTCCATCCGTCACGCCAATCCCATCACCGTGGGGATTAATTGCGCGCTGGGCGCAGAGCAAATGCGTCCCTATGCCGCCGCCCTGTCACGCGTTGCCGATACGCTGGTTCATGTCTATCCCAATGCCGGCCTGCCCAATGATTTGGGCGGTTATGACGAACAACCCGAAACCACGTCGGGGCATTTGGGCGAATGGGCGTCGTCGGGTCTGTTCAACATTGTTGGCGGGTGTTGCGGCACGACGCCCGCACATATCGCCGCCATTGCCGAGGCCGTGAAAGACGCGTCCCCGCGCAAGATACCGAAGCGCCCGCGCGCCATGCGCCTGTCTGGTCTTGAGCCGTTCGAGTTGGCGTCATGAGCAATTCAAGCTCCACCTTCGTCAATATTGGCGAGCGCACCAATGTCACCGGATCAGCGCGTTTCAAAAAGCTGATCATGGCGGACGACTATACCGAGGCGCTTTCTGTTGCGCGCCAGCAGGTCGAAAACGGTGCGCAGATCATCGATGTGAACATGGATGAGGGCCTGCTCGATTCAGTTGAGGCGATGACCCATTTCCTCAATCTGATCGCAACCGAGCCCGACATTGCCCGCGTGCCGATCATGATCGACAGCTCCAAATGGGAGGTGATCGAGGCCGGTCTGAAATGCGTTCAGGGCAAGGCCATCGTCAATTCGATCAGCATGAAGGAAGGCGAGGCGGCTTTCCTGGAACAGGCCCGGCGCATTGCGCGCTATGGTGCGGCTGTCGTTGTGATGGCGTTTGACACGGATGGTCAGGCCGAAACAGCGCAGCGAAAATTCGATATCTGCAAGCGCGCCTATGATCTGCTGACGACCCAGGCCGGGATCGCGCCGGAAGACATCATTTTTGACCCCAATGTCTTTGCTGTCGCGACGGGTATCGCCGAGCATGATGACTATGGTCGCGCCTTCATCGAGGCGACGCGGCGGATCAAAACCGAATTGCCTGGCGCGCATGTGTCAGGCGGAATTTCCAACCTGTCATTCTCGTTCCGCGGGAATGAAACCGTACGCCGGGCGATGCATTCGGTTTTCCTCTATCACGCCATCAAGGCGGGTATGGATATGGCGATCGTCAATGCCGGTCAGCTTGATTTCTATGACGATATCGAGCCGGTTCTGCGCGAGGTCGTTGAAGATGTGATCCTTAACCGCAAGCCGGGCGCGTCCGACCGCCTTCTCGAAATCGCCGAAAGCTATCGCGAGACCGGCGCGCGCGAGGAGAAGGCGGCTGCAGAATGGCGCTCATGGCCTGTCACCAAACGATTGGAACACGCGCTTGTGCATGGCGTCACCGATCATATCGACCACGATACCGAAGCTGCGCTGGCTGAACTCGACGATCCGCTGGGTGTGATTGAAGGCCCATTGATGGACGGCATGAATGTCGTGGGTGATCTGTTTGGTTCGGGCAAAATGTTCCTTCCGCAGGTCGTCAAATCAGCCCGTGTGATGAAGAAGGCGGTGGCCTGGTTGCTGCCCCATCTTGAAGAGCAAAAACGCCAGAAAGGCATTGCCGGAAAATCCAATGGCAAGATCGTCATGGCGACGGTCAAAGGCGATGTCCACGATATCGGCAAAAACATCGTCGGCGTCGTGCTGCAATGTAATGGTTATGAGATCGTCGATCTGGGCGTGATGGTGCCGTGCGAAAAAATCCTGCAAACCGCCATCGACGAAAAGGCCGACATTATTGGCCTGTCTGGTCTGATCACCCCGTCGCTTGATGAGATGGTCTATGTCGCGAGCGAAATGCAGCGCCTGGGATTTGAGCGACCCTTGCTGATCGGCGGGGCCACAACCAGCCCGGTCCATACGGCGGTGAAGATTGAACCGGCCTATTCCAAAGGTCCGGTCCTGCACGTCAATGACGCCAGCCGGGCCGTCGGTGTGGTGTCAAAACTGTTGTCGGATACCGGCCGCGAAACCTTCCTTGAAGGCTATCGCAACAAATACACGCATATCCGTGAGGTTCGCGCGCGCAATCAGGCGGCCAAAACCCGCATTCCCTTGAGTACTGCGCGTCAGAACGCTGTGAAAACGGACCGGCCTGATTATACGCCGCCAAAGCCCAATTTCATTGCCCCCCGAGCCGTCGAGGCAAGCGTGTCGGAACTGCTCGATTACATCGACTGGACGCCTTTCTTTGCCAGCTGGGAAATCAAGGGACGCTACCCGCAAATCCTCGACGATCCGGACCGCGGGGAGGCGGCACGCGCCTTGTTTGCCGATGCAAAGGCCATGCTGAAAACGATGATCGCGGAAAACTGGCTGGCGCCAAAAGGCGTTGTCGGTTTTTGGCCTGCGAACGCCAGGGGCGACGACATTGCAATTTGGGCGGACGAGGATCGAACTCAGCAAGCCGCGACCTTCTTCACGCTGCGCCAGCAGATGGAAAAGACGAACGGCAAGGCTCACTTCGCGCTGAGTGATTTCGTCTCGGCTGACGCGCCCGACTGGGTCGGCGGGTTCTGCGTCACCGCCGGTGAGAACTCCGATGTCATGGCTCGTTTTAAAGCCGACCATGATGATTATTCCGGCATTCTCTTTGCGTCCCTATCAGATCGGTTGGCTGAAGCCTTTGCCGAATATCTGCACGAAAAAGTTCGGCGCGAATATTGGGGCTATGCGCCGGGTGAAAGCATTGATCAGGAAGATCGCATCGCCGAAAAATATCAG
>Ga0316205_10004050_pt1 | contig 13218 bp, 13 predicted proteins | sample 3monthpyrite_MG_FD_204941 | JGI IMG/M metagenome (GOLD analysis project Ga0316205, IMG submission 204941) | Microbial mat bacterial communities from mineral coupon in-situ incubated in ocean water Damariscotta River, Maine, United States -... | ecosystem: Environmental > Aquatic > Marine >... | reverse complement strand
GGCCCTGTCTTGGTTCTCATCTCGTATCCTCTCAAGGATTACGATGAGCCAAAAACCCTCGCTTAGCAAAACAACCAAGTCTGTCTCAAAGGCCGTGACGGGTTACACGCCACACGTTACGACAGATGTCCGGAACTGTTCCTGTCAGCCATCGCACTCGCTGCAACCGTCCTATTCTGGTTATGAGTCCTGACCCTAGTGTGCAGCATCGGTTAAAGTGGGCTCACACATCGTTTTCGCCGCAGCGTGGTCTTAGGTCTCTTCTAAATCGGCGAACGACATGGTGTGTCTGTGGGTGCCGCTCTCCTTGGGCAAGCGCGGTACAGTATACTGGCCTCAGTGAAGCAACCACAAAGGAGAACGACAATGGCATATTATGTTGGATTGGACGTGTCCGTCAAAGAAACGTCGATTTGTATTATGGATGACAAGGGCGTTGTTGCCGGGCGTACGGATATCTCGACAGATCCGGATCTGATCGCGAACTTCATTTCAAAGCACGCGTCAAAGGTGGAGCGGGTCGTTCATGAAAGCGGCATTCTAGCGATTTGGCTCACACGCGAGTTAGAAAAGCGTGGCGTGCCGATCATTTGCATTGATGCGCGTTTGGCGCACAAAGCGTTGTCGGGACGGATTAATAAATCCGATCAGGGTGACGCTGAAGGATTGGCTCAGCTGGCGCGAACGGGTTGGTTCTCTCAAGTCCATATTCGCAGCGAAGCATCCGAGCGCGTGCGCGTCCTCATTGGTGCCCGCGAGCGGCTGATCCGCATGCGCAAGGATCTCGAAGGTCATGTGCGTGGAGTCCTCAAAGTGTTTGGCATCTGCATGAAGTCGGTTGGGACGCGGAAGATACGAGGGGACTTTCGGGCTCAGCTCGCAGCGGTGGCGGATACCGATCCAGCGATTACAATGATGGCAGAAACGTTCGTTCCTCTTCATAAGACACTGTGCATTGCCAGAGATGCGCTGGACGACGAAGTAAGGAAGATGGCGCGCGAAAGTAACCTAGCGTGCCGACTGATGACCGTTCCGGGTGTTGGCCCCATCGTGGCGTTGGCCTATATTGCGACACTGGACGATGAAAAACGGGTCAGAAAATCGATCGATGTTGGCGCGTTCCTTGGCCTCACACCAAAACGCCATCAATCCGGCGAGGTGGATTGGTCGGGTAAAATATCCAAATGTGGTGACTGTGATATGCGCCGATTGTTATACTCAGCGGCGTCAACATTGATCAGTTGCACGCGAAAGCCATCTCGTTTGAAAGAATGGGCGACAAAGCTAGCCGAGCGCAAAGGGCACAAGAAAGCCGCCGTGGCGGCCTCTCGGAAAATTGCGGTTATCCTGCATTGCCTTTGGCGAAACGAAACCGTGTTTGAGCCTGGAATGGAGGGGGCCAGCTGAGAGATTAAAATTTTGAATACCTGCCCGAGAGACAAGGGGTAGGTTCGACGTCCTCCGGGACGGCGGCAGATCGAGCCAGCCAACCGGCTGAGGTAGGCAATTCCCAACCTCGTGAACGACATTTTGGCAGATCAGTCCCGTACGCCATCAGGAGGCAGGTTAATCCCTGACCTCGTAGAGAACCACGGACCCGGAAGACACAGAACCAAAGATCCTTGACTTAACCACAGACAGAGAGCAGGTACCGTTCGCCAACATGTCTCAAATGTCGATGCGCTCAGCAATACTTAGACCATCTTCCAGCTCAACGCCGAGGTACCGCACCGTACTGTCGATCTTCGTGTGGCCAAGCAGTAGTTGCACAGCACGAAGGTTGCCGGTCTTGCGGTATATTTCTGCAGCTTTGGTCCGGCGAAGTGAATGGGTGCCGTAGCCGCTTGGTTCCAATCCGATCGATGTCACCCAATCACGAACAAGCCGACCATACTGACGCGTTGAGATATGCGGCCGGTCGTGGAACCGACTCGGAAACATGAAGCCGCAACCGATCATCTCGGGTGACCTCACCCAAGCAATGACGGTATCTCGTGTGTTTTCAGTCAGTTCAAACTGAACTGGCTTTTTAGTCTTGCTTTGGATCACCGAAACTCGCTCGCGAACGCGATCATCTTTGACTAAATCGGCCACTGCGAGTTTGACCAGATCAAAGCCGCGCAGCTTGCTATCGATCGCGACGTTGAACAGCGCGAGATCGCGTAGATAGCCCGCAAGTTCGAGCCGCGTGCGGATGGCCCACACCTGTTTGGGAAGCAGCGGTCGTTTCTGGCCGATGATCCACCCCTTGTTCCATGCTTTGCGTTTTGGGGTGACTGCAGGAAGTTGGACTCTTGGCATAATATGCCCTCCAATCCTCCCTCCAAACCCAAACGTCAGCACCTTGCTGACGTCGAGAGCATAGCATTTCATTGAATGACCGATGTCAGAAGGCAAGAGTGCGCACAATCTCTGCGAGAGCAATGGGCCGCTGGGAGCCCAAGTGAACGATGCTGCGCAGTCCATGAATGTCGGCATTGCTTTGCGTCAGGCGCAACAAAGTTTAGTGTTCTGTCGTAACTGGAGAACACGATGCAGCCTGACCCAAAACACATTCAATGCTTCAAAACGGCCCTACTGGCTGGGACAATTCGTACAGCTGCAGCTCAGCTTGGGCTAGAACCTTCCACGGTGAGCAGGAACATCTCAGCATTGGAGAAACAATTGGCCACAGCGCTGATCGAACGCGGGCGCAAGGGTGTAAAGCCGACGCAAGCGGGGTCTTTGCTGTTGGGCTTCATTCAGCGGCAGTCTGGAGAGTTAGAGGCGCTACGCTCTCAGCTGGACGAGCTTGCCAACATGGAGCGCGGTACGTTGTCCATTGCCCTAGGGGAAGGATTTGTCGGCGATTTTGTCCAAACTGCCCTTTCGAAGTTTTCGATGGATCATCCCAAGATCACCTATTCCCTTGATGTCGGCGCAACTGATGATGTCGGGACCGCAATCATTGACGATAAGGCTCACGTCGGTCTGGCGTTCAACGTCGCCCCTGATCCTCGATTTAAAGTCGTCGCACAAACACAGAGACCCCTTGTCGTGATCTGTCGCCGAGGTGGGAAATTCGACACTTCTAAGGATGTGAAAACAGAAGAATTATCGCATTTGCCTTTCGGGTTCCTGCGCAGGGGCTACGGCGTCGGTGCAGTGATTTCGGATATGGAAGCTTCACACGGTTTTCGTGCCCGTGCCGTTTTGGAAACGGGGTCTATTGCGGCGCTCAAGGCATTTGTGAGGAGTGACCTAGGCGTCACGCTCATGCCTGAATTTGTTGTGGCCGAGGATATCAACGCTGGCCTACTTTGTGCGCGGCAGGTTTCTGTCCCGAATTTTGGAATGGGAACCGTAACTTTGTTCGTACGGCAAGGGCGCAGGCTACCTGTGGCAGCGCAAAAACTGATCCCGGTCATGTCGCGATCATTGATGTCGCTGAATGATTAGGCGTTGCGCTCAATGCAACGATCTTTCCAATTTTAGGCATTCTTCCGCAGCTTGGTTTTGCTATTCTCCCCAAAACGAATGAGGGGATACAATGAAAATCGGGGTTATCGGATGTGGCAATATGGGCGGAGGGATGGTCGCGCAATTGGTTGCCGCCGGAATGGACGTCAGCTGTTTTGATCCAGACGCGGGAACCCGGGCTCGCATGCTGGCAGCTGGTGCCAAGAGCGTGGACACAGCAGCCGTATTAGTTAGCGGCCAGGAGATCATCGTTCTGTCCTTACCCAAGGCACAAGTCGTCGAAGACGTGATAACGGATGTTACCCCACATATCGCAAAAGGCGCGATTGTTCTGGATACATCTACATCAACGCCCACAACTTCACAGGCGATGGCAGCTTTAGGGCAATTGCATGGGTTCGATTTTGTTGATGGTCCGGTCAGCGGGGGGCCAGCAGCGGCCAACGCAGGCACCATGACGATGCTGCTGGCCGGAAACCAAAGCGCGATTGATCGTTTACGTCCTGTCACGGAAATACTCACAGCAAAGACGGTGATGGTCGGCGCATCGGGCGCAGGGCATGCCGCCAAGATCGCCAATAATATGCTGTGCGCCGCGAACCTTGTGCTTGTCGCCGAGGCAGTGCGCATGTGCGAGGCGGCAGGCGTTTCTGCGGAAGGTTTGTTGGAAGGGGTGAACGCCGGTTCAGGCCGCAGCGGAGTCAGTGAAGTGAACTTTCCCAAGTGGGTACTGAACAATGCATTCGATTCCGGGTTTACCATGGGGCTGATGCGCAAGGACGTGGGGCTGGCCTTAGAACTGGCACAGCAAACCGGAACAAAACTGGACGGTTTTGCAGGCATCGCAGACCTTTGGCTGAACCAGTCGCAGGACATCGCGGACAATGCTGACTTTAATGAAATCACCAAGCTTGGGGCAAACACATGACAGCGCGCACGGACATTTTTGCCTCGCAGATGGCAGCTCTTGGACTTGGGTCTCATCCCCAAAGCCTGATCAACGGCGATCTGGTTAGTGGGCAAGGCGACGCCATCACGCTTGTGGACCCTTACACAGAGCAACCTCTGGTCACCTATAATGACGCTGGTGCCGAGCTTTCGGTTGCAGCTTGCGAGGCGGCCAAAAACGCCCAACTGGGATGGTCTGCGCTATCAGGGGCTGCGCGCGGTCAGGTCATGCAGGATACTGCGCGCATTATGACTGATCATGCCGAACCACTTGCCATGATCGAGGCACTTATTGCTGGCAAGCCCATCCGTGACTGCCGTGTCGAGGTGGCAAAGGTCGCCGAGATGTTCGCCTATTACGGCGGCTGGGCTGATAAAATACATGGCGAAGTCATCCCGGTGCCATCTGGCCACTTGAACTATACCAAGCGTGAACCGCTTGGTGTTGTCTTCCAAATCACACCTTGGAACGCCCCGATCTTCACCGGCGGCTGGCAAATCGCCCCTGCGATTGCCACCGGCAACGGCGTTGTCATCAAACCCAGTGAACTGACGCCCGTGACAACTGTGGCCCTTGTCCGCTTGGCCGAACAGGTGGGCTTGCCCAAGGGGCTGGTGAATGTCCTATGTGGGCTGGGTCCGACCGCAGGCCAAGCCGCGATCGAACATGCGGCTGTCCGCAAGGTGATCTTTGTCGGTTCGCCTGAAACAGGGCGCGTTGTGGCAACTGCGGCGGCCCAAGCCTTAAAACCTGCAGTCCTCGAATTGGGAGGCAAGTCAGCCAACATCGTCTTTGAGGATGCCAACCTCAAACATGCCTGTCTTGGGACACAAGCTGCGATCTTTTCCGGTGCAGGGCAAAGCTGTGTCGCGGGTTCCCGTCTGTTGGTCCAGCGATCCATTCACGCTGAGTTGGTAGACATGCTCACGCGTGGGATGAACGATATCCGCCTTGGCGACCCGCTAGACGAGGCAACGGAAATCGGCCCCATTAGCAACGCCCGCCAGTTTTCCCATGTGGGCGACATGGTGGCACGCGCCAAATCTGACGGTGCCAGGGTCCTTCGCCGCGACGCCAAACCTGACATTGGCTATTTCGTCCCGCCTACCGTGTTGGACGGATTGTCAAATTCAGCGCATGTGGCGCAGACAGAAATTTTCGGCCCTGTCGTCTCAGCCATCCCGTTCGACACCGAAGAGGAGGCCATCGGATTGGCGAACGCATCCAATTTCGGCCTTGCTGGGGCCGTTTGGACCACTGATGTTGGCCGCGCGCACCGCGTGGCAGACCAAGTGCGCGCCGGCACTTTCTGGATCAACAGCTACAAGGCGATTCATGTCTCTTCCCCCTTCGGCGGCTCTCTTAACTCTGGCTTTGGTCGCTCAAGCGGCACGGATGCCTTGGTGGAATACACTTCCGCCAAAAGCGTTTGGCTCGACAGCGCGGCCACCCCTCGGATAGCATTTGGTTATGTTAGTTGATGACGTAAAGGCGCTGTTGGCCGCTGATCCTATTGCCGCATCTGTGCTGGCATTGCCCGCATTTGATGATGTGCCAAGTCTTATTGGGGCGATCTTTAGTCACATCTGCAACCCAACAATTGGAAGCGTCGTCGAACAGGTCTTCATCGACACGCCAGAGGCTGTGGACCAAATCCTGCGCGACATCCATGAGACGGCCCGCCGTAACTTTGAACCTGGAGGCCCCGCCGCTGTGGCGCTGTTTTCGCGGGGGATCCACGCAACGATGGGGCATCGAGTGGCGCACGCGCTTTGGAAAGACGATAAAACATCGCTTGCGATGACACTGAAAGCCGCGTTTGGGCGTGCCTTTGCAACCGACATCCACCCAGCTGCCCGCATTGGCGGTGGGTTCTGGCTCGATCATGGGCTTGGCTTTGTTGCTGGTGAAACAGCCGTGATCGGCGATGATGTGTCCGTCTGGCATAACGTGACGCTTGGCAGCACATTCAACGACGCAGGTGCGGATCGGCATCCTAGAATTGAGAACGGCGCGATCATTGGCGCAGGTGCCTTGGTCTTAGGCAACATCACCGTCGGCGCGGGCGCCAATATCGCAGCAGGCGCGATTGTGTTGGAGGACGTGCCACGGGGGCGCGTTTTCGTCGGCACTAAGGCGCGCGACATCGGCCCGGCGCGCGTGACTTTCTTGCATAAAGATCAAAGCCAATGAACGCATCTTTTGGCATCGACCACCCGCTTCTCGCGACGCACGACATCGACGGTTTACGCAACCGGCTAATCGCGCTCGGGTTCAATATGACGGCGGTTGGCAAGCACCCTTGGGGCACCAGCACAAGCCTTGCGATGTTTGACGGCTGCCTGCTCGAGATCATGGGCATCTACGATGAAACCCTCATTGACGAGGTGCCCGCCGGTGACTTCCGCTTTGGCCGACATGTATTTGAACACCTGCAACAACGCGAAGGCGTGGCCCTGAGTGCGCTACACAGCACGAATTCGAAAGATGACGCAGCCAAAGCCCAAGGGGCTGGATTTACCGTCGCTGGCCATCTTGAATTCGGGCGCGATGTCATGTTGCCTGACGGCCGTGCTGACAGAACCAAAACCACCCTCGCGCTCTTACCTGATCCCGACTATCCACGGCTGTCGTTCTTTTTGTGCCAACAACACCGGCCAGAGCTGATCTACGTGCCCGAATGGATGGAGCATCCGAATTCGGCATGTGGCATTGCTGGGATCACCATTTTGGCAGACCCGTCTGAGCACTCGGCGCTCAAGGCTAAACTGGGCGGGATATATAATGATCCGACTGAGGTCGGGGGTGGCTTTCAGGTCCAAACGGCAAACGGATCGATAACAGTGCAAACTCTCGAAGCGGTTGAACAAGAATTTGGGACACTGCCCAGTGAGATCGCGAACGCCAATGAACCAAGCATTGTCGCAATGGACATCAAATATGCGAGGGCCGAAGCCTTGGAAGCCTGGCAATCCAAAAGTGGTTTGACTGTCGGGACCACGGCCTCTGGGCACTCCGCCACCCAAGCACGCGATACTGCAAACGTCATGTTGCGGTTTATGCTAGGATGAGTGAACCTGGAGCGATCGAATAGGGCTATCAGCCATCGGCAACGCAGAAGCGGTCATTGACGCAAAGCTAGCGAAGGGCAACTTCGTCCCGCAGTCTGTGAATTCGTCCTCTGATCCTTGCTGCACTTTGCACGAATGGCTGGTTTTATCGCTGCGCGGCAACATAAAATCTTACGCTCACGCAGCATTTCCCACGCTGCGAGCGCGCGCAGCAGGAAAACCGGATTCACAATAATGGGATGTACTGGCTGCTTCACCCAGCGGGTTAGACTGAGCCTAGTTTCACCTGCATATAGGAGAAGTAGCATGGCGAAGAATGAATTTGATAAGCTGATGTCCGTCGGCATTGATATCTGCAAAGACGTTTTTCACTTGGTTGGTTTTGATAGGGATGGTCAGCGTGTTCTGGGCAAAAAGATCAAACGAATGGCGCTGATTCCGGACACCGGGATGTCACCAGCCCACTTGACCTGCTTGTGCGCCGGGAGGTTGGTTCCGGTTAAGTCGGGACCCAATGCCTCGTCCCAAGTTGGAAGTCGCGGATACCTTCCGCACCAATGGACCTGCGTATCGCCGAGAACATGCAGGGCATTTGAAGGTGATGTCCGCGATTGAGAATTGCCGCACTGCCGTGCTCGGCGGGCATGTAGCGGCTTGCATCAAATGCCACCATCAGCACATTGCCTATAACTCGTGTCGCAATCGACATTGCCCGAAGTGCCAAGGGGCCACTGCCCGTGACTGGATGCAGGCACGCATGGAAGACTTGTGCCGGTCGCATACTTCCACGTGGTCTTCACCCTGCCGTCGCAAATCGCCGACATGGCCCACCAGAACAAGGCTGAGGTCTACGGCCTGTTTTTCAAGGCGACCTCAGAAACGCTTCGGATCATCGCAGCCGATCCAAAACACCTTGGCGCTAAGATCGGTATGACGAGCGTGCTGCACACATGGGGGTCAGCCGTGACGCATCACCCGCATATTGTCATCGTACCAGGTGGTGGGCTGTTGCGAGATTGTGCCCGATGGGCTGCCTGCCGCCCGGGATTCTTCGTGGCCGTGAAGGTCCTCTAAAGGCTATTCCGGCGTCTATTCCTTGAAGGGCCGACCAGGTTGCAACGGGCAGGAAAATTGGCGTCATTCGGAATCTGGCAGGTTTAATCAACTCTGACATCTTCGCAGCCCATCTCGCGCCGCTGTGCAAGACCGAATGGGTCGTTTATGCCAAACCACACTTCGGAGGGCCCAAAGCCGTGCCGGCCTATCTCAGCCGATACACCCACCGTGTCGCGATCTCAAACCATCGTCTCGTCAGCGTAGATGCAGACACTGTCGCCTTCAAATGGAAAGACTACCGCGTCAAACATGGCGATCGAATGAAGATCATGCGCCTGCCCACGCCCAAGTTCATCCGACGCTTCTTGATCCACGTCCTGCCGCACCGCTTCCACCACACAGGTTTCCTCGCAAATGGTATCCGCCGCAACCGGATTAAGATGATCAGATGCTTGCTGGATGCAGAATCAGAAGCCGATCCGAATGCCAGTGAAGATCAACCCGTCGAAATCGACGAACGAGATCAGTCCCAGCCATGCCCCAAATGCGGTGGCACGATGATCGTTATCGAGACTTTCCTGCACGGTCAACTTCCTCAATATCGAGCACCGCCAAGCGAGGACGCCGCATGATACAACGATCATGCTCGGCGTCGCGTTGCGCACACGGCGGACCAATCATTGTAGCCAGTCTTAGAAAACAGACAGAACAACAGGTCAACGGACGCGCAAAGGGGAGAAAATCGGCAAAAGCAGGCCGTGAAAACTTCCGCACCTGTGCACATTATGGCGATGAACTCGACCCTTCCGGCCAGCCTAGGCTGCACCTGTAACGCTCAGTCCCCATAGCACCAAAACCCGCCCGCGCTTTCCTCCTTGTCAGATTTGTCGCCGCTGCATCTCGCGATGACAGCAGCCACAAACATTAGACAAAACGGGTGTTCGCCGTGCGTAAATCGATGGCCACCATCGTACATCGCAGTGCTCGCCGTAGATTAATCGATTAATCGAATTTGTTGACAAGCTCCAAGCCGCATGATTAAACGTTTCATCAATGGGGGGGATATGGCCACTATCAAGCAAATTGCCACGGAGATGGGGGTTTCGGTCGCAACTGTTTCAAATGCCATGACCGGCAAAGGTCGTGTATCCAGTGATATGGCGGAACGCATTCGCAACTACGCGAACGAAATTGGCTACCGTCCCAGTCTTGTAGGTCGCGCGCTGCGTGGCGGCCAGACGGGGATACTGGGATTGGTGATGCCCGATCTGACAAACCCGCTATTCCCGCGCATTGCACAACATCTGTCGCTGGTGGCTGACAGCCGCCAACTGGGCATTCTGATCGCAGATTCGCGCGGGAATGCTGACGAGCAGAGGCAGGCCATTGATCGCCTCGTTGATCGCGGCGTCGACGGCTTGCTGATTGTGCCGCAGAAAGGAACATCGCCCGGACCTCAACAGGTTCCGACGGTGATCATCAACACCTCCTCGGACCCGGATAACGCGGTCTCTGCTGATCATGCAGGTGGTGGAAAATTGATTGCAGCACACATTGCCGGTCTTGGGCACCGCAGGGTCGTGATACTGGGCGGTGATCCCGTGTCAGAAGTGCAGCGCGACAGAATTGACGGAATGCGCGCCGGGTTCCCTGACGCCAGGGAAATTCAGGTGTTTTGGGGTGAGCAAGGTCTTGCGCAGTTGATCCCGGCAGTCAATGAAGGCGCGACTGCCATAATGACCACTTCTGATCTTTTGGCGCTCAGGGCACATTCTCATCTGGCCCGTGCCGGACTGTCTGTGCCCGGCGATGTCAGCCTGACCGGGTTCGACGATTTGCCCCTAGCGACTGCCATGCACCCAATGCTGACAACTGTTGCGCAAGATGTTGCGCAAATTGCCGAACGCGCAATCGGCCAACTCTCGCGCACAATCGGCGGCGTACCCGCGCCAGATGCGGGCGTTACTGTGCCCATGCGCTTGGTGCCGCGACATTCAACTGCAAACCAAAAACAAACTACCAACCTGGAGGTCTCTCAATGAAAATGACAATCCCACTCATCGCCTTTTCGGGCGTATTGGCCACAAGCGCATTCGCACAGGACAAGACGCTGACCATCTCGGTCTATTCCTTTGCCCAGGATGCCTACAAAGAAGCTCTGTATGATCCGTTCGAGAAAATCTGCGGATGCGAGTTGGTCATCGAAACCGGCAACAGCGTTGAGCGTATGGCCAAGATCGAGGCCAACGCCAATGAACCGGTCATTGATATGGCTGTGATTTCGTCCCATGACGCACTAAGTCTGGCGCGCAAGGACCTGCTGGCGCCGCTTGATGTGTCCAGGATTCCAAACCGGGCAAAACTATACCCTGCCGCACAAGACCCGATCGGCGGCAATATGGCGGTTGGCTACACGTTCTATGCCAGTTCCATCGTCTATCGGACTGATCTGGTCGAGATAAACAGCTGGGCCGATCTGCTGGATGACAAACTGGCCGGGAATGTCTCGTTGCCCAATATTACCGGCACGCAGGGACCACTGACGCTGATGATGCTGGCCAAGGCTGCGGGCAATGACAGCACAGACTATTCAAGCGTTATTTCCAGCATCGGAGAGCGTGCCGATGATATCGTCACCTTCTATTCCCGCTCGTCCGAACTTGCCCAGTTGATGAACCAGGAAGAGGTCATCGCCGCCCCGGTCGGCCGTTTCGCCTGGAGCCGTTTCAAAAGTTCGCCGTTGCCATTTGCCTGGGCCGAACCTGCCGAAGGTCAGGCCGGTGGCATGAACGTGATGATCATGACCAAAGGCAACGGCAACGAGGAACTGGCCTATCAGTTCATGGATTATTGGTTGTCGACCGAAGTGCAGACCCGCGTTGCCGAGGCGCTGATCGACAGCCCGGCAAACACCGAGGTTATGCTGAGCGATGAGGTCGCCGACAATCTTACTTATGGGGCAGAGTTGATCAATTCGCTCAGCATTCTTGACCCTGCCGAGATCATTAACAGCCGCGAGGCCTGGGTCGAACAGTGGAACACTGAAGTCATCAAGTAACGCTATCGGGGTGGCCGTGGGGCCGCCCCGCACATCGACCTTCCAGAATGGATCAAGCTGATGTTTTTCAACACCCGCGAAGGGCTTGCACTCGCTTTGCCTGCCGCCATCTTTGCGCTGCTGCTTTTCATTGCACCTGTTGGAATCCTCTTGTCAGAGGCATTTCAGTCGGACGAAGGGTGGACGCTAAAGGGTTATGTCGACTTTTTTGCCAAGCCGCTGAACCGGACTGTTTTCCTGCGTACATTGAAGCTTGGGGTTCTGGTGGCGGGCACGGCTGCGGTCATTGGTTATGCGGCGGCCTTTTGTATCGTTAACCTGTCTGCCTCGGCGCGGGGCCGCGTATTTGGGCTGGTGGTTTTGCCGCTGATGATCTCTCCGGTTGCGCGTACCTATGCCTGGATCGTTATTCTGGGACGGACCGGCATCGTGAACGACACGATTGTCGGGCTGGGCCTTTCAGAGACCCCCATTCGTTTGTTGTTCACCGAAACGGCGGTTTTCCTTGGCCTGCTGCAACTGTTTATGCCGCTGATGATTATCTCGCTTGTCTCGGCGATGGAAAACATCCCCCGCGATGTGATCCCGGCCGCGCGGGTGTTGGGAGCAAACTGGCTTCAGGTGTTTTTCAAGGTCATCCTGCCCCTGACAAAAGAGGGCCTTGTTGTCGGTGGAACGCTTGTCTTTACCGGGGCGCTGACGGCCTATATCACGCCTGCGATCCTGGGTGGGTCCAAAGTTCTGATGCTGGAAACGCTGCTGTATCAACGTGTCAATGTGGCCAATGATTTCGTCTCGGCCAGTGTGATTGCGATGATCCTGATTGTGATGTCCTTCTCAGCCAACCTGCTGCTGAAACGCATCGCCACGGCAAGGAAATAGACTTATGCGAAACCTTACCACATATGTCATTCTTGGCCTGACGCTGACCTTTCTGATCGGGCCTTTCATCATCATCATATTCGCAGGGGCTTCTGCGGGCGAGGCGCTGGCTTTTCCGCCAGATGGTCTGTCCCTGAAATGGTATTTGAAAGTTTTCACCATCGAAAGCTTTCGCGACAGTTTCCTGTTATCGCTGTTTCTGGCGATTTTTGGCACCGTGGCCGCGCTGCTGCTGGGTGTCCCGGCCGCATATGCGCTGAACCGGTATGACCTGCCAGGCGCCGAGACCATTCGAACCATCGTTGCCGCGCCCATCATTGTGCCGGGCATCATCGTTGGCCTTGCGCTTTTGCGCTATCTGGTCGTGCCGCTTGATTTTACAGTGACGATGGCGCTGTTCATGGCACATACGGCCCTTGTTTTGCCCTATGCCGTGCGGGTTGTTTCGTCGAGCCTGAACAACTTGCGGGCCGATATGGAAGAAGCTGCGGTACTGCTGGGATGTACGCGGATGCAGGCCTTCACCAAAGTCGTGCTGCCTAACATTCGCGGCGGCGTGCTGGCCGCCTTCATTCTGGGATTTGTGACCAGTTTCAATCAGGTTCCTGTATCTTTGTTCCTCTCCGGGCCGGGGGTGAAAACCCTGCCCATCGACATGTTGGCCTATATGGAAATCACCTACGATCCATCGGTTGCGGCGTTGTCTGCACTTCTGGCTTTCATGTCTCTTGCCATTGTCTGTG
>Ga0316205_10004049_pt1 | contig 13218 bp, 12 predicted proteins | sample 3monthpyrite_MG_FD_204941 | JGI IMG/M metagenome (GOLD analysis project Ga0316205, IMG submission 204941) | Microbial mat bacterial communities from mineral coupon in-situ incubated in ocean water Damariscotta River, Maine, United States -... | ecosystem: Environmental > Aquatic > Marine >... | reverse complement strand
ACCCAGAAATGACCAAATTCATGCACTGCAATCAGAATCGCAAGAGCGATGACAAATGAAAGGGGGTATATGAGTATTTCCAACATGCCTAGAAGAGTGCCATTAATGTTTGACCGACTGAATAAATTGCCTGGCGTTTTCCCTGGCTAACCGGTCAGCATCAATAATCATATCAAGATTGCTCGCAGTACTGATCTCTGTGGTTGCAAGTGTCTGTTCAATAACTGAGGCAATGTTTATAAAAGAAAGTTCACCTTTGAGAAAACTGTCAACAGCCACCTCATTCGCCGCGTTCAGGATGGCAGGTGCTGTGCCACCACTGACCATGCTTTCATAAGCAAGCCGTAAACAGGGGAAGCGCTCAAAGTCAGGCGCTTCGAAATCCAGCCTGGCGACGGCAAAAATATCCAGTGCTTCAACTCCGGAGCTGATACGATGCGGCCATGCCAACGCATGCGCTATCGGCGTCCGCATGTCAGGATTACCCAGCTGCGCCAATACCGAACCATCGGTATACTGTACCATGGAATGGATCACGCTTTGCGGGTGCAGCACTACCTGAATTTTATCTGTCGTCGTATTGAACAGCCAACAGGCTTCTATCACTTCCAGACCCTTGTTCATCATGGTCGCTGAATCGACTGAAATCTTGCGCCCCATATCCCAGTTAGGATGCGCACAGGCCTGTTCCGGAGTGACCTGCCCAAGCTTGTCTATTGCGATAGTTCGAAACGGCCCACCGGAAGCAGTCAGCAGGATTTTGGTCACCCCGTTCTTCTCAAGCGTTTCATGCCGGTCATGTGGCATGCATTGAAAAATCGCATTATGCTCGCTATCGATGGGTAACAACTCTGCCTGATGTGCACGCACTTCATCCAGTAAAATATTACCGGACATTACCAGTGATTCCTTGTTGGCGAGCAGAATACGTTTACCGGCACGCGCAGCTGATAATGTGGGGAGCAACCCTGCAGCACCGACAATGGCAGCCATAACATAATCTGCCTCAGGCAGTGCTGCTACCGTTTGCAGACTTTCGGCGCCTGTTAATAATTCTGTTTTTAATCCGGACTCTTTCAGTAATGCAGAAAATTCCTTACAGGCATGTTCATCCACTAACACGGCATAATCCGGTTTGAATTGCTGACATTGCTGAAACAATCTCTTTGCATCGCGATAAGCAGTCAATGCAACCACTCGATATTCCTGCGGATGTCGTGACAGAACATCCAGCGTACTGATGCCAATACTGCCAGTAGCGCCAAGAATGGTGATGCCTTTCATAGGAAATTGACCTGGGTCGCTATCCACATGGTTACCGGGAACACTGCTGTCATGCTGTCAATTCGATCCATCACGCCGCCATGCCCCGGCAGTAAAGTTCCGCTATCCTTTATGCCGCTTTGTCTTTTCATCAGGCTCTCGAATAAATCGCCAATGACAGAGACCGGTACGAGAAACAGACTCAGTAAAATAATTTGCATTACATGATCTGCACCGACAGGCAGCCAGTATTGTGCTGTCAATGAATAGAGAAACACCATAACAGCCGCGCCGGCGACGCCTTCCCATGTTTTTCCCGGACTCACGACAGGTGCCAGCTTATGTTTACCAAACGCTCTGCCAGCAAAATAAGCGCCACTATCAGCAATCCAGATCAGGAACATAAAATAAAGTACCCAGAGCGGGCCATGTTCGGACTGTGCATGTTGGTGCACCATGGCAACCCAGGTGAGAACGATGACAAATATACCTGCTAATAATTTCACGATCGTACTGCATATGGAATTGTTTTGACCCAGTGATGGAAAAAATATCCATACAGTCGCCAATATCCAGGTAATGCCTGCCGCGTTTGCAAACAGCTGAGTTAAAGCCTGGTCCCCTCTGATTGACCAGCCATACCAGAGCATCAGTAACACCGCAAACACATAGACAAACCTTTCAAGCTGGGTTTGCAAGCCAGCCATACGACTCCATTCCCAGGCTCCCTGAAGCATCAGTATTGCCAGTATGATAGCGATGGCTGAGGTCGGCAAATAGACAATCCCCGCAATCACCAGCGGTATCAGGATCAGTGCTGTTAATATTCTTTGTTTAAGCATTTTGTTCCTTGCTGTCTACCTGCTCACCGGTTTTGCCAAAACGGCGTTGTCGATTGGAAAACGCCGCGAGTGCCAGATCCAGTTCGGCGCTATCAAAATCAGGCCATAAGGTCTCAGTAAAATAAAGCTCTGTATAAGCCAGCTGCCACAATAGAAAGTTGCTGATGCGTTGCTCACCACCGGTACGAATAAACAGGTCCGGGTCTGGCAAATCTGACAGTGACATATAGCTGGATACCAGCTGCTGATCAACATCATCCTGCTTGATGTTACCTGCCACTAAATCCGAAGATATTTTTTGCATGGCCCGGGTAATGTCCCAACGACCACCATAATTGACCGCTATGCGTAACTCCAGCCCCGTGTTCCCTTCGGTTTGCTGCTCGGAATCTGCGATCAATTTCTGTAGTTTTTTTGAAAAGGCAGAAAGCTCACCGATAAAACGTATACGCACATTATTTTCATGCAGACGGGTAATTTCTTTTTTTAATGAACTGGAAAAAAGATCCATCAACAAGCGCACTTCCAGTTTTGGACGCTTCCAGTTTTCACTACTGAAGGCAAACAAGGTTAAAGCTTTAATACCTGAATCCGAACAGGTTTGCACAATATCACGGGTAGCGTTCAAACCGAACTTGTGGCCGGCAAAGCGTGGCAAAGAGCGCTTTTTTGCCCAACGTCCATTTCCATCCATGACAACTGCAATATGGTTAGGAAAACTGTTCAAAATGGTTCCTTATTCGCATAGAGGGGGATAAATTATAATAATGTAACAGTTAAAACGCTTGCTTAAACCTCCATCAACTCCTGTTCCTTGACGGCTAACAGCTTGTCAACTTCTTCGATATATTTATCGGTAAGCTTCTGTATTATGTCCTGGCCACGTCGCTCATCATCTTCAGAGATTTCCTTTTCCTTAAGCAACTCTTTCAGGTCATTATTGGCATCACGTCTTATGTTGCGTATGGCTATCTTGCCATTTTCAGCTTCGCCCTTGACGACCTTGACCAGGTCACGCCTTCTCTCTTCGGTTAAAGGCGGCATGGGAACGCGAATAGCTGTTCCTGCGGTCGACGGGTTGAGACCAAGATCTGAAGTCAAAATTGCCTTTTCAACGGCCTTGACCATGTCTTTTTCCCATGGCGTTACTAATAAAGTGCGAGAATCTTCTGAGATGACATTAGCCACCTGGTTAATGGGAACGGGGCTGCCGTAATATTCAACGGACACCTGATCCAGTAAACTGGCATGTGCCCGACCAGTACGAATCTTGCCTAATTCATGTTTAAATGATTCTACACTTTTACCCATTCGGGTTGATGCATCGGCTTTTATATCATCTATCATATCTGAACTCACTCCACCACAGTACCTACGGATTCGCCTTTCATCATGCGTAGCAAATCGCCGTGATTATTAATACTAAATACGCTCAGGGGCATATTACTGTCTCTGCATAATACGATCGCAGTCGCATCCATGACCATCAGTTTTTTATTCAGTACTTCATCATAAGAAAGTCTGTCGTAACGTGTTGCTTGTGGATTTTTTAACGGGTCATCACTATAAACCCCATCGACCTTGGTTGCCTTGATGACTATATCAGCACCAATTTCGATCGCACGGAGGCTGGCAGCAGAATCGGTAGTAAAAAAAGGATTACCGGTACCCGCAGCAAACATCACTACCCGCCCTTTCTCAAGATGCCTGATAGCCTTACGACGGATATAATCTTCACAAACCTGGTGAATACTCAATGCCGACATGACGCGCGCAGGTACATTTTTCTTTTCCAGTGCATCCTGCATCGCCAGCGCATTCATAACAGTCGCCAGCATACCCATATGGTCACCGGTGACTCTGTCCATTCCAGCTTCTGCCAGTCCGGCACCTCTAAAGATGTTACCCCCGCCAATCACTACGCCCACTTCGATACCCAGGGCAGCAACATCCTTGATTTCGTCAGCGACGCGGCTGATGACGACCGGATCGATACCGTAATCTCCATCGCCCATCAATGCTTCACCGCTTAACTTAAGCAAGATGCGTTTATAAGGGGAACTCTTCTCTGACATGGTGCACACCTTTTTTGATTTTATTTAGTATACCCTGATGTGGACATGGGTGCCTCTCTAAAGGGGCACCCATGCATCAGGCTGGCGATAAACGGGTGAAATTTATCAGCCTTTAACTTGCGCCATTACTTCATCTGCAAAATTTTCCGTCTTCTTTTCTATACCTTCACCGACTTCCATGCGCACAAAACTGATCACACTGGCACCCTTGGATGAAAGTAATTTTTCTACTGTCGTATCAGGGTCTTTAACAAAGGCCTGACCCAACAGGGTGATCTCGGCCAGGTATTTGCGCATGCGACCTTCAATCATCTTTTCGATGATATTATCAGGTTTGCCACTCTCTCTTGCCTGGGCGATGAATATTTCTTTTTCTTTTTCCAGAACTTCTGCAGGTACATCTTCTGCCTGTACGCAAATAGGCTTGCTGGCTGCAATATGCATGGCGATATCCTTACCCAGGGCTTCATCACCACCACTCATCTCAACCATGACGCCGATACGGTCACCATGAAGGTATGATATCACCAGATTCTCGCCAGTGATTTTTGCCATACGACGAACCTGTATATTTTCACCAATTTTAGCCACCAGTGCCTGGCGAGTGCTGTCTACCGTTTCTCCTGTTTCCAGGGTGGCCGATTTCAAGCCTTCGATATCACTGACTGCATCACTACTGGCACATTCCATAACGGTAGTAACAAAGCCCTTGAAATCATCTCCCTTGGAAACAAAGTCAGTCTCACTGTTGATTTCCACCATGACGCCCTGATGATGATCATCTGAAACCCGAATGCTCATAACGCCTTCTGCGGCAACACGTCCGGACTTCTTGTCGGCTTTGGCAAGACCTGATTTGCGCATCGCATCAATTGCAGCATCGATATCGCCATCAGTTTCAACCAGTGCTTTTTTACACTCCATCATACCGGCGCCCGTACGGTCGCGTAATTCTTTTACTAAGGCTGCTGTAATAGCCATAATTGTCTATCCTCTACAAATTTCTAAAGTTCTTGATAACGTTTAATAACAGAAGCTATCAGGCTTATTCAGTACCTGATACATCGGCAGGTTCTGCTTTTTCTGTTACTTCAGCAGCAGCTTTTTCTGTTACTTCAGCAGCAGCTTTTTCTGTTACTTCAGCAGCAGCTTTCGGTGCGGCAGCTTTTTTCGCAGGTGCCTTTTTCTTTGGCGCCTTGCTGACTTTGTTATCATCCACTTCAATAAATTCATCATCCGTATTGGCTACTGTTGCAGATGAAGCCTTGCCTTCCAGAATGGCGTCTGCAATACCACTCGTATAAAGCTGGATGGCGCGGATAGAGTCATCGTTACCAGGAATAATATAATCAACTGAGTCAGGCGTACTGTTAGTATCAACAATAGCTATGACAGGGATATTTAATTTGACGGCTTCCTGTACCGCGATACCTTCCTGATCAACATCAATAACAAACAACGCATCAGGCAGGCCTTTCATGTCCTTGATACCACCCAGGCTCTTTTCCAACTTTTCCATTTCGCGGGTGCGCATCAGTGCTTCTTTTTTGCTCAGACGGGCAAAACCCCCGGTTGCTTCCATGGATTCCAGATCTTTCAGGCGTTTGATGGATTGCTTGACAGTTTTGAAATTGGTCAGCATGCCACCCAACCAACGATGATTGACATAAGGCATACCGGCACGAATAGCTTCTTCAGCGACGGCAGTGCGGGCTGATCGCTTGGTGCCGACGAACATGATTTTGCCGTTTTTAGATGCCAGACTACTAACGAAGTTTGTTGCATCGTTGTACATCGGCAGGGTTTTTTCTAAATTGATGATATGGATCTTGCTTCTTTCACCAAAAATGTACGATGCCATTTTCGGGTTCCAGTAGCGGGTTTGATGTCCAAAATGTACGCCTGCTTCAAGCATTTGGCGCATGGTTACTTTTGCCATGATAAAACTCCAGTTTTTAAAGGGTTAGGCCTCCATGTACCTCGAACTACAACCCGATTATCTCAGGCACCCAGCAGAACGTTATAGTACATGTGTGAATTTGCTAAACTTAGCGCGCGCTTTATACCATAATACAGCGCTTACAACAATGGCCAGCACTTGGTTCAGCGATTGAAGATCATGGTACTATAGGTCCAATTCATAGTAAAAAAGTACAATTTAGGAACTTAATGCATGGCAGTCACTATTAAAACCGCTGAAGAAATAGAAAAAATGAGGGTCGCTGGCCGACTCGCAGCCAATGTGCTGGAGATGATAGAACCTCATGTAAAACAAGGTATTACAACGGATGAATTGGACAAGATTTGTCATGATTTTATTGTCAATGAGCAACAGGCGATCCCTGCACCGCTGAATTACAAGGGTTTTCCAAAATCTATATGTACTTCAGTTAATCACCAGGTTTGCCATGGTATTCCGGGTTCTAAAAAACTAAAAAATGGCGATATTATTAATATTGATATCACCGTCATCAAGGATGGCTATCATGGTGATACCAGTAAAATGTTTTTTGTCGGTCCACCCTCGCTACCGAATAAACGACTGGTAGAAACAACCTATGAGAGCCTGCGTCGAGCGATCGCCATCGTCAAACCCGGTGCCCGCCTCGGCGATATTGGCAGCCTGATTCAAAAGTACGTGGAAGCAAGAAACTATACTGTCGTTCGCGAGTATTGCGGACATGGCATCGGCCTGAATTTCCATGAAGATCCTCAGGTAGTGCATTATGGTACCGCCGGTACCGGTGCTGAACTGGTGGAAGGCATGACATTCACGATAGAACCGATGGTCAATATGGGCAAGCGCAACGTCAAGTTGCTGGGTGACCAATGGACCGTGGTCACCAAGGATCACAAGGCTTCTGCCCAATGGGAGCACACGATACTGGTCACGGCCAACGGTTTTGAAGTACTCACGCTGCGCTCGGACGAAGAGCCCATCTCGCCTGCCCGGTAAATAGATATAAATCATACGCTCATGCCAAACCAGACAACAAAGCTGTTTGATCATTCCGCTTTTGATTCAGAGATTGCGTCTGAAAAAAATCCCCTGAATGTTTTTCGTAAAACCCTGCAGCAAAGCAAGCACACCTTGCTGGAACGCTTCGAGCGTGATGATGATATAGAAGACATTGTGCATGACAATGCAGAACTGATCGATGAATTACTGAAACGTGCATGGCAACATATTTTTGCCGAGGATGCCAATCAGGCAGCACTGATCGCTGTTGGCGGCTATGGCAGAAAGGAACTACATCCCGGCTCAGACATTGACCTGCTGCTATTATTTAAAAAAGATGATATCGAAAATCACCGCAGCAAAATTGAAGCCTTCCTGACCATGCTATGGGATATTGGCATGGAAGTGGGACAAAGTGTGCGCACCATTGATGATTGCGTTAGTGAAGCCGTACAGGATGTCACCGTCATTACCAACCTGATTGAATCGCGCTGTTTAACCGGCTCAACCGATTTGTTCGAACAAATGCTGGAAGCAACAGCCGTTGATAAAATATGGCCCAGTAACCAGTTCTTTGAAGCTAAATGCGAAGAGCAGAAAAGACGCTATCAACGTTTCGATGACACCGCTTATAAACTGGAACCGAATATCAAGGAAAGCCCCGGGGGTTTAAGAGACATACAGACCATCGGTTGGGTTGCCAAAAGACATTTTGGTGCCAGGGATTTGCATGAACTGGTTGCTTACAATTTCCTCAATGAGGAAGAATATACAACACTTATGCACGGCCAGAAGCTGTTATGGAAAATACGTTTTGCATTACATACGTTAACAAAAAGGCGCGAAGATCGCCTGTTGTTCGACCATCAGAAAACCCTGGCGCTTGATTTTGGCTATGATGATGACGGCCATAACCTGGCCGTTGAACAATTTATGCAAAAATACTACCGTACGGTAATGGAGCTGGATCGACTGAATGAAATGCTATTACAACATTTTCAGGAAGCCATTCTCTATGCAGATGATTCCGCTGAGCCGGTCGCCATTAATAGCCGCTTTCAATCTACCAAGGGTTTTATTGAAGCCACCAGTAAAAATACCTTCAAATATTATCCTTATGCATTACTTGAAATTTTTCTGCTGTTGCAACTCGATCCCTCTCTCAAGGGCGTGCGTGCATCCACCATCCGACTGATTCGCGCGAACTTGCACCTCATTGATGACAATGTCAGGAATGATTTACGCACTAAAAGTATTTTCATGGAAATCCTGCGACAACCAAAAGGCATTACCCGTGAACTGCGTCGCATGAACCGTTATGGCGTACTGGCTGCCTACCTGCCCGCTTTTGAACATATTGTCGGACGTATGCAATATGATCTTTTTCATAATTATACCGTCGATGAACATATTCTGTTTGTTGTACGCAATTTGCGTCGCTTTACAGTGCCCAAATATTACGATGAATTCCCGTTGTGCAGTGAAATCATTCAGAAAATAGCCAAACCCGAGTTACTGTATATGGCCGGGCTCTATCATGATATCGCCAAAGGGCGTGGCGGCGATCACTCCGAACTGGGTGAAGAGGAAGCCATCAAACTGTGTAAAACCCATGGCTTGATGGCTTACGATACCCGTCTGGTGGCCTGGCTGGTCAGAAATCATTTAATCATGTCAACAACGGCCCAGCGCATGGACATCAGCGACCCTGATGTGATCAAGGAGTTTGCTAACCTGGTCGGCGACCAGACTCATCTGGACTATATTTATGTACTCACTGTGGCCGACATCCGTGCCACTAATCCTAATTTATGGAATGCCTGGAAAGATTCGCTATTAAAAGAACTCTATCATGCGACTCGAAAGGCTTTACTGATAAGTGATGATGACCTTCCCAGTCTTGAGCACATCATGAATAGCAAGAAAAAAGACACCATGAACTTGCTACTGGAAAAAAATATTCTCAGGGAAACTATCGAAGAAATCTGGGCACACTTTCCTCAGGAATATTTTATACAACATAGTCCGGAAGAAATGCTCTGGCATATTGAGTGCATTACCAAAGATAAAAATCCGTCCCTGCCACTCATTTTCGTCAGACAGGACAAAGCCCGTGGTAGTACTGCCATATTCATTTACGGGCCTGTTCAGTTGCATCAGTTTTCAATGACCACCGCCTGCCTTGAAAAAATCGGTGTTAATGTCGTTGATGCAAGAATTATCACCACAAGCGGTCAGTACACTCTGGATACCTATCTCGTGCTTGAGCAAAACCAAAACACTATCCACGATAGCCAGAGGCTCAATGAAATACAGCATGCACTGCAGCAGTCTTTAACTAAAGATTCTATTGCCGATATCACTGTGCATCGACGCTTACCCAGGCAGCATAAACATTTTGACGTCAATACTGAAATAAGCTTTTCTCTGGATAAAAACAATCAGCGCACTATTATAGAATTAACTACTGCGGATCGTCCCGGTCTGTTATCTCGTATCGGTAAAGCTTTTAGAGAGTGCAATGTGGTACTGCAAAAAGCTAAAATAGCCACGATCGGCGTTCGCATTGAAGATGTTTTCTATATTACCAATAAAAATTACCAGCCTCTTGATAACGAAGAATTTCTACAACTCAGGGACAGTATTATAGAGCACCTGAACAAGTAACACAGATGGTTTATTTAGCCTCGATGATTTCGATAGCGTTATTATCCAGGTCGCGAAAAAACAATGCCCGCCTGCCCGACTTGCTTAGCGTATACTTCCAGTCAGACTCATCCAGTTTTTTCACGATATCATCCAGTGATTTAACCAGCAGCGCTACATGCCTGTCACGCCCACCATGCTCGGGGCGCTGTGAATGTGCATCCGGATCAGGTAACTCCAGTAAATGAATCTGCTGTGTGCCTACATCCAGCCAGGCGCCCGGATAACCAAGATCTGGTCGATCACTATTTTTCTGTAATCCCAGAATTTTTTGATAAAACACCCTCGATCTCTCCGTGTCCCGCACAATCAGACTACAATGATGGATAGAATAAATATTGTCTGTCATGTTTTCTTTTCCGAGCGAGCTATCAGCCAGGCGCTGATCGCGACGATGCCACCTCCGACCCATTCCAGCGAAGTCATGGTTGCACCGACGAGCCAGTAAACCGATATGGCCGTCACCGGAATTTCAATCAATAATATGATAGCTGAACGATAAACCGGCATATGCGTAATTCCGTATTGTACCGACAGCGTCATGGACACAATAGCAAACAAGCCCAGAATAACACTGTAATACCAGACTGAATGATCAATATCAGGAATACTGGCATCAAATAGCAATATCCATATGCCTGTTATGGTAATACATCCCAGCCAACTGACCGTGGTTTTCACGGGAATACTAATATCCTGCAATGAGCGGATCAATACGTTGCTGAGAGCGAAAGTAAATCCTGACGACAAGGCCAGCCAGTCTGCATGGTTTTGTGGCCAGGGAAAACCGATCTCGGCATCCCATAGCATAATCATAGCACCCATAAACGCCAGACAAAAAATCAGCAACGCCTGTAAAGTGATTTTCTCTTTTAAGATAAAGTGCCCGAGGATAACCGCCCATACGGGAGACAGATAAAACAGTAGTACGACTCTGATGGCGTTGCCTTCGGCCAGCGCCACCAGAAAGGCCACATTGCACCAGCCTGCGGTCAAAGCAATCAAAACCAGTGTTGCAGGATATTGCCTGTATTCAGATAGTCGGCGCCGGGTATAGATCACGCCAACCAGTGACGCACAGCTAAAAGCAACGAATGTCACCCAGACAGCCGACATCCCCGCCTGTTCAAATAAACGCAGCGGATACCAGAACAACCCCCACAGGGTGGCGGAATATATCAGGGCCAAATCGGCCCATCGATAGGTAGGAAGAAGTCGACTCATAGATAGCAGTGCTCTTGGGACAGAATTTCCAGTATAATGCAGTTATGATTCAAACTTAAATAATGATTTCGACTATGAACCCGGACCTGAACAAACTACAGCCCTATCCTTTCGAAAAACTCGCAGAGCTCAAGGCGGGTTGCCAACCCCCGACTGAGCTTGAGCATATTGCCTTATCCATTGGTGAGCCTAAACACGCCACGCCGGAAATCATCAGCAACGAGCTGATCAAGCATATCGATGGTCTTACGCGTTACCCGGTGACTCGCGGTAGCGATGAATTGCGCCAGACCATCGTCGATTGGTTAATCAAGCGCTTCGCACTTAACGCCGATAGCCTGGATAAAAATCAACATGTCATCCCTGTGAACGGGACGCGAGAAGCCCTGTTTGCTTTCGCCCAATGCATAGTAGACAGACAACGCGATGCGCATGTGCTGATGCCAAACCCTTTTTACCAGATTTATGAGGGTGCCACCTTGCTGGCCGGCGCCACACCGGTTTTTCTTAATACACTGGCAGAGCATGATTTCATTCCCGACTTCAAACAGGTGACGGATAAAACCTGGGACCAATGTCAGATACTCTACATTTGCTCACCCGGCAATCCGACCGGTGCTGTTATCGATATACCGACCTTACAGATGCTCATCACGCTGGCCGATAAGCATGATTTTATCATCGCCTCGGATGAATGTTATTCAGAACTGTATGCTAATGAAAATAATCCCCCGGCTGGTCTGTTACAGGCCGCCGCTTTAATGGGTCGACATGATTATTCCCGCTGCGTGGTTTTTCATAGCCTGTCCAAACGCTCCAATGCTCCCGGCTTACGCTCTGGTTTTGTCGCCGGTGACAGCAGTATTATTAAACAATTTTTACTCTACCGAACCTATCATGGCTGCGCGATGTCGCCGCCAACACAAATGGCCAGCATTCAGGCCTGGAAGGATGAATCACATGTCGTCGAAAACAGAAAGCTGTACCGTGAAAAATTCAGGGCTGTGATCGACATACTCACGCCCGTACTTGACGTTGAAGCGCCTGAAGGGGCTTTCTATCTCTGGGTGAAAACATCCGGGAGTGATACCGAATTTGCCCGCGGCTTGTTCCAGCAGCAGAATGTCACCGTGTTGCCCGGTAGTTACCTGTCGCGCCAGGCGGGGGGCATCAACCCGGGAGAAAACAGAATCCGTATGGCTCTGGTTGCCAGCCTGGATGAATGTATTGAAGCGGCTACACGCATACAACGCTATATTTTATCGTTATAAATAACAACCCTTCAACATACGCACAGCATAGAAAGCTGGTTTTAAAGCGCTATCTGGCTTACAATTCTGCCATCATAATATAACCCTTACAATGAACAGACTTAATTAAAAACAGGTAATAACATGAGTGACTTGCAACAAATTATTGAAGAGGCTTTCGAACGACGCGCAGATATTACACCCCGTAGCGCTGAGCCACAGGTGAAAGAAGCCGTCATGGAGGCGATCGCCATGCTGGATTCAGGAGTCGCTCGTGTTGCCGAGAAAAAGGATGGTGACTGGATCGTTAATCAATGGCTGAAAAAGGCTGTACTGTTATATTTCCGTATTGAAGATAACACCTTCATGAAAGGCGGCTTCACCAATTACTACGACAAGGTACCTTCTAAATTTGCCGATTGCAGTTCGCGTGACCTGCGAGAAGGTGGTGTACGCATAGTTCCGCCAGCGGCAGCGCGCAAAGGCAGTTATATCGCATCGGGTGTCGTGCTCATGCCTTCCTATGTCAATATTGGCGCCTATGTCGATTCAGGCACCATGGTAGACACCTGGGCAACGGTCGGCTCCTGTGCGCAGATTGGTAAAAATGTACATCTGTCCGGTGGCGTCGGCATTGGCGGCGTACTTGAACCGATTCAGGCAGGCCCCACTATTATCGAAGACAACTGTTTCATCGGCGCACGCTCGGAAGTCGTTGAAGGTGTTATCGTCGAAGAAGGCTCGGTTATTTCCATGGGTGTTTATATTGGCCAAAGCACCAAGATCTTCAACCGCATGACGGGTGAAGTCAGTTATGGCCGCATCCCGGCCGGCTCCGTCGTGGTCTCCGGCAACCTGCCTTCAAAAGATGGCACCTACAGCCTGTATTGCGCTGTTAT
>Ga0316205_10004048_pt1 | contig 13221 bp, 10 predicted proteins | sample 3monthpyrite_MG_FD_204941 | JGI IMG/M metagenome (GOLD analysis project Ga0316205, IMG submission 204941) | Microbial mat bacterial communities from mineral coupon in-situ incubated in ocean water Damariscotta River, Maine, United States -... | ecosystem: Environmental > Aquatic > Marine >... | reverse complement strand
ATGGGCATTTGTTTTCATTCATTACGGGCTGTATCCATAAATCAGATGAAACAAGTTCTACAAGAACTAGAAACAAATCAACCAGTTCATATTCATATTGCTGAACAAGAAGCAGAAATTGAGCAAATTTTCAATCATACGGGTATGCGTCCTGTAGAGTTGTTATACCAAAATTTTGATGTCAATGAAAATTGGTGCTTGGTTCATGCCACGCATTTGAATGAAAATGAGATCAATCTTATTGCCAAATCTAAGGCAATTGCTGGACTGTGCCCTTTAACTGAAGCCAATTTGGGCGATGGCGTCTTTCCTTTAGATGCATTTAATAAGCACAATGGTTATTTTGCCATTGGATCAGATAGTCATATATTGATCAATCCGTTTCAGGAGATTCAAATGCTAGAATATTCTCAAAGATTATCATTAAAACAGCGTGTTATTGCTTCTACACAAGAAACTCAAAATGTGGGTACATTTTTATGGAATAATGCAGTAGAAGGAGGTGCAAAAAGTTGTCAACAAAAATTAAAGGGTATTACTGTGGGTGAGCAGGCAAATTGGTTAAGTATTGATACCAAACACCCCTTACTTACTAAGCTCAATGGCGCTTCAATCTTGGATAATATTATTTTTGCACATAACAATATTCACTCCCAAACCTTTCAAAAGGGACAAAAACTCAGTCAGATAGATGAAATCATTGTGCAAAACTATAAAAACACCTTAAAATCACTCAGATAGTTACAGTTTATTGAAAATATTTGTTAATATACGCGGTCGCTTTATTGATGAATAGAAATACAGGAAAAAATAATGGCAAGAGTTACAGTTGAAGATTGTTTAGAACATGTAGAAAACCGTTTTGCTTTAGTGCAACTCGCTTCAAAGCGTGCACGATTGATTGCAAATGGTCAAACTCCAATGGTAGAAGAAGAAAATGATAAGCCAACAGTATTGGCATTACGTGAAATCGCTGCTGGATTAATGACAGAAGAAAAACTAAAAGAATTAGAGCTTGAAGAGAAACGCACCAAGGAATTGGATGATTGGAATGCTGCAGCTGAAGAGCAAGATTCTCAAATGATCTAAAACCCACAGAGCTTTTACATGTCTAATTATTCCCACAAAAGAATGATAATGCCGTGACAGCATCAGATGTCACGGCAATTTTAGAACACAAGGCTGTAGTCTCTGCCTACAAGTCACTCACAAATCAAACTCGCAGATATCTCAATCCCAATGAACAACGCTTATTAAAAAAAGCCTTTCATTATGGTGCCGAAGCACATAAAAAACAATTTCGCAAATCAGGCGAACCTTATATTACCCATCCACTAACAGTCGCAGCAATATTATCCGAATTAAACTTTGATATAAATTCATTATGTGCAGCGGTGTTGCATGATACCATTGAAGATACAGATGTTACTGAAGAAGACTTAAGAAAAGAATTCAATAAAACTGTAGCTTATTTGGTTCAAGCAGTAACAAAACTGGACAAATTAAAATTCAGAAACTTACATGAAGCCCAAGCGGAAAGTTTTGTAAAAATGTTATTTGCGATGGCTGAAGATGTTCGGGTAATCATTATTAAATTGTCAGATCGTTTACACAACATGCGCACCATTAATGCCATGAGTGAATCAAGTCGAAAACGCATTGCTAGAGAGACATTAGATGTATTTGCTCCAATTGCAGAAAGACTGGGGTTAAAGAAAATTCAAAATGAAATGCAAGATCTTGCTTTTCATGCATTATTGCCCAATGTTGCAGATGAAATAACTAAAAATATTAAGGAGTTGTCTGGTAACAGAAAAGAAGCCATAAAAAAGATTCGAAAAAAAATAGTTAAAGCCCTATTACACTCTAATTTAACTGCTGAAGTCGATGGCAGGCAGAAATCTCTTTATAGTATTTACCACAAACAAAAGAAAAAAAACCTAAACTTCGATCAAATCCATGATGTTTTTGGCATCCGTGTCATAGTAAAATCTGTTCAAGATTGTTACATCGCTTTGGGTGTTATTCATGGTTTATACGCACCCAGAGAAAACAGTTTTAAGGATTATATAGCCGTACCAAAAACAAATGGCTACCAATCCATTCATACTTTGGTCACAGGCCCTTTTGGGTTGGCCATAGAAATACAAATCAGAACCAATGAAATGGACAAAGTTTGTGAATCTGGCGTTGCTGCTCACTGGTTATATAAAAGCAAAGATTCTGACGTTAATACAAGATTAACATTAGCACGAAATTGGTTAGGTGGACTATTAAATCTCCAAAAAGAAACGGGTAGTTCGTTGGAATTTTATGAAAACATGAAAAGTGATTTACTCACTGATGAAATTTATGTTTTTACACCCAGAGGCAAAATTATCCAACTACCGATGCAAGCCACTGTGCTGGACTTTGCTTTTGCGATTCATACAAATGTAGGTAGCCATGCGGTTTCAGCTTTAGTAAATGGCAAACACACTTCCCTTAAGCAAAAACTAGAAACCGGACAAACTGTTAAAATTGAGACCGATAAAAATGTGAGTCCTCAAACAGAATGGTTAAGAATTGTCACCACCAGTAAAGCCCGAACCGCCATTAGACACGCTCTTAAACAAATAAAAGAAGAAGATGCGGTTTTTGTAGGACACAAAATGATTGATCGGGCATTAGATACTTATGGTTATTCATTTGACACACTAGATGGGCGTTCTATTAAAAGAGTGCTTAAATACTATAAAAAAGACAGCATGGATGAGTTATTGAAGTCGTTTGCTTTTGGTGAGTTATTGCCATCAATTGCGGCTAAAAAATTGTTGCCATTACTCAAACAAAGGGGCATTGGGAAATCTTATTCCCCCAAAGAAGCCTTCTCAATAACTGGAAAAGAAGGTTCAATTATAAATTATCCACATTGCTGCGAACCCATAGTGGATGATGAAATTGTAGGCTACTTAAGCCCTTCTAAAGGCATAGTTGTGCACCGCAAAAGCTGCCCAAATCTTGAAGAATTAGAAAAAAATCCAGAAAGAATGGTCGTGATGAACTGGGATCTTGAAAAAGACATGATGTTTCAAACGACATTACAAATGGATGTAATTAACAAACAAGGTGTATTGGCAAAACTTGCCAGTGTTGTGGCTGAAAATCATGGCAACATTGAGAGATTTGAACAAGTTGACCGTGATGGCAATTATTCTGGATTAGAATTCCATATAAGCATTGCAAATACCTCAAAACTTGATAACATTTTATATAAACTAAGACAATTACCAGAAGTGTTAAAAGCTTCAAGAAAGGAAATTACATGAAAACCACCATAAATACTGAAAATGCTCCTTCTGCCATAGGCACCTATTCACAAGCTGTTGTGCACAATGGTGTTTTGTATACATCTGGTCAGATTCCAATTGACCCTCAAACTGATGAAATGTTAGCTAATGATTTTAGCAAACAAACCCACCAGGTTTTTAGAAACCTTCAGTCTATTGCCATCGCAGCAAATACAAGTTTACAAAATACTTTAAAATTAAATATTTTTCTACAAGATTTAGAAAATTTTGCAACACTCAATGAAATTATGGCTCAGTATTTCGAAGAGCCCTATCCAGCAAGAGCAGCAATTCAAGTCGCAAGACTCCCTAAAGATTCAATGATAGAAATGGATGCCATCATCGCCATTAGATAGCATCATTTGATATCTGTCTTTGGTAAAATCGCTTCGGAATATTTCTCAAACTTATAACAATTAATAACACCAATGATGCGCCTTGAATCCATTCTGGCAAGTGAGTGTGATTCATGGTTAAATGTTGATTAATGTTTAGCTCCCAAATGGAAACTAGCCAATTGACCATAAAACCACTAATTAAAGCCACCGACATGATTCCTGTCAAATACAAGACCATGGTTCTTTGCCCCAATCGTTGAGAAATAATCCCTAAAGTTGCCATATTGGTGGCAGGTCCAGCCAATAAAAATACAATTACAGCACCAGGTGATATTCCAGCCAATAAAAATCCTGCAGCCAATGGAGTCGATGCTGTGGCGCAGACATACATGGGAATTCCAACAACCAACATCACAAGCATTCCAGTCCAACCTGTTCCATATTCAAGCAAGAAATCTTCTGAAACAAATGTTTGCACCAATGCAGCAAAAACCAAACCAATAACCAACCAAAACATAATATTGTCTAATAAATCAGTAAATGCGTACTTAATACCACTGCCCATTTTATTTAATAAACCAGGTTCTGTGTTTTCTGATTTACTCGAACAACAAGCACTTTCTTGGGGTTCTTGTGTATCACAACAACTGGTCTCAAGTTTTGTTTCTGTTTCGCAACAACTGCTTTGTGTTTTTTCTTTTTCAGATGAACAACAAGAAGTTTTCTCTGGTTGATTATTGGTATTGGTATCATCAAAATCCACATCAAAAAAATTAACCAAAGTACCTGCTGTGATGGCCGAAGTAATCGCCACTATTGGACGAGTAATTGCCATAAATGGGCCCATCATGGCATAAGTAATAAATACCGAATCAACTCCAGTTTCAGGTGTGGAAACTAAAAATGAAGTGGTTGCAGATTTTGAAGCACCTGCTTCACGCAAACCCATGGCGGCAGGAATAACACCACAAGAACACAACGGCAAAGGTGCGCCTAATAAAGCGGCTTTGATAATGGCTCCAAATCCTTCATGACTCAAGTGCTTTTGTAACAATACAGTCGGGATTAAGGTTTTGAATACTCCACCAATCAGCAAGCCAATCACTAACCAAAAAGAGGCATCTAATGCTAACAAATAAATATTATTTAGAAATTCCATGACTAACTCTCCAATGCCGATAGAATTGAACAATGCGTTGCTGTTTCAGGACCGCCACAACAAGAGGTGTGGATTTTCTTTAAAGCAGATTCAATCAAGGTCAATTCTTGAATTTTATTTGAAATTTCATCTAACTTAACTTGAGTAAATGCTTTGACTTCTTGACAAGTGTGTTCATCTTTAGTCACTTGAATGGCCAGTAACTCCTTAATTTCCTTTAGAGTAAAACCCACTAACTTGGCTTTTTTTATAAACTTTAGGCTGGCAATGGCATCTTCTGGATAATCACGGTAACCATTCTGCAACCTTTGCGGTTCCTCTAATAATCCTTGGCTTTCGTAATATCGTAATGTCTGTATATCAATGCCCACAGAACTGGCTAAATCACCTATTTTCATTAGTATACTTATTTTAAAAAGAGCATTCTAAACCCTAAAGTATACTATAGAGTCAAGGTGATTGAATAAAAACTCTCAAATGATGTTAATTAATCCCAACCTTCAAATCTTAAGTGACGCATGGAGGAACCATCATTTTTGATTTCTTTGAGTGCGTCTATGCCTATTTTGATGTGGTCGGTAACATAATTGGCAGAAACACTGGTATCGCTTAATTCAGTTTTGACACCTTCTGGAATCATGGGTTGATCCGTGACCAATAATAATGCACCACACGGTATTTCATTGGCAAAACCTGTTGAAAAAATGGTAGCAGTTTCCATATCAATCGCCATAGCTCTGCATTTTCTTAAATATTTTTTGAAATTTTTATCGTGCTCCCAAACTCGACGATTGGTAGTAAATACCGTACCTGTCCAATAGTCTTTATCATATCTGGCAATTGTAGAAGACACGGCTCTTTGCAACTTAAAAGCTGGCAATGCTGGTACTTCTGGTGGCAAATAATCATTGGATGTTCCTTCACCACGTATGCCAGCAATAGGTAAAATTAAATCGCCAATATTATTTTTCTTTTTCAGCCCACCACATTTTCCGAGGAATAAAACGGCTTTCGGCTTAATGGCTCCCAGTAAATCCATAACAGTCGCTGCATTGGCGGAACCCATACCAAAATTAATAATACTGACACCTTCAAAAGTGGCATTACTCATGGGCCTGTCTTCGCCTTGAATTTCAGCACCTGTGAGCTTACAGAATCGATTAACATAATCTGAAAAGTTGGTTAATAAGATGTATTTTCCAAAATCTTCTAGCGCTGTTCCTGTGTATCGAGGCAACCAATTGGATACAATTTCTTGTTTTGTTATCATTATTTTTTCTCCTTATTGAAATTGGAGCCACATATTAACTCTTTTTTTAATGACTTTCATATAACTCAAGCTAAATTTGAGGAAATTGTAGTATCTTGTTAGGGATTTAGAAGCATTTATACTGTTTAAATACTAAATGAGCTTTTTCATTTTTTTAATGCTCAGTGGTTTATGAAAATAATATCCTTGATAGAATTGGCAAGATTTGGATTTTAGAAAATTATATTGCTGTTTGTTTTCAATCCCTTCAGCCACCACATCCATACCCATTTCTTGAGACATTTTTAGAATAGTAGAGACTATGGTGATGCTATTGGCATCATTGGGTAATTTTTTGACAAATGACTGGTCGATTTTAATTTTATCCAATGGAAAATTCATTAAGTAATTGAATGAAGCGTAACCTGTTCCAAAATCATCTAAAGATATTTTAATGCCCAATAATTTTAATTTTTTAAAAATACTAATGGTTTTTTCTGTTTCTTCCATGAGTACAGATTCAGTCACTTCTATTTCTAAATAATTCGGTGGTATCTTATATTTTTGCACCAGCGTTTTAATTTTTTCATAAAACAATTCTTCTTGTATTTGTTTTACTGAAACATTAACTGCAATAAAGAATTTCTTCATCCCGTCAATTCTCCATTGCTGGATTTGCTTACACACTTGTTCAAGCACCCAATCACCAATATCAATAATAAAGTTTTTGTTTTCTGCTACTTCTATAAAATCAGCAGGATAAATAACACCTTTAGTTGGGTGATTCCACCTTATCAAAGCTTCAGATCCAACCACTTCATTGTTTATGCCATGAAGTACAGGTTGCAAACTAATATAAAACTGATTCTCTGCGATTGCAATACGTAAATCTTTTTCTAATATATGCTGATGAATGGCAGTAAACTCTAATTCTTTTTCAAAAAACTGAATACAATTTCTACCATTATCTTTGGCTTTGTGCATCGCAGTGTCTGCTCTTTGTAGTAATATTTCTTGATTTTCTCCATCTTTCGGATATAACACAACCCCTATACTGGCAGTCATATGGAACAACTCCTTCTTTATCGTGTACGGCTTTGAAATAACTTCTAGTATTGCCTGAGAAAGATATTTTGCTTGTTCAATGGCACTTTTTTCATCATTACCTAACTCAGATATTTCAATAATGAATTCATCTCCACCTAATCTGGCTACTGTGTCACTAATTCGAGCTTGTTTTTCTAATCTTTTTGCGACTTCTTTAATTAATAAATCACCTATTTTATGACCTTGTGAATCATTGATGTTTTTGAAATGATCTAAGCCAATGAATAGTATAGCACCATTATGGTTATGCATTTTTGCGACAGCTAATGAATGATTAATGCGATCTTTAAGCAAAATTCTATTGGGCAATTGCGTCAATGAATCATGTTGATCCATGAACTTGATTTTTTCTTCAAAATCTTTAATGTCAGTAATATCAACCGCAACAGTTAATGTTGATTCTTCAAAGTTTCTACTGCCTATATAAGGTTTTTTAGATAAATACAAAGTGTGACGAGAGCCTTTTGAGTCTCTGGTATTGATTTCAACATTTGAGTTTTGATCTTCACTGTCTTGTTCATCTATCTCTAAAAGCTTTTTGTATCGTTTGTATTCTTTACTTATTTCAACAACGTTACTTTTTTCAAAATCCGCGACAGACATGCCAAAATATTCACTGGCTGTTTTATTTGCCAATAATATATCACCGTGTTCATTTGTCACATAAATCATGTGCGGTACCAAATTAATGATTTGATTTAATTGCAGTTCGCTTTTTGTTAATTCTTGTACCCTTTTTTTGACTTGTTGTTTTAAAAATAATACAAACATTAAGGCTGTAATGGTAAAAAGTAATAAGCCAATAATAAGATACTTAACCAAGTCTGGAATTTTACTTTCTATTCTCGGAGTCAACCATTTAGTCCGTGTTGAATAATAAAATGAATCTAAATTTTCCTTCCAATCACTTAAATATTGATCAAAAATATTGATTAAATATTGTGTACCGTTTTTTGGTGAAGTCACATAAACTTTGAAAGGATTAAAAACAATGGCACTATTAATTAAATTGTATTCCCTGAGATAAGTACCGCCGACTAAATTGTTAGAGACTCCAGCGTCAATTTCACCACTATCAACCCTTTTAAAAATTTCTTCATAGGAATCTAATTCGATTGTTTTACAATTGATTTCAAATTGAATGCATTGTGAAATAAAATGTTGCCCATTAACACCATCTCGCAAAATCCCTATGGTTTTTTCCTCTAGATCAAAAATACTTTCAATTTTTGAATTGCTTGGAAGGAAAACTTGCCCCCAAACTGTGATAAAACTGGTTTTTGAATATTCCATAAATACTGATCTTTCATCAGTAAAACCCACTGAAGTCATCATGTCAATTTCATTGCGTTTGAATAATTTGATGAGATTACTCCAATCATCAAATACCCATTGAATTTTAAAATTCTCTTGATATGAAATTTCATTTAATAAATCCACAATAAATCCCTCTGGATTATTATCAGATCCAATTGATGAAAGTGGTGGAGATGCAAAAAAGCCTATTCTATAAACTGATTTTTTTGCTAATGGTTGGCTCAAGTTATCTTGAGTTAGCACTGGAGCGCTAACTACCAACAGTATTAAAACTAATAACTTGAGTTTCATTCTTATTACAATATCATAAATTCAATCGTTGTAACTAATTTTTTAATTCAACTACACTTAAATTTAAGTTTAAGCCTTGATAAATCAACTATTGCAACAAAATCAATTTTATTTTGGTAAATAATTGATAGGATTAACTGGTTGTCCATTTTTCCTAATTTCAAAATGCAACAGGGGTTTACCATCATTACCCTTGCCTGATTTGGCTATTTCTTGTCCTTGCTTAACGGATTGCCCTTCTTTGACATACCTCACAGAATTATGGGCGTAAGCACTGAGCAAATTGTTGCTATGCTTGATAATGATGAGTTCTCCATAACCTCTTAAACCATGTCCACTATAGACTACAGTACCATTATTACTGGCATAAACGGGTTTGCCAAATCCAACAGCAATTTTTATGCCTTTGCGCGATGTGTCAGTTGATGAAAAAGAACTAAGAATCTTGCCTTTAACAGGCCATATCCATTGTGAATTTGAAGACGTTGGTTGTGATATAACTGGTGGATTTTTTGATATCTTAGGTTTCTTTTTTACTGGAGAAGGTTTGTTCTTTGTTGGAGGAGTGTTTTTTACAATTTTTTGATTATTTGCTTTGGAAGTTTTTGAGCTAACAATGGTCTTCTTTTTAATCGGATAAGTTTTTGTCTTTTTTTGATTAGTTTTTACTGTCTTTTTCTTAGGCAAAACCTTACCCTTTAACTTTAATTTTTGCCCTGGATAGATTCTATAGGGAGGTTTAATGTTGTTGATTTTAGCCAGTTTTTTATAATCAATGTTATTAGCAAAACCAATTGAATATAGCGTATCACCTTTTCTAACTTTAAAATAAGACTTGTTTGTTGATGTTACTCTTTGTACTTTAGTTTTTTGTTGTGATTTTGATAAATCCTTTACAGGTGCTGACCGGTGTTTAGAACAAGATTGGACAAAAAATAAAGAAATAAATATACAGAAAATAATAGAATTTATCTTTTTCATTTTCTCACTATTCCCTGAAGAAAGGGTACAAACATCACCGCATCTAACATTTCAGTATCATAACCATCTATGGTTTTAGTCACTTTTATTAAATTTTGGCTTTTACTGTCTCCAACTGGCAACAACATAATCCCAGACAGTTTTAATTGCGATAATAACGTTACGGGTATTCTTTCAGCGGCTGCTGTGGCAATGATGAGATCATAAGGTGCTTCGTTTGCCCAACCATCAAACCCATCGCCAGTTTTAGTCCTGACATTTGTATAGCCAAATTTGACAAATCTTCTTCTGGCTGTACGGGTGAGCTTATCTATGCGTTCAACACTGAATACTTGCTCTACTAACTTTCCTAGAATGGCTGCTTGATAGCCTGATCCTGTTCCTATTTCTAGCACTTTTTTTGGTTTATATGATAAAACAATTTCAGTCATTTTTGCCACAACCCAAGGTTGCGATATGGTTTGCCCATGTTTTATGGGCAATGCAGTATCTTCATAGGCTTTGTGTGCCATGGCTTCATCCATAAAAAGATGCCTGGGAACACTTGCCATTGCAGTTAAGACACGTTCATCAACAATGCCTTTTTCTCTTAATCGGTCTATCATGCGATTACGGGTCCGTTGTGATGTCATACCTATCCCAAGAGCTGAGTTCATATAATTAATTCACTCCATTTTTTTAATGAATCAATATCACTGTGTCTGGTCATATCAACTTGCATTGGGGTCATTGATACATATCCTGTTTTGACGGCATAAAAATCTGTCCCTTCTCCAGCATCAGCCTCAGGTCCAGCTGCTCCTATCCAATATATTTTTCTTCCACGAGGATCAACACCTTGAACCGTATTTTCTGCTTTATGACGATTGCCAAAACGGGTCACTTGTATGCCTTTAATCTCTTTTATGGGTAAATTAGGAATATTGATATTCAAAATCGTATCTTGTGGCAAGGGATTTTTTTGAAGATTTTTTACTATTTTTTTAATAAAGTGCTGGGCTGTATCAAAATACCGATTCTTATTTTGACCATGTTTTGTCACCAATGAAAAGGCTATCGCAGGCAAACCCAAATACCGGCCTTCAATGGCAGCAGCTACTGTTCCTGAATACAAAACATCATCACCTAAATTGGCAGCATTGTTAATGCCAGAAATCACCATATCTGGTTCTTTTTTCATTAATCCCGTTAAAGCCATGTGCACACAATCGGTTGGTGTTCCATCTACTGAAAATCTATTTGAGTCTACCTTATGAATTCTAATTGGGCGATCTAATGTCAATGAATTACTCGCACCAGATCGATCTCTACTTGGAGCATAAACAGTGACTTCTCCCAATTCTGACAAGGCTTCAGAAAGGGCTTTAATACCAGTGGCATTGACGCCATCATCGTTACTGACTAAAAAGTGCATATTGAAATTAAGATTAAACGTTAATTTTGCCATTTTATTGCAAAATCGGCAACTGATTGAATAAATTCTCATATTAATTCCTGTTTAAATTAAATGAGATCTGTGCTATATTTTTTATCCAATTTAAATAACGGTTAATTTTATGAATCAATTCTCAAGATTTTTTGGTGTTGTTTTACTGCTTTTTTTATTACAAGCTTGTAACAATAATACTGAACAAACAACTGAAAACCAAACAAAAGTTCCAAAACAAGTTGAACCCACTGAAAAAGAAAGTCCACAGAGCACCTTTGAGCAATACAGTGCAGAAGATTTTTATAAAACAACATCTGTTTTTGGTTCTTCAATCAACCATGATGCTTCAGCAGTATTAATGAGCAGTGATAATTCAGGGATTTTTAATGTATATAAAATGCCACTTGATGGCTCTCCAGCACAAGCGCTCACTCAGTCCACTCAAGATTCAGTTTTTGCTGAAAGTTGGTTTCCAAAAGACGATAGAATTTTATTTTCTGGAGATAAAGGCGGCAATGAAGAAGATCATTTATATGTAAGAGAGCTTGATGGCGCCATTAAAGATTTGACTCCAGGAGAAGGATTAAAAGCGAGTTTTGTTGGCTGGCATGATAACAACAATGAATTTTATGTTACCACGAATGAACGAGATCCAAAGTTTTTTGACTTATATATTTATCAAACAAAAGAATACTCTAGGGAATTGGTTTTTCAAAATAATGATGGCTATGCAATCAGTGAAGTCAGTCCAAATGGACAGTGGTTAGCATTAACTAAAACCAATAGCAATACAGATAGCAACATCTTTCTGGTCGATTTAACTTCTGAATCCAAAGAAGCATTACTTATTTCTGAGCATGAAGGTGATGTTTCTCATAATGTCTATACTTTCACAAAAGATAGTGATTGCTTAATCTACGCCACCAATGAATTTGGTGAATTTAATCAAGCATGGACTTATATTATTGACACAAAAGAGAAGAAACTCAATTACAAAGCCGATTGGGATGTGAGCTTTACTTACTTTTCAAAAGATGGCCGTTATCAAGTCACTGGTGTGAATGATGATGCTCAGACTAAACTCGATATTCTTGATACACAAAGCAACACCAAAGTTAACTTACCAGAAATGCCATCAGGTGATTTAAGAGGCGTAAATTTTTCAAAAGATTCTAGTACAATGGTATTTTATCTGAATTCAGATACCTCACCATCAAATTTATACGTCCATAAAATGGGCACTGATTCAGTCAAACGATTAACCAACACAGGCAACCCTGATATCAATGAAGAAAACTTAGTAGTTGGTGAAGTAAAACGTTTTAAAAGCTTTGATGATTTAGAAATTCCAGGCATATTATTCAAACCCAAACAAGCAGAACATGAAAAAGTGCCTGCACTAATCTATATTCATGGTGGTCCAGGAGGTCAAAGTCGCAAAGGCTATAATCCGTTAGTTCAACACCTAGTTAATAACGGATACGCTATTTTCATGATTAATAATCGAGGCTCAAGTGGTTATGGAAAAACATTCTTTCACTTAGATGATAAAAAACACGGCCAAGATGATTTACAAGACGTCGTCTATAACAAATATTATTTACAAACCTTAGATTGGGTGGACAAAGACAGAATTGGTGTTATTGGTGGAAGTTATGGCGGTTATTTAACCATGGCTGCTATGGCATTTACAGATGAGTTTGAAGTCGGTGTAAACATTTTTGGTGTGACCAATTGGGTAAGAACATTAAAGAGTATCCCTCCGTACTGGGAATCATTCAGAAAAAGATTGTACGATGAATTAGGAGACCCTGAGACTGATGAACAAAGACTCCATGATATTTCACCGGTTTTCTTTGGTCACCAAGTTAAAAAACCTGTTTTAGTTGTTCAAGGCGCCAATGATCCAAGGGTACTTCAAGTAGAAAGTGATGAAATGGTAGAAGCCATTCGATCCAATGGTACATTTGTTGATTACTTATTGTTTGAAGATGAAGGACATGGTTTTAGCAAAAAGAAAA
>Ga0316205_10004047_pt1 | contig 13222 bp, 11 predicted proteins | sample 3monthpyrite_MG_FD_204941 | JGI IMG/M metagenome (GOLD analysis project Ga0316205, IMG submission 204941) | Microbial mat bacterial communities from mineral coupon in-situ incubated in ocean water Damariscotta River, Maine, United States -... | ecosystem: Environmental > Aquatic > Marine >... | reverse complement strand
TTTCATTAACAAATGTAAAGATGGTTTTACTCGATGGATCGATAATAAACTTTTCATTTAAGTTGCTTAGCTCTAAAATTTTCTTTTCGTACAAAGATCGATCCATCGCCTTTTTAATGCTATTTAGAATGGTTTTTGATGGGTCGTAAACTACCTTCATAACTTCTTGAGGATTGGAAATATCTATATCAGCTTGTCTGCCGATAAAAGTAGCCAGTTTGTTTTTATCTATCTTGGTGTTTTCAGTGGATATTGATTGATTGGTATTTACTGATTTTGTCGATTTATTTTTTTTATTAGTTAAATCTCTAACTAGCATGCGACTTTGAAAGTGATTAATGAGCACATTATTTAATTTGGGTTCTTTGGGTGCATTTTTAGGAGTAATTAAAACCATTTGCCTCAATAAGGAATCCATTTGCTCATACACTAATGGTTTTTTTAGCACAAAAAGCAGCGGATCTGAATTTGAAAATACTGAAGAACTGATAACGATTATCGGTTGAGCGGGATATTCAGTCCGCTTATTTTGTACAAACAACTCACCAAGTTCGCTATCAATATCAACAATAAAAATACTGGCAGACTTTTCAATAGCAGCGACAATATATTGGTTTTCACAGTGATTAGTAAAATAGTTATTGATGGCGAGCGAGCTTCTGGCATCAAAACCATGTAAATATATCGCCGTTTTATCATTCATCATCCATATCCTTAGACTTGATTGCATCCCAAATATTAAACAATCAACTATTTACTCAGGTAAACGAGAAGATCGATCAAGCACAAAAAGTATAGGATAAGATGAGCTTTCTGCAAATTTTTAGGCAAGTTAAATCGATTTTTTGAGAATAGCAGCGGTTTCTAAAAATCAGCGCCTAGAGAATTGATTTGACTGATAGTGAAGACTAACTTACTTACCAATACAAAAACTGGTGAAAATCTTCCCTAGAAGATCGTCGGAGGTAAATTCACCGGTGATTTCGTTAAGGCAATCTTGAGCTAATTTAAGCTCTTCCGCTAATAACTCACCAGCGGAATAGTTGGTAAGTTGATGAAAACCTTCCTTTATATGGCGGTCGGCTCTTTTTAACGCATCAACATGACGGCGTCTAGCCATAAAAACCCCGGATTCAGCAGCGTCAAAACCAACTATCGATTTTAAGTGTTGCTTAAGTTGATCAATACCTTCACCACGCTTGGCTGATATAAATATATTTGAAATACCTGTTTTCTCGGTAATGTTTAGAGGATTCTGTGTTTCCTGATCAAGTAAATCTACTTTATTACTGATCAGTGTTATCGGCGGAAGTGTGATATTGGGATCGATAAAACGCCTTATTTCATCCTCGGCGCAGATAATCTGGTCTTTGTTATCTGAGAGATACTTACTAGTATCCATCACTAACAAAACTCTATCGGCATTTTCTATTTCTTGAGCAGCTCTTTGAATCCCAATTTTTTCGACTTGATCCTTTGCTTCTCTTAATCCGGCGGTATCAACAATATGCAAAGGCAGGCCATCAATATTAATTTGCTCTGTTAGTACGTCTCTGGTTGTGCCTTCAATGTCAGTCACAATCGCGCTTTCTTTACCTGCAAGCGCATTAAGTAGACTTGATTTTCCCGCATTGGGCTTTCCAGCAATCACTATTTTCATTCCTTCACGCAAAAGACTACCTTGTTCAGCATCTTTTAACAGTTTTTGCATAAACTCTGATATATCTTGGGTTTGTTTGGTGACTTTACTGTCATTGAGAAAATCAATTTCTTCTTCGGGAAAATCTATAGCGGCTTCTACATATATTCTTAAATAGATCACCATTTCAACTAATTGATTGACTTTATTAGAAAAATCACCATTTAATGATCGAAGCGCGCTTTTTGCGGCCTGCCTTGAGCCACTATCAATCAAATCTGCGATTGCTTCCGCTTGTGCAAGATCTAGTTTATCGTTATGAAAAGCCCTTTCTGAAAACTCGCCTGGCTTTGCCAATACTGCGCCACTGCTTAGAATAGCCTCTAACAGCATATCCATAATAATTGGACCACCATGCCCTTGTAATTCAAGCACATCTTCACCGGTAAACGAATTGGGTGAGTTAAAATAAATGGCGATCCCCTGATCGATCATTTGCTTGTCCGAATTATAAAAAGGCAGGTAATGAGCGTATCGAGGTTTAATGATTTGCCCGAGAATTTCTTTTGTTATTTGCTGGCAAAGGGAACCCGAGATCCGAATGATCGCTACTCCTCCTTTACCTGGAGGGGTAGCGATTGCAGCGATCGTTGATAAATTTGAGTGGTTTTGTTCTTGATCCAATTTGCCGCACCTTTTACTTTTCAACCCTCGCAAAGGGTGCTTTTCAACCCTCGCAAAGGGTGATTATTTGACGAAGGATGAGAAGTCTATTTTAGACGAATGGACTATTTTTTATTTTTTGCTTCGATTTCGTTGTTAAATTGTTTGGTAATGTATAACTGCTGCGCGATAGAAATCAAATTATTAAATAACCAATAAAGAACCAGACCTGCTGGAAAGAATACAAAGAAAACTGTCATAAATACCGGCATCATTTGCATCATTTTTTGTTGCATAGGGTCCATTGTGGGAGAAACGGGTTGCATTTTTTGCATCAGGTACATACTCGCACCCATTAATAAAGGCATTACATAATAGGGGTCCATCACTGACATATCATCAATCCACAAAATAAAAGGTGCGTGACGTAACTCAACACTTTCCATCAAAACCCAATAAAGTGCAATAAAAACAGGCATTTGTATTAATAGTGGAAAACAACCGCCTAAAGGGTTTACTTTTTCTTTTTTATAAAGCTCCATCATTTTCATGGAAAACTTTTGTTTATCGTCACCATATTGCTCTTTCATTGCAGACATCTTGGGTTGTAATAGTCGCATTTTTGCAAATGAACGGTATTGAGCTCTAGCTAAAGGATATAATAGTGTTTTAATAGCAATCGTAACAAGAATAATTGCTAATCCCCAGTTAATAGTAAAACCTTGAAAAAGTATCAGTAAGTAGAATATGGGTTGACCAATCCACCATAAAAAACCGTAATCTACCGTTAACTCTAAACCTTGTGATACATTCTCTAGGTCAGACTGTATTTTTGGTCCAACATATAATTTGGCCGCAAAGTTTTTTGTTTCTCCAGGCTCAATCCAAACCCAATCTTGAGTTATTCTAATTTGAACCAAACCCGCCTTACCAAGATTTTTATTACTGGTATCAATTGTATGAGTCGAATCAGACAAAGGTACCCATGCAGTTACAAAGTAATGTTGTAAAATAGCGACCCAACCATCCTTAGTAGACTCATTGAGATCGGCTTCTTCAAGATCATCAAAATCATATTTTTGGTATTTTTCTTCCTTAGTAGAATAAGCAGGCCCTATATATGATTGCATCCCTAGACCGCTTTGCTCTTGCCCTTCAACTTCACCAGTATCTCTTTTAAGCGACGTGAACATACGATTAGCAATTTTAGTGTCTGTGGTATTTTTAACAATATAATTAACATCCACCACATATTGATTATTGTGGAAAGTAAACCTTTTGGTATATTCAACGCCTTTACTATTTGTCCAAGTTAAATCAACATCTAGACTCTGTTTATCTTTCGATAGCTCATAATTAGATTGAATGCTGCTATATGTGGCGACATTTTTCTTATAATCTGGTGCATTTTCACCATACAAACCAGACAAAGCTAAGAAAACTCTTCCATTACGGTTCTCTAAAATATTAATGGGTTGAGAGTTTTCATCCAATGTTTCTTTAAATTTTAATAACTCGGCAGAAACAATATTGCCTCCAACAGGCGAAATAACTACTTTTAGTGTATCAGTTGTAACAACAATCGGTTTTAGATCGACTGGTTGTTGTTGAACCTTTTCTACTACATCGGTACCGTTTGGAAGTTGCGCGGATAAGTCGTCTGATTGATCTAAATTTTCTGACATTTCAGTCTGTTGCTCTGGATCTTCCATAGCTGGTTGATAGTTTTCTATTGAAGTTTCAATAGGCGCTTTTTCAACTTTGGCTGGCGCATGTTCTTTTTGCCATTCTTGGTATAACAAGAAAGTTAGAAAGGCAAAAAGTATGAATAAAAATGTTCTTACAGATTCCATAATGATCTAAATCTCTTAAATTGTATTTTTTGGGTGATGATGACCATGTTGATCACAGGAATTTTTAGATTCTGGCACTTGATCGATCCCGCCAGGATGAAGAGGATGGCATTTTGCTATCCGTTTGATAGTCAACCACGATCCTTTAAGACTTCCGTGTTTTTCTATCGCTTCTAACGAGTAGCTAGAGCAAGTAGGGTAAAATCGACAACCATTACCAATTAACAAACTAAGTGTTTTTTGATAAAATTTAATGAGGCTGATCAAAATTATTTTCATGTTATTTTTGAGTATCGCTTACAAAAACGAGCAAATATATCATCGCGAAGACGGATTATATCTGTTTTAGGTAATACAGCAATATCTCTTCGGGTCAATATTACAAAATCATAGTGATCGAGTTGATGTTGTTGGAGTCTAAAACTTTCTCTCAATAATCTTTTGATTAAATTACGTTGATAAGCGAATTTTAGGTTTTTTTTGGCTATCACTAGACCTAATCGAGGCCAAGGTAAGGAATTTTTTTTGGCTAATAAGGTAAACGCTTTGTTATTCACCTTGATTGCATTATCAAAAACACGGCTATAGTCTTTTGAATTAAGCAGACGAAGCTCTCGTTGAAAACTATATTTCGGATTATTCATCCTTAATTATCAACAAGAGGATCAGCTTGAATTATAAGTATTTAGAATAAATACGTCTAATTAAGCGCTTAACTTCTTGCGACCTTTTGCTCTACGACGGTTAATGATCAATCGACCATTTTTTGTTGCCATACGAGCACGAAAGCCGTGGCGGCGCTTACGCTTGATATTACTTGGTTGAAATGTACGTTTCATCGGACTTTCCGTTTAAAATTTTACTAAAAAATGACTAAAATATTATTCACCCGTCTTAACGGGGCGCAAATTCTATTGTATAGATAATATACTGTCAATCTGTTTTGACGTTTAATTTAAAGTTTATATTTTCGTTTTAGATAACTTTTTAGTTTATCACTAGATATAGTATAAATTTTTAATTTCAACACTAAATCATCTATTTTTTGTGTTTTTTAATCTTAACTGTGGATAATTATATTTTGAGATATTTTAATATTTTGTTAGTTTATTCCTGTTTTTGTTAAAATACTAGTTTTTTTATCATTTTATTAAGAAAACTCTGTTGAAAGTTTCAATTTAGTTATTAACAAGTTAAAGATAATAATAATTAAGAAAGATCTTATTATAGTTATTATTAGTAAAGGACTTTTCTGTGTATAAGTACTAATAATTTATTATAATCAATTAGTTAAACGAAGTATAAGTATGTTTATATCAGACTAATAAACACTTGTTTTATAATGAATAAAGGTGTACTAATATTATCTTTTTGATAGAAATCAAATTATCAACATATTTATACCTGTTTAGTTTATGGTATTTGTCTATAAATACTTATTTATCCTACCTTTACAAAGCTAAAATATTTGCAAAATAAAACCTATATTTTAAATAATTTTGTTTTTTAGCGTTTATCTGTGGATCATTTTTTACATTCGATCTAAACTAGCGACTTCATGCACAAATATGATTGAACTTAAAATAATTTAGGTTTCAATTGGCATTTGAATAAAATAATAATTTTTCGGATAAATTTAAACTTTCAATGTGGACTAAGTGTCAAAAACATCTTCAAGATGAGCTTCCGCCTACGGAATTTAGCACTTGGATACGTCCATTGCGCGCATCAAATGATACTAAAAGACTTTACCTCCAAGCGCCTAATCGATTTGTTTTAGATTGGGTTAAAGAAAAGTATCTACCTCGTATTATTGAGATAATTAACGATCAAGATGAACAAGATATCGAAGTTTTATTTGATATTATTTCTGTAGAAGCTGTTTTTGAAACTCGACGATCTAACGACTCAGCAACCTCTAAAAAAGGTCCACTCACTAATCAATTTAAAATCAAAGCCAAAGCTACAGACAAAACAACTTTGTTGGAAAAACACAAAAAAGGCAATTTAAATAATAATTTTGTCTTTGATAACTTTGTTCAAGGTAAAAGCAATCAGCTTGCTATGGCTGCCGCTAAGCAAGTATCGATCAATCCTGGAACGGCGTATAACCCTTTGTTTATTTATGGTGGAGTTGGCTTAGGTAAAACGCATTTAATGCAAGCAATAGGTAACGAAATATTAGTCAATAAACCTCAAGGAAAAGTTGTTTACCTCCATTCTGAACGTTTTGTTGCCGATATGGTAAAAGCCCTACAAACCAATACGATTGATAAATTCAAGAAGTTCTACCGCTCTGTAGATGCTTTGTTGATAGATGATATTCAATTTTTTGCCAATAAGGAACGCTCACAAGAAGAGTTTTTTCACACATTTAACGCTTTATTAGAAGGAAATCAACAGGTTATATTAACTTGCGATCGCTATCCAAAAGAAATTGACGGTGTAGAAGAGCGCTTAAAATCTCGCATGGGATGGGGACTCACCGTTTTTATTGAACCCCCTGAATTAGAAACACGGGTTGCTATTTTGATGTCGAAAGCAGAGGAGTCTAAAATTGATTTACCTCACGAAGTGGCATTTTTTATTGCGAAACGTATTCGCTCGAATGTGAGAGAGCTTGAAGGAGCACTGAAAAGAGTGATAGCAAACGCTCAATTCACTGGAAAACCTATTACAGTTGATTTTGTAAGGGATGCATTGCGAGATTTACTTGCAGCGCAAGATAAACAGGTTAGAATAGAAAACATACAAAAAACGGTTTCTGAATACTATAAAATTAAGGTATCCGATCTATTATCAAAAAGAAGAAATCGCTCAATAGCTAGACCGAGGCAGATTGCGATGTCTTTAGCAAAAGAGTTAACCAATCGAAGTCTTCCGGAAATAGGGGAGGCGTTTGGTGGTAAAGATCATACCACCGTATTACATGCTTGCCGAAAAATTAAAGAATTAAAAGAAGAATTACAAGATATTAATGAAGATTACAGTAATCTTCTTAGGATATTATCAAGTTAATATTAGAATGGGCGCTTTAGGGAGTTTATATTAATGAAATTTACAATAGAACAAAGTCGATTAGTGTCGCCTTTACAGCTTGTATCGGGAGCAGTTGAAAAGCGTCAAACTCTGCCTGTATTAGCCAATCTGCTAATTCGAGTAGAAAATGGGGTGCTAGCAATAACAGCGACTGATCTGGAAATCGAAATGTCAGTCAATATTACTTTGCAAGGCGAGTATTTAGACGGCGATATCACCGTTCCAGCTAGAAAACTTGTGGATATTTGCCGGAGTTTATCTGGCGAAAAGCCAATTGAATTCGATCTGCAAGAAAACCGCCTTAAAATCAAATCGGGTCGAAATCGTTTTTCTCTATCGACTATCGCAGCGCAAGAGTTCCCAAATATAGAAGATAGTTTGTTTACTACTAAATTTGAACTAGCGAGTCAAACTCTTAAAGGTTTGATTGATAAGACGCAATTTGCCATGGCTCAACAGGATGTCCGTTATTATCTAAATGGTATGTTATTTGAAATTGATGGCGATAAATTATTAACAGTAGCCACAGATGGACACCGCTTAGCGTTATCAAAACTTCAACTAGATCAGTCTGTTACTGAAGAATTGGTGCAAGCAATCGTACCAAGAAAGGGAGTCATGGAAGCTGCGAAGTTACTTTCAAGCTCTGATGAAAATTGTACTATTGAGTTAAATAACAATCATATCAGGATCACACTAGCAGAGTTTGTTTTTACCTCTAAATTAGTTGATGGACGATTCCCTGATTATGAAAAGGTTCTACCTAAAAATGCCGAAAGAATTTTAATCAGTGACAGAGACTCTATTAAGGATGCCTTTTCTAGAGCATCGATTTTATGTAACGAAAAATTCCGTGGCGTAAGATTATTGTTAAAAGAAAATAAACTGACAATACACGCCAATAATCCCGAGCAAGAGGAAGCTGAAGTTGAACTTGACGTGGATTATACCGATGAAGAAATGGAGATCGGTTTTAACGTAAGCTATTTAGTCGATGCACTTAACGCGATTAAAACTAATTCTGTTAAGTTTAATTTGGGTGATTCTAACAGCAGTGTTCTGATAGAAAGCTCTGAAGATAGCAATAGTTTGTATGTTGTTATGCCCATGCGATTATAATTATCTACTCTAAATCACTCTATAAATATGTTTCTTTCGGAAATTAGTACTGACGGTTTTCGAAATTTAGATAGGTTGCAGATCAATTTATCAAAAGATTTAAATGTCGTTTATGGCGACAATGCTGCGGGTAAAAGTAGTTTGTTAGAGGCTATTTGTTATTTGGTAAGCGGACGCTCCTTTCGAACAGCTAAACAAAACTTGCTAGTTAGCCATGATTTAGATTGCTTTACGATTTTCGGGCGTTTTTCGGACTCTTCCAAATTAGGAGTCAATTACGACAAGAAGCAAAAATCTCGCAAAATGAAGTTAAACGGTGAAATCGTTCGTTCTTTATCTTCTATCGCGTCATTGTATCCTGTACAAGTTTTGAGTCCGGAGTCTTATCATTTGATAGATTCTGGTCCTTTAGAGCGCAGAAAGTATTTAGATTGGCTATTGTTTCACGTGGAACATAACTATCAAAATGTTTGGAGTGTATTTTATCGGTCCCTTAAGCAAAGAAATGCGTATCTTAGAAGTTGCTTAAACGGAGTAAAGCGATCAGAGTTAGATATTTGGAATAAGCCATATATAGAGGCTGCTAAACAAGTTGACCTACTGAGAGAGTCTATTACTAGTAAAATATCACCGAGTATCGCAAAAATACTAAACTCTCTTGATTTTGAATATACCAAGGATTTACGTATATCTTATTACTCAGGATATACCGGTGACCTTTCTAGTAAATTAGAGGAGTCTTTATCGAAAGATATAATGGTAGGCAATACGCAGTACGGACCTCATAAAGGCGACCTTAAATTAAAAATTGGTAAGTATTTGGCAAAGGATATTTTATCTCGTGGTCAAAAGAAGTTGTTGGTTAATAGTTTATATTTGGCACAAACAGAAATTTTAAAAGATATGACACACAAAGATAGTTTGTTCGTTGTAGATGATTTTGCTTCCGAGCTAGATGAATTTAATCAAAAGTCTCTAATTTTGGCTTTACGAGACCAGAAAAATGTTCAAATAATTTTATCTTGTTTGCAGGCGGATATGCTAAAACCACTCATAAAAGGGTATAATAGCGTTAAGATGTTTCACGTGGAACATGGTGAGATTAAGGCTGATGAAATCAGCTAATGAAATACAAAAGCCATAGCTTCAGCAAGCTTGGTGTAATCGGTTCTAAAAGGAAAAACTTTAATAATGTCAGACGATAAAGAAAACGATCCAAACACTTATGGTGCATCGAGTATCAAAGTGCTCAAAGGGCTTGACGCAGTAAGAAAGCGACCAGGTATGTATATCGGTGATACTGATGATGGTACTGGTTTACATCATATGGTGTTTGAGGTTGTCGATAATTCCATAGATGAAGCATTGGCGGGGCATTGCTCTGATATTAATGTCACTATTCATACTGATAACTCGGTGTCTGTGACCGATGATGGACGCGGTATTCCGGTAGGCATCCATGAAGAAGAAGGAATTTCAGCGGCAGAAGTCATTATGACTGTTCTGCATGCTGGTGGAAAATTTGATGATAACTCATATAAAGTGTCCGGCGGATTACATGGTGTTGGTATATCTGTGGTTAATGCATTATCCGATGAATTAACTATAACCATAAGAAGAGAAGGAAAAGTTCACGAACAATCCTATGTGATGGGCGAACCTAAAGCACCACTAGCAATTATTGGCGAAACTACCCGAACAGGGACTGAATTACGCTTTCATCCTAGTCCTTCTGTTTTTACCAATATTGACTTTCATTATGATATTTTGGCTAAAAGATTACGAGAGTTATCATTCTTAAATTCAGGTGTGAGCATTAAATTAAAAGATGAAAGAAGCGGTAAAAATGATCATTTTCAATATGAGGGCGGTATTGAGGCTTTCGTTGATTATTTAAATCGTTCTAAAACAGCAATCAATCAAAAAATGTTTCACTTTAGTTTTCAGCGAGATGATGGAATTAATGTCGAAGTCGCCATGCAATGGAACGATGGATTTCAAGAAAGTATTTTTTGTTTTACCAATAATATTCCTCAGCGGGATGGCGGTACCCATTTAGCTGGTTTTCGCGGTGCGTTAACTCGGACACTTAATAACTATATGGAAAAAGAAGTTAATAATAAATCCAAAGGTAAAACACATACCACAGGTGATGACGCGAGAGAAGGGTTAACAGCTGTTATTTCGGTAAAAGTGCCCGATCCTAAATTCTCATCACAAACAAAAGACAAACTAGTTTCATCAGAAGTTAAAGCAGCTGTTGAGCAATCTATGGGTAATCATCTTCAAGACTATTTATTAGAAAACCCAGCAGAAGCCAAAATTATTGTAGGTAAAATGTTAGACGCAGCAAGAGCAAGAGAAGCCGCCAGAAAAGCGAGAGATATGACTCGCCGCAAAGGGGTTCTCGACATTGCTGGTTTACCTGGGAAATTAGCGGACTGTCAGGAAAAAGATCCGGCTCAGTCAGAACTATATATTGTGGAAGGGGACTCTGCTGGCGGTTCGGCTAAGCAGGGGCGTAATCGAAAGAACCAGGCAATCTTACCTTTAAAAGGTAAGATCTTAAATGTAGAAAAAGCTCGATTTGATAAAATGCTATCTTCTCAAGAGGTAGGCACTTTAATCACCGCGCTGGGTTGTGGAATAGGGCGAGATGAGTTTAATGTCGAAAAAACTCGCTATCATCGTATTATTATTATGACGGATGCGGATGTGGATGGTGCGCATATACGAACATTATTACTTACTTTTTTCTATCGTCAAATGTTAGAGCTTGTCGAGCGTGGTTATATTTATATCGCTCAACCACCTTTATATAAAGTTAAAAAAGGTAAGCAGGAAACTTATGTAAAAGACGATGCCAGCCTAACAGAATATTTAACCAGCATGGCGCTTGATGAAGCATCACTACACGTTAATGCGGAAGCGCCTCCATTATCAGGAGCAGCTTTAGAGTCTTTAGTAAACGACTATAGAATGGTTCAGTCAGATGTTAGTCGGTTATCACAACTCTATGATTCAAGGATCTTAAACTCGTTGGTTGATTTGCCTAAGTTGTCAGTAGAAGACTTAAAAGATCTCTCTAAGGTTAAAAGTTGGATTGATGGATTAAAATCAAGTTTAGCTGGTGATGGCAAGGTCGGTGCCACTCGTTTTGAATTTGAGGTAGTGAAAAATGAAGAAAGAAATGAGTACAATCCTCAGATCAACGTCATTCATCACGGAAGTGAAAAGAAATATACTTTAGACAAGTCGTTTTTCTCATCTGGAGAATATAGAAAAATCGTATCATTAGGCAAGAATACAAATGACTTAATAGAAGTGGGCGCTTACATACAACGAGGCGGTCGCCGACAAGATATCAGCAGTTTTAAAGAAGCGTTAGAATGGCTAATGCAGCAATCAAAACGCGGGATTGCAATCCAGCGATACAAAGGTCTCGGGGAAATGAATCCAGATCAACTTTGGGACACAACCATGGACCCTGATGCTCGTCGAATGCTACAAGTAACTATTGAAGATGCGGTAGCTGCTGATCATTTATTTGCGACATTGATGGGGGATGATGTGGAGCCAAGACGAGAATTTATCGAAACTAATGCCTTGGCTGTTGCTAATTTGGACGTGTAAGTTTTATTAAGTGTGAAAAACTTAAGTTTGAGATATTAAAAATGTTTACTAAATCTGCTACTATATTAGCAGTTACTTATTAACCACAATCACTATTATTTTTTGGAGAGTAAAATGTTAAGAAAGTCAGTCTTTATTGCAGGACTTGTTGTTTCACTATGTAGCGCTGGAATGGCGTCTGCTGCGGGAGATGTTGAAGCTGGAAAAGCTAAAGCAGCAACATGTGCTGGTTGTCATGGAGCAGACGGCATGAGCATGATACCAAACTACCCTAATCTAAAAGGTCAAAAAGCGGCTTACACAGCCAAGCAATTAAAAGCATTTCGAGATAAAACTCGTGCTGATCCAGTTATGGCAGGTATGGCATCATCTTTAACAGATGCAGATATTGAAAATCTTGCAGCTTTTTATGAAAGTTTAAAATAACCGATAAATTTTCAGCTTCACAATTAATTATTTTGAAGCTGAAATTCGATTTGTCCCCAGCATGAAAACCTTCTTATTTTTTAGTCTTGTTTTTATAAATTCATTAGCATCAGCATCAGATAAAGATCAGGTCAACCAAGTACTAGATCAACTCCATCAATCTGCCAGTAAAGCTGACGGCAACCAGTATTTTTCCCTATTCTCTAACCAGGCAATATTTATTGGTACCGATCCAAAGGAAACCTGGACAATTCAAGAGTTTAAAAATTTCGCCCTGCCGTATTTTAACAAAGGAACTGGTTGGACTTATATTTCAAGAGATAGACATATTTACTTTTCAGAAACTAAACAGACTGCCTGGTTTGATGAAATGTTAGATAATGAAAAATATGGTGAAACCAGAGGAACAGGGGTTTTAGTGAGCACAAAAAAAGGCTGGAAAATTGCGCAATATCATTTAACTTTGCCAATCCCAAATGACTTGACTAAGAAAATCGTCAAACTGATTAGAAATAAAGCGGATTAGTTACTCTGCTAATAATGAATCAACAAACCGACCGAGATTTTCAAAAGTGGTAATATTCTCTGGTAGAGCTTTATTTTTTATTGTTCTCTCACCTTTTCCCGTTAAAACTAAGATTGGTTCGCAACCAGCATTTAAAGCACATTGAATATCTGAAATGGTATCACCAACAAAAACAATATCTTTAACCTCTATATTAAATAACTTAGCTAGTTTATTAATCATACCTGGATTAGGTTTACGATCAGCACCTGGGTTGTCGGGATGATCTGGGCAAAACTCTAAAGCGTCAATATGGGCACCAACTTTAGCAAGTTCCATCTCCAT
>Ga0316205_10004046_pt1 | contig 13224 bp, 11 predicted proteins | sample 3monthpyrite_MG_FD_204941 | JGI IMG/M metagenome (GOLD analysis project Ga0316205, IMG submission 204941) | Microbial mat bacterial communities from mineral coupon in-situ incubated in ocean water Damariscotta River, Maine, United States -... | ecosystem: Environmental > Aquatic > Marine >... | reverse complement strand
CTACGTCAATGGGAGCCTCATTTAAATCAATCAACAATAAAGAGCAAAGATAGAACGCGGCTAATCGATTTACTTTATGAGTCTATTGCTAACAATTTAATCATTACACGCCCTGGTAGAAGCGAGCTAAGAGCTGTGAAACGAAGGCCAAAACCATTTCAATTATTGACCGCTCCAAGACATGAAATGAAGGTAATTTCTCAGAGGAGAAAGCATCGTGATAAACAGGTTTAACTTAGTGCTATTCTGCTCTGCACCCAATTGTATGATTGAAAATAAAGCGGACAATCAAAATAAAAAATAAGGTACTACATTAAGTGACTGTTTGTTGAATCTAAACAGGCATGTCTCACATATTGACATGCTGTTATTAGTGATGAAATGAAAAGGGATCAAATTTTTGATATATCTATTTATTAGATTCCTGTTCAGGTAACTCAGTTTTCAATAAAGAAAATTCTAAGGGCGTCTAATACCGTCTTTAATCAGAGCAGTAGTATAGTCATCTGATTGAATTGTTTCAATTAACCTGTATTGGACTCGTTTTTGGTTTTTAGTCCATTTGTCTTTAATGCGAAGGGTTTGTAGAACACCAACATAGAGTATGAAGGTGCTTGTGAGAAACTGTCCAGAGAGTCGTTTCATAAATCCGTTGCAGAAAATCTCACAGAAGCATCAGTATAATTATTCCCTAAATTCAATTGTTTTAAACTGGGTGTCCTTAAATTAATTTAATATTAGTTATATTATTTTAGCGGTTAATGAAACAGAAGTATCACAGTAAGCAATTGTGATGCACTGCCGATTTTCATAAAACGTTAACACCTAAACTTTAGGCTCTGTTTTATTGAGTTTCATTACAAAATAGCAATAGAGGAAATGACCATGTTCTTGAAAAGTAAAATAAAAATTGTCACTCTGATCATTAGTATGTTTCTAGCATTTATACCATCTGTGAATGCAGATAAAGATGATCATTCGAAAAAGTCCAAACTGGCGGTGAATAAGGTTAAAGATGGGCTGTCAATTATGGTGCTGGGTTCTGGCTCTCCCTCGGCGCAGCCTGATGGCAGAGCCAGTGCCGGGTATATGGTTTTCATCGATCAAAAACCTATGATTTTGATCGATGCAGGTGGTGGTGTTTACCAACGAATTGCTGATAGTGGTATGAAAATTCATACCCTGGATAGTGTATTAATAAGCCATCTACATGTTGACCATGCCGGTGATGTTGACCCCATTGTTAAAGCGATGTTTTTCCATAATCGACTGGCAGGTTTCCCACGTGACCCGGCTAAAGTCTTACATTTTTTTGGACCTGACAAAGCACCTGCTACTGCCCCGGCACCTGCATTGCGTTTTCCAACTACCACCGATTTTATCAATGCGCACTTTGATGAATCGGTCGGTGTAGAGGCGTACTTGCACGATTTTGCACAGGTGATTGGGGCTATCCCGTTGAATTTTGATGTCACCAGTGTAGCCCACGATAATAGTCTTGGGGTAAGAACAATATATGATAAAAATGGTCTTGTTGTAAAAGTCATTGGTGTACCACATGGCCCGGCACCTTCACTGGCGTTTCGTATTGAGTATAACGGAAAGAGCATTGCTTATTCCGGTGATACAACATCGAAATCGGCGAATGGAAATATGATTGAAATAGCACGCGAAGTGGACCTGTTAATTTATGATACAGCGATACTTGATGGCACAGGACTGCCTTTTTCAATGTTACATACCACTCCCACCCGTATGGGAGAAGTTGCGCGTGATGCAAATGCAAAGCGCCTGGTGCTGTCTCATATAACTCCCATAACCGGACCAAACCTGGATGCTGTTGAAGACAGCATTGAAGCAACGGGTTATGAAGGGGATATTACCGTAGCAAAAGATTTAAAGGTGTTTAATCTTCATTAAAAAACTTTATACTGAGTAAGCGGCTACTGAATTGATTAAGTGGCATTGATAAAACTGTTTTAAATTATTAGCTCCAAACTACAGCACAGTTAGTTTTAATATTAGGCTTAACTGTGCTGTAGTGTTCTTATCCATAAAATGAAATATTCAAACAGGCTAAAATTACTGGATAGCAAGGATTATACTTCAAAAAATTTTTTAGTCTGATTTTATTCGGATTCTGAGCGCTTGTTTAGTAGCTCATCACCCTTTCGTTCTAGTTTCTAATAAACTATACCAATTTGTTCGTGCTCATATTGTTATAGACATCAACGGCACATATTTACCTGGCGTTGTGTCTATGAGCAATTCTTAATTACTATATCATAGTGAATAAATATTTAAGGGATGGCAATAACTAGTGTTGTCCTATCTGATAATGGCCTGCTTCAAAACCAAACGATTTAGCAAGACGGTTCCATGAATTGATCTGAATAACAGACAGTGTAAAATTTGCAATGTCCTGTTTTGTTATATGTCTGGATAAGTCATTGTAAAGTGCTTGTTGATCAGAGGGCAGGAGAGGTAAAGAAACTGATTCTGCCCAAGCCAGCATAGACTTTTCTTGATCACTGTAATAAGGAGTCTCTTTCCATGCTGCAACGGAGTATAATCGCTGAGGTTCTTCACCTGCGGCGATAGCTTCCTTGTAATGCATGTCAATACAGTATGCACATTCATTGATTTGAGAAACACGAAAACGAATTAATTCAAGCAGTTTAGATTCAAAGCCGCTATCGTTAACATAATTTTCTACGGCCATCATTGATGACATTAATTTTTTAGGGATTTCATCAAAATTGATTCTTACACTCATTTTTTTTCCTAGTTTTAACTAATGAACTGATATGGTATAAGTCATGGCTGGGTATGTGAACCCGTTAAAAGTACAAAACTGTTTTGCAAATAATGCAAAGTTAACCAGGTAGCTTATATGTTAGATATGATTCGTGTGTTTGTTAAGGTTGCAGAAACTCGAAGTTTCTCAAAGGCTGGAAGACAGTTACAAATGGCCCCATCATCTATATCCAGAAAAATAGATAGTCTGGAATCCGAAGTAGGCGTCACTTTGTTTAAGCGCAGTACCAGGCTATTGGTGCTTACAGATAAGGGGGAAGTTTTTTTAGATGGGGCTAGAAAGTTACTATTTCAAGTAGAAAACCTGATCACTTCTGTACAGGTTTCAACATCAGAAGTTTCTGGTGTTGTTAAAATATCATGTTTTGAAAGTTTTGGACGAATCCATATTTGTCCTTTAATTCCGGCTTTTGTTTTGAAATATCCTAAAGTAAAGGTCGAGTTTGAGCTGGAAAACAGGGTGGTAGACCTTACCAGTGAAGATGTTGATATTGCCATAAGAATTGGTAAGCCTGCAGATTCTAGTTTGCGGGCACGTAAACTTCTTTCCAACCATACCATAGTGTGCGCTTCCCCGGCCTACTTGAAAAAACATGGTAAGCCAACGGTGCCTGACGAGTTAACAAAACATAACTGTTTAATGTTGAGTCAAAAAAGGCAGCGGACATATTGGTATTTTAAAAACGCGTATGAAAGGCATAAGGTATTAATAAAAGGAAACATAAGTTCAACTGGTGGCACACCGTTACTGGAAGCGGCTGAAAAAGGCGCTGGAATTATACATCTTGCTAACTGGATGGTTTCCAGTAGTGTGTCTGAAGGAAAACTTGAGGTGATTTTAGATGATTGGGAGTCGTCGTTGCATGGAGATACCAGTGGTGAAATTCTAGCTGTGTTCCAAAACAGTAAATATATGAATCCAGCTCTAAGGGCTTTTATTGATTTTCTGGCAGAAAATATTACTTAATATTTACAGATTAATTATCTAAAAAGCATGAAATAAAATCACTGGGTAGAAATATAAAGGTTCGGTCAAATTCTATTTGAGTATTGATTTGCGCCGCAATTAAGTGAGGTGAATCAGAGGTAACAATTTGAGGCATGTAGCGTATTAAGTTATGCTCTAGATTGTGTGCGTTATTTTCTAAATCTGAAATATTTCGTTTAAAGTGAAATAAGTTCGCCACAAGCTTATTGCTTATGTTTTGGGGTGATTTATTTTCAAATGCGGCCTTGCCGATACTTTTCAAAAGATTGTCTGTAACGGCAAACACTTTAGAAGTACTAAGAGTTTTTAAGGGAAGACGCTGATTATTTTTATCTACTTTAATCAGTTTATTAAGATGTAGAAACAATCCCTCTTCACGTTGATCATTTAGTAATTGATTGTCGAGTATGATGCAATATTTTCCTGCAATGGTATGCAATAAAATATTTTGTTGTGCAAACTAAAATTCGTTTTTGTACCAGGATATAACATCGTCCACCTTACCACAGTTAGCACCACATTCCTGATGTGCAGTTTGTAATCGACGATAGATTCCAAATTGTTTACTCAGTGGGTCATATCCAACATGGCTGGCCTGAATGATAAGCAGATCCTGGCCATGAGATGTACGATCGGTTGCAACAATACCTCCAACACGGCCGTTATTGAATGAGAAGGTGCCGAAATGCTTTGCTATCATTATGACTGGATAGCCCTGACTTTCATCTGAACAGAATGCACGAGAAGGCAATATTTTTCCTTTCTCAAAACCCAATGATTTACACTAGTTATATGAACGAGGCATAAACAGGTTGTAACGCATCATGTTATTTTTTATCTCGAATCCGCCTATGGGTTCAGGCATGTTTGCAGCCAGGTCTGGCAATTACTTGTTACCTTCTTCATTTAATCATCATAAATATATATTTATCAGGGTACTCTTAGGGTTACTGCAATTCCTGTTAATGATGATGCTCGGTTTTTTTGTTAAGGGGGGAGTGGTATTAACTTTGGTCATTAATGCTGTTTAGCGGAATGTAGACTAATAATAGCAATGATTAGATTTTTGCTAAATTAATTAGTGTTTTTTATTTTGGGATATTTGCAAAAAAATACGCTATAAATCAGTTGAATGATAATTGCTTTGTTTAGATTTAAAATAAAATTAATATAAATCATATTCTTAAGTCAGTATCTCATCCTTTCCATATTTATCATAAACGATCTATAAGTTTTTCTTATGGGTAAATAAGCGTGTTATTGAGTTGGCTCAATACATTTGAGTATATTCTAATGTATTAATATATTAAGTGTTTTTATTTTTGTGTGGATTAATCGTCCGTATGTAATTAGAAGGAGAATGTAATGATTAAAATAATATCTGCTTTCATTGTGGGCATTGTTGTTGCTGGTGTTGCAGGTTGGAACCTTGCTTCAGAGTTAATGCTTCGCGAGGTATCCAGTCCTTATGGCGTAGAGGAAACGGCTGCGAGGATACAACGCAATATTCAATCGCTTTCTGCGAATGGATGGGCCTTATCAGGATTACGAAATCCGGCAAGAGCGGTGGCTAAATCAGGCACAAATGTACCCCCTACCTTATTAGTTGAGGCTTGTAGTACGAAATACTCGGGACCGATTTTGAAAAGAGGGGGAACTCGCATACTTTCAATTTTAATGCCTTGCACAATCACTGTTTATAAAAAAGACGATGGCAAAACCTATATTGGTCTGATGAATTCTGGACTCATGGGCAAGATGTTTGGTGTCGGAGATATTATGGGCGAAGTGGCTAAGGATCAGGAGCAATTTGTGACATTTGACCCTAATAAACCTGCTCCACCTTTAATTAAAGTACGCCCTGGTGGTGGCGGTGCAGGTGGTAAAGCCGATGATGGTTGTTAAAGATGGCCTTAATAAAAAAACTAAATCATTTCCACAGGGGGCATTATGTTGAATTTATATAACAACGCTTTTTCACTCACTATGGCCTTTGCCTTAAGCCTGGGTGTAAATGCAGAACTACTAGCCAATACCGCAAATGCGCCTGAAAAAGCGGTAGCTGCAGATGTATTTGATATAGCTGTTGATGATGATCAGAAAGCATCAACGGCGGATCATTCTAAATTTAAAGAGCTACAGGTGAATTTCAAAGATGGACCTGCCGTAACCCGGGCCTGTATCAGTTGCCATACTGAGGCATCCAAACAATTGCATAAAACGACCCACTGGAGTTGGGATTATATCAATGCGGATACCAAGCAACACTTAGGTAAAAAGAATGTAATTAATAACTTTTGTACATCCGTGCCATCAAATTATAAATTCTGCTCAGCATGTCATATTGGGTATGGTTGGGAAGATGATAAGTTTGATTTTAAATCGGAGGAAAATGTTGATTGTTTAGTTTGTCATGATACGACAGCCAGTTATAAAAAACTGCCGGGGCTAGCAGGACACCCTAACTACAAAACGATTGAATGGCCACCTCACTCTGGAAAGTTTAAGCCACCCGTAGATTTGCAACGCGTTGCTAAAAATGTAGGCAAAACGAGTCGCGCGACCTGTGGAGGCTGTCATTTTCGCGGTGGCGGTGGAGATGCGGTTAAGCATGGCGATCTGGATAGCTCTTTAACGAATCCTGAACGTTACCTGGATGTACACATGGATGCAAAAGGTCTGGACTTCTCCTGCTCCAAATGTCACACCAGTGATAATCATGAGGTGGCGGGAAGTCGTTATAGTCCAACAGCCCTTGACGATAAAGGTACGCTGATACGCGGCAGCAAGGTCGAGCGAAATGCAGCAACCTGCGTCGCCTGTCATGGAAATGTGCCACACAATGGTGAGTTTGTGAAAATGAACGAGCACACCGACAAGTTGGCCTGCCAGACATGTCATATTCCGGCTTATGCTCGGGGTAAAAAACATACCAAAATGAGCTGGGACTGGTCAACATTAGGTGATTTAACAGACAAGGGAGAACGTAAGCGTATTCGAGGCAGTGAAGGTGGCGTGATTTATGATAGTAAAAAAGGCAGCTTTACTTACGAGCGATATGTGATTCCCGAGTATCAGTGGTTTAACGGAGGCGTTGAATATACATTACCTGATACGGTGTTTGACCCAACGAAAGTGCTTAAAATTAATTCATTTAAAGGTGGGCCAGATGATGCTAACTCACGGATATGGCCAACCAAAGTATTCCGTGGCAAGCAGATGTTTGATAAAGGCAATAACACACTGGTTATCACCAGTTTATCCGATGATCCTAGAACAGCGTTGTGGAAAAATTATGATATTAATAGAGCGGTTGAGTATGGAATGAAGTATGCGGGTAGAGACTTCAGTGGTGAAGTGGGCTGGGTAGAAACAGAAATGAGCTGGCCGATAACGCACATGGTAGCACCCAAGGAAGATGTGGTTCAATGCTATCAATGCCATAAAGCAGAAGGTCGACTTGCAGGTATAAAAGGTATCTATATGCCCGGCGCTAATAACACGCCACTTATTGATAAAATAGGTTTTGCAATTGCACTGCTTACGCTGATTGGTGTGTTAATACATGGTTTGATTCGATACGTAATGTTTAAGAGAGGGGGCTAAGACAATGGCTGAAAGAATTTATATATTCAAACGGTTTGAACGTTTCTGGCACTGGTCTCAGGCACTGTTAATCTTCACAATGCTGATTACAGGGTTTGAGGTTCATGGGTCTTATACTCTGCTCGGTTTTAAAGCTGCAACGGAATTACATACCCTTGCGGCCTGGACCCTTGTAGCTTTATGGGTGTTTGCTATCTTCTGGCACTTCACCACAGGAGAATGGAAGCAATATATTCCAACGCTGGAAAAAGTGGATCAGATGTTAAAATTTTATCTGACAGGAATTTTTACAGATGCGCCACACCCTTTTAAACAAACAACCGTGCGTAAACATAATCCATTACAACGTTTAGCTTATCTGTTTGTGCTGGTTTTGATTAATCCATTAATATGGATAACAGGCTGGTTCTATCTGTTTTACGGCTCATGGAATGACTGGGGACTAAGCTGGTTAAGTCTTGAGTACGTTGCTTTGTTTCACGTAATTGCGGCATTTATGATGCTGATATTTGTTATTGCTCATATTTACCTGGCAACCGCAGGGCATACCGTAACATCTCATATTAAGGCGATGATAACCGGTTGGGAGGATGTTGGTGACGAAGAGCAAGGAAAATGAAAAGCAAGGGAAATAAAAACCAGGAGAAATAGATCATATTTTAAGTGCCAGGGTTGTGAAACTTGCTTATGCGAACAGCAATAGGCAGGTTTCATGATTTAAATTAAAACAAGTGAGCTGATGAAACATATAATAAAATACTGTTTAATTATTTTAAGCTTTAGTGTTGTAAAAATGCTTTACGCGGTAGACATGGAATCCATACCCCATGTAAATAAAAAGGCCTCCAATAGTTTTAAATATGACTATCTTTATGCGAACACGCACCGAGCATTTGCTATTGCACCCGGTGGGGCCTGGTCATGGGTGGCCGGTAAAGCCACCGAAAATGAGGCTAAGCAGCAAGCATTAAAAGCTTGTGCAACGCATACCCAGCAAAAATGTGCTGTGTTCGCGGTTAATGAGCAGGTGGTTTTTAATTATAGGGACTGGTATACATTATGGGGTCCGTATAAAACAAAGCAACAGGCTAAGGCACTAACCAGGGGGGTATTAGTTGGGCAGAAATTTCCTGATTTGGTCTATACAAATCCGGCAGGAAAAAAGACATCAATACATGCACTAAAAGGCAAGGTTAGGTTTGTGCATTTTTGGGGTAGTTGGTGTCCATCGTGCGGAAAAGAATTTCCGGCAATTATAGATTTGTATCGTATTTTAAATGATGTTCTACCCGAGCAGGTTGAGTTCGTTATAGTTCAGGTGCGTGAAAATATTGAAAGTTCAAAATTGTGGCAATCCAGTAATAGTCTAACTAGTTTGCCGCTATCTGATTCGGGTATACAGAATGAGGGAGACAGCCTACTGTCTTTACGCAATGGTGAAACGATTAATGATAGACATCTGGCGCGGATTTTTCCGGCAACCTATGTTCTGGATAAAAATGGTGTAGTGGTATTTTCTAATATGGGTTCAGTGGAAAACTGGACCGAGTATGTAAATTTTTTTAAAAATGCAGTTGATTATTCTGGTAAGTAAGAACAATTTTTTATAAATATTAATGATTGTGTTGATGCCAGTGTTTATGCCTGGGCTCTAGGTTACGTTGTTTAACAATGGCTTGAATATAAATTTTGAAGGAGGTTACTCGTGATGGTAACGGATCAAAATAAACATGATATAGGTGTTATTACCGTCTTATTAGATCGATTCGAACACCAGCGTTTACCGACTGCATTAGCAATGCAAAAAAAAGTTGATGATGGTGGAACCCTAAATGAAATGGATTTACAGTTTCTAAAGGAAGTGTCAACAGACATAAACTCAAATAATGCTATGTTAGAAAGGCACCCTGATTGTAAATCGATAGCAACCCGAATGTTGAACCTGTGTTGCAATATAACAAGGAAAGGACTGGAAAATGAAAAACAATGAGTTTTCCTATTTAAAATCTATGTAAGTCATTGATTGTAAGTAAAAATCAGAAAGTATCTCACGTCATTAAAACTTTAGAGTAAATTGTAGTCGAATTCAGGGGGGCATAACTTAATACGCTTTGAAAATACCTAATTGCTCGAATATTAGTTAATGTTGATATAGCATCCAAATATATAAGCATGATTACCTATGTATTATGCGGCTAATATTTTACGGTTTTTTGTCTTTGGCTCTAATTTGAACTATATATTTAGGGATGTGTAAATCAAATATTAGCCTGACCAATAAATAATAAGGTGTTGTCTTGAATCGACGTAATTTTTTATCAATGTTGATATCACTTGTATCAGTTACTTCTTCACTGAAATCATCACGAGCATATACACAAACTAAGCCTTTTGTTATTGGTATATTTCCAAGACGTAACATAAAAATTACACATAAGACGTTTACACCGCTTGCAGAATATTTATCAGATGTTCTAGGTCGTGAAGTAAAAATTGAAACTACAAAGTCATTTTCTGAGTTCTGGAAAAATATACAGTCTAATAAATATGATTTGGTTCATTATAATCAATACCATTACATAGTCTCGCACTTATTATTTGGGTATGAAGTAATACTGAAAAATAAAGAGCAGGGAAAGTCTACAATAGCGGGATCAATTATTGTAAGAAAAGATAGCAAAATAAATAAGGTGGTGGATTTAAAAGGTAAGGTAATTTTATTTGGTGGCTCACGAAGGGCGATGCAGAGCTATATATCAGCCACCTGGCTGTTACGTCAGTCAGGTTTGAATGAAGGGGATTATATTGAGAAATTCGCCATCAATCCACCGAATACTATTATCTCTACATTTTTTAAACGAGCGGATGCATCAGGATCTGGTGATGTAGTTATGTATCTGGATAATGTTGCAAAGCGAATTGATATTTCGCAACTGAAATTTTTAGCCAAGACCAGGCCCATGTCACATTTACCATGGGCAGTTAATTCGAATATGGATGATGAAACAAAAGTCCTGATACAAAAAAAACTATTAGGCTTGTCAGAGACTAAGTATGGGAAAATGGTTTTACATTCAGCCAAGGTAGATGCCTTTGTTTTGGCAAAAGATAGTGATTATGATCAGCATAGAAAAATAATTGAAGATGTTTATGGAAAAGATTATGGTGTTTCAAAGTTGAGATGAAAAATAAAATATTAGGATCTCAGTCTGGCCTTGCGAGTCAGTTTATCAGCTATATTGCTGTAATAATTATAACCTCCATGAGTATAGATGCGTATTATCAGTATAAATCAGAAAGTGACATAATTAACAGGACGCTTCACGCTCAGGGAAAGTCTTTAGGCGAATTACTTGCATCGATAAGTGTGGATGCGCTTTTGGTTTATGATGATGTGACATTAAATGATTATGCTAAGTTTGCTAGTCTACAAAATAATATTGTATTTTCAGCGGTTGTAAATAAAGATAAAGTTTCGTTAACGCATTTTTTAAATGATACTAATAATTATGTTAAAAATATTCCCGGCGCAGTCGAAGCAGTTGATATTCAGCCTGTGCTAGATGAATTGCGGATGAATAAGGATATTCTTTTTGTGGAAACGCCTGTTGTTTTTAATGGAGAGGTGCTTGCTTATTCATGGGTGGGTATGGATAGAAAGCCATACTTGGAGCAGTCAAAAAATAATTTAATAAAAATTATCCTGGTAACCGTTTTTTTGGGTTTGTTTATTGCGGTAGGAATAATTCTTCTATTCAGATATAAAATATTCAATCCCATTGAGCTGCTAATTGAGAGCACTCGAAATATATCAAAATTTGAGTTTGAAAGTCCTGTTGTTATAAAAGGCAAAGGTGAATTATCAATTCTTGCTGATTCATTCGATAAAATGCGAGGCCATTTAAAGGATGTCATGGAGACTCGTAATAGAGTGATGTTGGAGCTATCAGAGTTAAATGAATCACTTGAGGAGCGAGTCTATAAAAGAACCAGTGAATTACAAATGTTGAATTCAAAAATAGCTCACCAGGCAATGCATGATCCATTGACAGGCTTACCAAACAGATTGTTGCTGGCTGAGAAATTGGATACGGAAATATCACATGCAGTACGAGATGAAACTAAGCTTGCTGTTTTTATGATTGATTTAAATAATTTTAAAGACGTTAATGATACATTGGGTCACTCAGTTGGCGATGGATTACTAAAAGATGTTGCACAAAGAATAAAGTTTTCATTGAGAAGTAGTGACACTGTTTGTCGACTAGGCGGTGATGAGTTTGCTGTAGTGCTGCCGGATGCAAATTGTGAAGATGCAATTAAGATTGCAAAAAAAGTACTGGAAAACCTGGAGCCAAGTTTTAATTTAGATAATCACATAATGAAAATTGGTGCGAGTATTGGGGTTTCTATTTTTCCTGATCATGGTGATGATCATACATCGCTAATTAGGCTTGCTGATGTGGCAATGTATGACGCTAAAAAAAATTCACGACATATTAGTATGTATAATATTGATTTAGACAAATATACTAAATCGCGTCTGGCATTAATGCATGAGCTGGATGAAGCAATTAAAAATAATCAATTAGAATTGTACTATCAACCTAAGGTTTCATTACATAATGGACGAGTGTTGTCTGTAGAGGCATTAATACGATGGAACCACCCAGAGAGAGGGTTGATTATGCCTGATGAATTTATTCCCTTTGCAGAGGACTCTACTCTCATAAATGAATTAAGTTACTGGGTTGTTAAACATGCATATGAACAATGGAGAGAGTGGAGGGATAGAGGTGTTAATTTGCAAATCGCTGTAAATTTGTCTGCGCATAATTTTGTCGATCCGAATTTACCCGTTTTTATTAGTAAATGCAATAAAAAATATGATATGCAAGAGACAGGTATAAAGCTTGAAATTACTGAAAGCACTATAATGTCTAATGTGGATGGTGTAATGAATGTTATGGCTGACCCTAATATGAAAAATATTCAGTATTCGATTGATGATTTTGGGACCGGGTATTCTTCATTAAGTTATCTTAAAAAATTAACGGTTAGTGAGGTTAAAATTGACAGAACATTTGTAAGTGATATGTCTACAGATGAAGATGATGAATGTATCGTGCGTTCAGTTATAGATTTAGCGCATAACCTTGGACATAATGTTGTCGCCGAAGGTGTGGAAACCAGGGAGGTCTTGCAGCAACTGATTGATATGAGCTGTGATGAAGTTCAAGGATACTATTTTTCCAAGCCTGTTGCACATCATGAAATTGTTTCAGTGATTAATCGTATTGAAAATGATTTTCAAAGTAATGTTGAAAAAGTTAGTTTGTCATAAACTGTTGTAGCTAGAATAAGTAATAACAGTCTCCGTAAAAATGACTAACCGCAGACACAGAATTGTTTATGCAGCTCATATTAATGGGGTGAGTAAATGTTCATAAAATATATCTAAACGAGCAGGTTATTCGGTTTTTAAATGTCATTCATTTTAGATTCTTGTTTATAAAACAGACACAAATTCTGCTCATCGAATCTAGCGCGTACGGCTAGTTATTTGGCCTAAGCGATATATGTTGAGTAGAGCGCGAAAGCAATCAACGCCCCTTCTGGCCCAGTGCTTTCATCTTTGCTATCCACTTTATGCGTTTACTGTCATCTTTAGCTTCAATACTGCCGATTAAACGTAAGCGTCTAGCTAACTCCACCTGTTAAAACCTAATCATTATTTTAAACTACTCCATCATAACAATACTAATATAGGTGGAGAATATTATGACAAAAGGTTTACGCCGTAGCCAGGCAGA
>Ga0316205_10004044_pt1 | contig 13230 bp, 10 predicted proteins | sample 3monthpyrite_MG_FD_204941 | JGI IMG/M metagenome (GOLD analysis project Ga0316205, IMG submission 204941) | Microbial mat bacterial communities from mineral coupon in-situ incubated in ocean water Damariscotta River, Maine, United States -... | ecosystem: Environmental > Aquatic > Marine >... | reverse complement strand
TGGTAAGCAGAGAGTTTATCCAGATCGACTTGAATGTTGAACTGGGGTTGATTGATCCCTTTTAAAGTACTTTTGGATACATTTTCTATAGCATTAATCTCTTGCTGTATCTCACGAACAAGTCGGTATTGCTTCACGGTATTAGGGTGTGTCACATCTTTCTGGTAAAACGCAATCGTGACAACGGGTATATCAATATCAATATCAAAGGGTTTGATCAGCGGTGGCTGGACACCTCTGGGGAGGTTATCCATGTTCTGCATGACTTTATCGTAGAGTTTCAAGTTAGAGTCTTCTCTGTTCTCACCGATGAGGTACTGAACATTGACCATTCCTACATTGTTCATCGCCGTGCCGTAAATATGCTCGACCCCTTTGATCTCACGAATGCGTCTTTCCAAAGGCTTTATGATGACATTGGTGATCGCTTCGGGAGATGCCCCGGGAATGACAACGATGATAGACCCGCCGCTTACTTCTATCTGGGGATCCTCTTCTCTTGGGGCGATATTGAGAGTGAGGTACCCAAGCAGCAGGATTGAGACGGCAAGGATCATTGTCAATGGGTTGTTCAGAAAGACATAGGCAAGGTGACCGGCAATATTCTTACTTTTATAGCTCATTGCGCTCCCGCCTTATTGTTGGACAAAATTTTTATCGCTTACATCGATAAGTATCTTTGCATACATACCGGGGAAGATCTTATCGTTGTTCTTATTGAAGTCAACAATGATCTTAAATGTATGGGCCATAGGGTTAGCGCTGGGAACGACGGACTTGATAATGCCATCGGTATTGTATTTCAAGGAAGGGATACTGATTTTCACTCTTTGATACTTTTCAACATACTGCAGGTCTGATTCGGCAACCTCTCCTTCTATCTGCAGGTGGTTCAGGTCAACAATGATCATACTAAGCATACCTGGAGCGACGAGATCACCGACACGAATACGTTTTTCAACAATAATACCGTCATTTGGTGCTTTAACCTCGAGATAACCTGTTATCGTAGAGATTTGTTTTATCTTTTCCGAAGCATTTTTGACAAGGACTTGGGCCGAAGCCAATCCTGCAGATACATTGTCCGCAGTTATATCAAGGTTTTCAAAGTCTGAACTGTTGATCAGACCTCTTGACTGCATCAGACTTTTTTCCCGTTTGATGGAGCGTAAACGGGTACGGTAGATGTCGACAATAGACACCGCCTGTTCCAAGGCAAGGTCAGCTTGACTTTTTAAGATATCAAACTCTGCTGATTCAAGCTCAAAAAGGGTGTCCTCACGCTTGACCTTGTCACCGATATCAAAATATACGTTCTTGATATATCCCATGTACCGCGGACCGATCATCTTTTGATTGTAGGAGACGACCGTACCTGTGATGGATAATTCCAGGGCATAAAGGTGAGCAGATGTAATACATAAAAAGATGATAAGAAATTTAGTTTTCAACAGTGACATATCCTCTTGTTACTTGTATTGATATACGTCTTTTCTTCGCTTACCAATGACGAACTTGCACATGACATTCCATACACTCTTTCATGATCTTTGTGTAGGCTTGAACAGCTTGAGGAACATCACCTTCTTTAAAACGCTCTAAAATGGTTTTAGCTTTTTGATCGATCTGTTTGACAATCTTATTTGTAAATTTTACTTTTTCATTCATGTAGCGTGTCATAGGGTCTTTTTCTTCTTTTTCTTCAAGGGGCGGTTCTATTCTCCTTATAGCATCAGAGAGTGTGAGTGCTCCCATCTGTACAAGGTCATTATTATTATAGAAGAATCCCGTCTCTATCTGTGTCATAGCCTTTGCCATAATCTGCATATCTTTAATGCGATGTTCAGTTGTATATTCTTGAGCAAAAAGAACACTGCTAAATAATAATATAAGAACTTGCTTTTTCATCGTACCCCTTATCAATCATTAACATCCTCTCCTTACGCGGTGTCGGCATGTTAATGACACTATAACTCAATGGTACTCTAGCAAGTCTTAAAGCTTATTTAAGTAATCAATAAAATATCCATAATTATATAGTAGAAATGATCATGCCTTAGAAGCAATATGCTAAAACCACCGTAAAATAGGAGGTTTATGGTTGTACGTATTTTTACTATAAATAAATATTTATAATAATTATTTATAGTTGTATAATAAATATCATCAATATTTTTTATAGTTGTTTAAGAATTCGCTTAGTCCTATAAAGTTATAGTGTTATAAGAAGAACTTAAAATTCAACCAAGGAAAATGAATGAAAAAAGTGATTATAGCGAGTGCTATTGCCCTGACTGCGTTGAGTACGACTGTAAATGCGGGTGATTTTAGTTTTGGTGACATGTTTAGAGATATGAAAGACGCAACTACGACGATGAGTCATGATGCGCGTGATACTGCTGATTCGATGAAAGACGGTGCAGTGGAGACAAGTAAGAGTGGTGAGCGTACGATTACGAACGTAAGTCATGATGCGCGTGATACTGCTGTGAAGGTCTCTGATGATCTCAAGAGCAGTGAGATCGCTACAGTGAAGAGTGGGGAGATCTCGACGACAAGTGTTAGTCGTGATGTTCGTGACAGTACAGTCGAACTTGCCGAAGATACGAAAGATTCGATCACCAATGCTTCACGTGATATGAAAGACAGTTCGACGATGGCAACAAAAGATCTTAAAGACAGTACCGTTGCGATCTCTCATGATATGACAGATTCAACGAAAACTATTTCTAATGATGCTAGAACGTCAACAACGACTGTTTCAAATGATCTTCGTGATTCAACAGACAGTGTTTCAGATAATGTCAATGATTCGACAAAAACGGTATCAAATGATGCTAGAACGTCAACTACAACGATCTCAAATGATCTGCGTGATTCAACAGACAGCGTTTCAGACAATGTGAATGATTCTACGACAACGATCTCAAACGATGCGAGAAAATCTACGAGGACGATCTCAAATGATCTGCGTGATTCAACAGACAGCGTCTCAGACAATGTGAATGATTCTACAACGACGATCTCAAATGATGCGAGAAAATCTACAAAGACAATCTCAAATGACGCAAGAAAGTCATCAAACACTATCTCGAATGATGTGAGAAAATCTACCACAGATTCTGAGTATGATGATTACAAACGTTATAAAGACTCCAACAAATAAAAGAGAAGTGCCTTCGGGTAACTTGTCCCGTTGCGGAAAAATATTTTCCCGCAACACCTTTCTTACATTTCATCAAAATCTACATATAAAAAATTATTGTTATGTTTTATATGTGAATTTATTATTAGGAAGCAGTGATGAACAAAAAGTATATAGGGACTTTATCTCTAAGCGTGATCGCATTACTAGGTACTACGGGGCTGAATGCTGCTGAGAACGGTATAGCTAAAGAAGGTAAAGTCATTAACATAGCCTTGCCAAAAGTAGTAGACGCCCCTGAGTCGCAAGCCGTTGTCGTACCGGCTGTCAGAGTGGTGGTCGATGGCAAAGAAGAGACACATACTGAGTACAAAAAGGAAGATCACAATAGAAATGGCATCGGTTTCAGTAAAAGGATGCCGCCTGAAGACCTTGAAGAAGTGAATAACAGCGACATCAACTCCGGCGTCGGTGAGATCAAAAACTCCAGAGTCTCTGCCTATTTACGTACATCATCCCTGCCTAAGGCTGAAGTCAAGTCAAAGCTTGAAAGAGCCGGTTTTAGCGTTTTAGCGAGTTATGATCTTGATAAAAAAGGAACACTGACATCTATTGTATTCACGGATAAGGATATGACTTCTTCTGCAGCAAAAGAGAACAGAGGGTTTGCCGGTACCTTGCGTCTACTCATCGATGAGCCAAGTGGGAGCATGAGCATAAGTAATCCTATATATGTCATGAAGGCATTTATGCAAGATGATTATTCGAATGAACTTGCCAGGCAAACACTTCATCGTCTTAGAGTAGAATTCGGCGGTTTAAGCGATTCTGAGGACATCATGAAGGTCACCCGATTGGAAAAGTATCAGTTCATGATGAGTATGCCTTATTATGAAGATATGCTAGAAGTCGCTTCTGGCACGAATGCTGTATTGTTGCAGCAAGCACGAAAGTCTAAAAAGATCATTTACGAGCAGCACTTAAGCAATGGAAGTATTGTATTGGGTATCGATCTATCTAAACGAACAAGAAAGTTTGTTAAGAAGATCGGATATCAAAACGGAGGTCTTCTGCCTTACCCTGTATTGATCGAGAACAACACAGCAAAGATACTTGCTCCTAAGTATTATATAGCAGTGATGTACCCTATGCTGTCTATGTCACAGTTTATGGGTATTGCAACGATTCCCGGTGCAATTGAAAAAGAATGTGATAAGGTTTTTCGTTAGAAGAGCAAGCTAAGTTATTGTTTAAGGGGTCTGCAGTCTGACAGATCAAACCTGTGTCGTCAGAGGACGATGCAGGGCAAGACCAATGGTCTTACGCTTAGCTCTTTTTAGGAGGGCTGCTTTTTTTCGCTTTTGTCGTTGCTTCATCAGGGAGATCTTCTTTACGTGTGTTAGTCTCTATTTTCAGAAGTAAAAGCATCATGATAAAGAGCATCGAGACGAGGAAGATGATTCCAAGACCTACAACAAGGGTAAAGACAGAGGCTTGTATGCTGACGACTTCATTCTTGTCCGTCTCTCTTTTGTCCAGCTCCGCGAGCAGTTGTGCATCAAAGTCTTTTGCAAACCAGTTCAGAAAATCAACCCATTCAATCGTTTTCGCGGTAGAACCGCCTTGTATCTCTTCTCCGTAAGCAACCAGTTTTTTCGTTTGCACTGCGAGTTGCTCTATATAGGAGGTCTTAAGTTTATAGTCATACCTTGTCAGTGAATCAAATAAGTATTTCTCCAGGTTTTGAGGGTCTACTGCAGATTGATTGACTGATTGTGCATAGGTAGTGATGTTTTTAAGAATGATCGCATAATTCGTATCAAAATCCTTATAGAAGGCATCACGTTCCGTTTGTCGCAGTAAGGCATTTTTTGCATCATCTTTGACGTCAGGGACAAAGTTCTTAAATGTCTTAAAGTCATAAAACTCTACTTTGGGTGCCTTAACATCCCCTTGAGCACCGGTAAACTTTAGCAAGGCTAGAACACCTCCGCCTAAAACAGCAAGCAAAGCAACAGATGCTACCGACAATCCGATCCAACGTACAACAGTTAACAGTGTTTTTTTCATATATGAACCCTCTGTATAAATATGACCTATATAAAAATAAATCTATACAACTATAGCATATATTTATTAAATATTATAAAAAATTATATTTTGAAATTATTAGGATATAATAATTTGTTATAAAATCACATACAAGGATCTATGCATGGGAACGATTATGTTATTGATGGGCGGGGGGCTTTTTTTTGCTCTTTTAGTGTTTTTTATTTGTGAGGAAAAATCGTTGAAGGATGCCAACTTTTCCGATATGAAATGTCTTGTCACGGAAGAAGTCGAAGTCTCTAAATGTTTTGAGCAGTTTCAGACGCTTCGTTATCTCGCAATCTATTTTGTAACTATGGTGCTTTTTGACGGCTTGATAGCATATTTTGTTTACCTTCCAAACGGCTTTGGTATACTTGAGATAATGGCGTATACCTTTGTTCCTTCTCTCTTGGGCTCAGGTGTCATTCTGCTTGTAAAATGGACGTATCAACCTGTCATCAAACTGATCTCTTCTTTTATGTTTGGATCTATTTTTATGGGTGCGTCTGCTACAGCTTTTGGTGCGGTCTACTTGCTGTCTGCATAAATAGTGACACTCTCTAAAGAGAGCGTCTTCTATCTCTTCTAAATTACGTGAAAAAAACAATGATTTTATAGGCAGTTATGGCATATGTCTATTGCAGTATACATGCTTATGTGAGTATCTCCTGCAAGGCGGTATTTATCTCCTCATACGTAAAGGTGAAGCCTGCCTTTTGAAGTGCTTTGGGGTAGACCTCTTTGGAGTCTATCAAGACGGAAGCGGCTTCAGCGTACATCAGACGTAAAGCAAAGTGGGGAATAGGTAAGAGCGTAGGACGGTGCAGTAGTCTGCCTAAGGTCTTTGTGAAGGTATAGTTGCTGACCGGATGAGGGGCAGTCGCATTGTAGGTGCCCTCAAGTTTATTTTCGATGACAAAGCTATAGATACTTAACAGGTCTTTGATATGGATCCAGCTGGTCATCATTGACCCATCTGCTATAGTACCGCCCAAACCCAGTCTGAATGGGGGAAGCATCTGTGCCAAGGCTCCGCCTTCTTTGCCTAAAACAATGCCAAAACGCAGTATAGTTGTTTTTTTATTACACTTAAGTGCTTCACTCTCCCATGCTTCTGCCAGATGCGTCAAAAAATTATCATCTCTTTGCTCGCAGCTCTCATCACATGAAGTATCATTGGGGTAGATACCTATGGCCGAGGTGGAGATAAAATGTTTCACATCACTTTGGTTGACAGCATCTACCAGTTGACGGGTCGTATCAATACGGCTGCGTACAAGTGTCTTCTTATAGGGGTCGCTCCAGCGTTTTATAATGGGTGCTCCGGCGAGATTGATGACAACATCGACATCTTTGAGTTTGTGCACAAGCATTTCATCATTGTCATTGCGATCTAAAATAACGCAGTTTTTAAAGGTCTCTTGCAAAGCTGTTCCGACAAAACCGCTTGCTCCGTTAAGTGCGATTTTCATAACTTGCCTCCGTTGTTTTTAATATCTCATCGTATATCAATGACTTCATGATATTCTCCACTGCTTTGGTGCAGTTATTCTACTATAGACGATTGTATCATGTGCGTATTGACTGTTTTTGGAGGATATAAGACTAAGTCTAGTATTGAAGTGCTGTTTAAAGTCTTGTGTTTTATCTATTTACTCCAAATAAAAGCTGGTCCGGCATCATTCTTAAGAAGCAGTGTGAGAAGAAGATGGAGGTAGATATAGGGGAGATAGGATTCTTGAAAAGGATAAAAGTCTCCCATTAATTATATGATGTAGATTTTTGTTACAATACCCCATGAGTACTTTTAAAGATATATCATATCGCAGTAAGCTGCTCTTGATTTTTGTCAGTTTCAGTCTTTTAAATATTTTGATCATCGGTATGTTTATGGCCTTTCTTATTGATAAAAGACACACTTCTGAAGCTATGCTTAGGGCAGAACATGTCTATCAACAAAAAGAAGAGAGTTTTCGACTTTATATTGCAGGTATAGAAGAGATACTTTCCGCTCTTAAGCATTCAAACCTTTTTAAAGATTATTTGGACGATCCAAGCGATGAAAAACTGCATATTGTGAGAGAACTTTTTCTTGATATCGCCTCTTCTAAAAATAATCTCATGCAGTTACGATATCTAGATGTCAGTGGCAGGGAACGCATCCGCATCGATAGAGATGAAGAAAATGATCTGCCGAATACAGTATCAGAACTACAGCTGCAAGACAAAAAAAACAGGTATTACGTTCAAGAGATACTCCATGAACCCAAAGACCAGCTCTGGTATTCCAAGATAGACCTGAATATAGAACACGGCAAGCTGGAAAAACCGATTAAACCGGCCTTGAGAGCAGTATTGCCACTGTTCCGCAATGACACAATCCAAGGTCTTGTTGTTGCCAATATCTTTATGGGAAAGTTTATGGACAGTCTTGTCTCGTCAAGTGAAGAAGATATCTATGTGATCGATCAGGAGGGGAGAATATTGGTCTCTTCGGATCATCAGCATGACTGGAACCAATACCTTGCAGATATCGGGCCAATACCGAACAGTGTACGTTTTAGTGACTTGAACCTAGAATCTCCTTTTTATTCGAAGCGCGTGAACTTTGATAATGGTGAAGGACTGGAATTGGTCATTTCTCCTCATGCGGTAGCATTTACGGATGTTTTACAAAATGAGCTTAAATCGGTTTTTGGAGTACTTCTATTTGTCTCGCTTTTGTCAGTGCCTTTGGCCTATATCTTTTCAAGGTATCCTACGCAACTAGAGCAGGAGATAGAAGATCATAATCTCTATTTGCAGATGCGCGTCGATCGGGCAGTCGATCAATATGTTGAAAATGAGAAGATGCTTCTTCATCAGCACCGTCTCGCTCAAACGGGCGAGCTATTGAGTATGATAGCGCATCAATGGCGACAGCCTTTAGCTTCGATAGCAGCTGTCATAGCTACTATGAGACTCAAGCTGCAGTTACAGGGGCAGTCTGACTCGCTGAGTTTGGATGAAGAACTTAGTCAGATCGAACATCAGACTCAAAACCTTAGTGAAGTCATCAAGGATTTTCAAGACTTTTATCAACCGGATCGGCCTATGATCAGTGTGTCTATAGATGAACTGGTGGAGTCGTCATTAAAGATCCTCTCTGCTCAATTTGAAGCGGGTAAGATCATCGTACACAAAGAGTTGCAGGCAAAAGAAGGAATAAAGGTTCATGCCAATCACCTCAAACAGGCGATCATCGCTCTTTTGCAAAATGCTCAAGATGCCTGCATGTTGCAAAAAAATGGAAATAGGGTCATTGAGATAAAGACTTCGATTCATGAAGTCACCCATATCATCGAGATAAGTGACCATGCCGGAGGCATTCCTGAGGAGATACAAGATAATATATTTATGCCTTATTTTTCGACCAAGAAAGATAAAAATGGTAAGGGAATGGGGCTTTATATGACAAAAATAATCGCTGAAAAACATTGCAGGGGAAACCTGTTCACACACAATAGTAAAGATGGAGCAGTATTTACACTGGCGATCCCTGAGTAAGAAGAGGGATTATAGATAATTTACGAGTGCTTTTCCCAAGAGGTCACTGTCTATAGGTTTAGATATATGAGCATTCATACCTGATTGTAGATAATGCTCGATATCTTCTTTTATGACATTGGCAGTTAAGGCGATAATAGGAATATTGTGATGGGGAAGACCGGATTGGCGGATGTGCTGTGTAGCTTCGATCCCATCCATATTTGGCATGTTGATATCCATCAGGATCAGATCATATTCTTGAGAGGTCTTGAAGGCTTCCAAGGCCTCCTTTCCATCTTCTACAATGGTATAGGTAAGGTTCATCTCATCAAGCAGAATGGAGATGAGAAGTTGGTTTGTCTTGTTGTCCTCGGCTACGAGAACATGTCCTTGAAGTCTAGGACTTTCACCATGACTTTCTTTCTCCTGTGAATGAGTGATCTCGGGTGCCTTGATAAAGAAAGAAAAAGTGCTGCCTTCACCGATCTTACTTTCCAGGTGGACCTCTCCCTGGAGGAGTTCGATGAGATTTTTAGAGATACTCAGTCCTAGTCCTGTACCGCCATAGTTCCTAGTAGTCGATATTTCGGCTTGCTCAAAAGGATTAAAGATGCGTTCTTGCGCTTCTTCTGAGATACCGATTCCCTCATCTTTGACAGCCATATGCAAGCTCTCTCCTTTTCGCTGCAGTGTTATGGTAATTGCTACATTTTGGGGAGAAAACTTGATGGCATTGGAGATAAGGTTTGAGAGCACCTGTTTTAGTCGTAAGGGGTCTGTATGGACATGGCTGGAAAGCTCCGCGGGATACTCAAAATGCAGGGTTATTTCTTTTGCACCTGCGATGGATTTAAAAAAATCGATGAGTTGGTGAAGGTGCTGTTTTAAGTCAAAGTCGATAGTCTCGATCTTCATGCTCCCGTCTTCTATCTTGCTCAGGTCGAGGATATCATTGATAACGACTAAAAGAGATTTTGATGAACTTGCGATAATATTGAGGTAGTCTATTCTTTTCGGATCAGTCTCATCTTTTTGTAAAACTTCGATAAACCCCATGATCCCGTTAAGCGGCGTACGTATCTCATGACTCATATTAGCCAGGAAACGGCTCTTTGACTTGTTGGCACTTTCGGCATTTTCTTTGGCTTCGATAAGACTTTTTTGAACCAACTTCAGTTCGGTTATGTCTTGGACAGTGCCCTGCGTGAGCAAAGCCTCCCCTGTGTCAGAGTAGACAGTCTCTCCGCGTTCAATGACATACTTGATACGGCCGTCTTTCATTAAGAGACGATGCTCGACGCTGTAAGGAGTATTATCGACAAGTGAGGCATTGAAAGCTTCATTCACTTTTTCGACATCATCAGGGTGGATACTGTTTAAAAATCCTTCGTAAGACGGTTTAAACAGAAGCGGGTCGATCTCAAAGATAGTATAGATCTGGTCTGACCATAAGAGGATGCCTGTTTTGGGATCAAGTGACCAGCTTCCGATGTTGGCGATACGCTGGGCTTCTTTAAGTCTGTTTTGGCTGGAGTGAAGCTCTTCAACGATACGCTTGCTCGTTGAGATATCTTTGGCCACACCGATATAACCTGTGATTTTACTCTCATCATCCCGTAAGGCAGTGACGGAAAGAAGAACCGGTTTATGTTCACCGTTTTTAGTGACATACGTCCATTCGTGCTCATTTGCAAGACCAAGATCGGTCTTTGCGACGAAGACTTCAAATCCGGGCTGGATGGTGCGTTGTAATTGTGCAGAGAAGATCTCTGCTCTTTCGACGACCTCAGATCCGAGATGAAAAACAGCAGGTGTCAACATATCCACAAGTTCTTCGGCTTTGTATCCCAAAAATCTTTCGGCAGCCTTGTTCAACTTGGTAATAACACCATCTGTATCAGTCACAATGAGAAGGTGATCGACATTGTCAAATATAGTATTGGTTAAAACCTCTGTGTTCTCTTGCACGGACAGGACCTTATAGCATATCTTTTGCACATAGCTTACAAGCAGTCGGCTTGAAAAAAAATAAAAACTGCTGGCTAATCTATGATAAAAATGTTGAGGTGGTGACGTTGTTAGGACAGTGTCTAGTACTAGTAGGAAGATGTTCTGTTCCAGTAAAAAGATGTAGAATCAGTTTATACTTAAAAAGTTCGAAAGAGTGTTGCATTTTTCTTATAAAAATATTCTCAGTGTTCAACAATAAAAAACCAAAAGAAGTATTAAAGTTTATATATAATAGTATCTTAATCAACAAGAAATGAATGGAGGGATTATCATGTCAGATATCAGTCGAAGAGAATTTTTTAAAAAAAGTGCTGGTATCGGTGCTGTTGCAGCAAGTACACTGACTTTTCCCGCCATTTTGCATGCAAGGAACAAATATCCAACCATAAAGGTGTTGGGTACGCATGTTACCCTTCAAGAACAGATAAGGCTCAAAGCACAAAAAGACCTGGGAATTAATATCGAGTTTTTTCCCGGAGGCAGTGCTGAGGTGATGCTCAAAGCCAGTCTTGACCCCAGTTCTTTTGATCTTTATGAACAATGGTCAAACAGTATCCGTCCGCTATGGGAAGCGGATGCGATCCAGTCTATCGATACCAAGAAGCTCACCTATTGGAATGAGATAAACAGCTTGTCTAAAACCGGAAAGATATCACCTGATGCCAAGGTCGGGGCAGGGGATGCTCCAAACAAGATCTTGTTTATTCAAGAAGACGGGTCTTTGGGTCCTAAGCTCACGGAAGAGATAAGTTTTATGCCTTATCTGCATAATGTGGATTCTTTCGGCTACAACAGCGCTGTCATTCCCAAAGGGATCCCCTATGAGACGGAAAGCTGGGGCTGGCTGCTTGATGAGAAAAACTTCGGCCGGGTCGCCTTGGTCAATGAGCCGACCATCGGGATCTTTGATGCCGCATTGGCAGTCGAGGCAAAGGGGCTGATGACGTTTAAAGACATTGGGGATATGAGTCGTGCAGAGATTGACAGACTTTTTGAGATCTTGATCGATTATAAGAAAAAAGGCCACTTCAGAGGTGTATGGTCATCTGTTCCGCATTCCATTGCGTTGATGGCGAACAACGAGGTAGATATAGAGAGTATGTTCTCTCCAGCAGTTTCAACCCTTAATGGTATGGGCGTGCCTTGTGTTTATGCAGCACCCAAAGAAGGTTACCGGGCATGGCATGGGGTACAGTGTCTCTCCAGTGCTTGTGAAGGAGAGCGTAAAGATGCGGCTTACCAATACATGAATTGGTGGCTCTCAGGCTGGGCCGGAGCCTTTATCGCACGTCAGGGATATTATATTTCAAATCCGCAGCGTGCACGTAAGCAGATGAGTGTTGAAGAGTGGGACTACTGGTATCAGGGCAAGGCTGCTTCAATGGACCTCAAAGGTACCGATGGAAAAGTGTCTGTTAAAAAAGGGGAGATGCGTACCGGAGGTTCTTATCTGCGTCGGCATGAAAATATCGCTGTTTGGAATACAGTCATGCCAAACTATGACTACAGTCTTAACAAATGGAATGAGTTCGTTTTAACACGATAAGAAGGATTGTATAGTGTTGTTTATGCATTTTAAACTGAAAAAAAAGATCTATTTTTTATCACTGCTCTCAAGTCTTTTTCTGATCTTTATCGGATGGATGGGTTACAATACTTTAGCACAATTGTCTCAAAACTTTCAAGATTTTACAAAGACGAGTGACTTTGCAAATAAAAATATCACATTGGCCAGAGAAGTTGAAATGCTCAAGGGCAGTGTGCAAAAGTTCACTTATACCGGATTGGAAAACTCATTGATAGAGGCGAATAATCTTTATGTGAAGATTAAACTGTATCTTGATCAAACCGAAGTGCCGGATGACCTTCCTGTAGCGAAAAGCTTTGCTTTGATCAAAATGCATCTCGAAAAATATTTCACGACATTCAAAGAACTTGAAAAGCAGGTCAACACACAAAAAAATCTCAAGAAGCAGCAAAAGGAATTGATAAAAGAGATAGGAATCAACCTTGACACCTATATCTCGGGTAATACCAATGAAAAGATCATTATGATCAATCTGCTTGCAGATGACTTGCATAATGTAGATAAGACAACCTTGTATTATGCCGATTCTCTTGAGAGCCGGTACATAAAACAGATCAAGAATCATATTAAGACGCTAAAGGTAAGAATCAAAGACATTCTCGAAAAAGAGAAACGCGAGGATAAGCGATCAGAGCTATTGCATATCAAGCAACAGATCGATGCGTTTGCGAAGATTACTATTGCAGAGGTACAGCATATTCGCAGTTATCTTTTTCTGGTCAACGTTGTTATGGCGGGGGAATCCTATGAAGTCCTTTATCAGGCAAACCTGATCAATGATGCTTCACAGAAGATACTTGAAAAGATCGATGTTGAATTTAATGATCAGATAGCCACATCGATCAAGACCTTAAGCCTGACAGGT
>Ga0316205_10004043_pt1 | contig 13234 bp, 8 predicted proteins | sample 3monthpyrite_MG_FD_204941 | JGI IMG/M metagenome (GOLD analysis project Ga0316205, IMG submission 204941) | Microbial mat bacterial communities from mineral coupon in-situ incubated in ocean water Damariscotta River, Maine, United States -... | ecosystem: Environmental > Aquatic > Marine >... | reverse complement strand
GTACAGATACAACAGAATTCGACACAGCAATTTTTGATGAGTTGAATTTAAATTACTCGAAAGATCTTTGGCGCTTGTGCGTTCAATTTCAAATTCCATTGGTGTATGCAAGTTCAGCTGCCACATACGGACTCGGTGAGTTTGGGTATAAGGACGATCATTCAATCATTCCAAACCTAAAGCCACTTAATCCATACGGGGATTCGAAGAATGACTTTGATATCTGGGTGTTGGAGCAGACTGAATTCCCGCCATTTTGGGCAGGATTGAAGTTCTTCAATGTCTACGGTCCAAATGAATTTCATAAGGGCAGAATGGCTTCTGTGATCTTTCATGCGTTCAATCAAATTGGGAAGACGGGTGGCATGAAACTCTTCCGTTCTCACAATCCTGATTATACGGACGGTGGGCAATTGCGTGACTTCGTTTACGTGAAAGATGTTGTTGAAGTGTGTCATTACCTGATGGCATCTTCTCCCGATTCGGGCATTTACAACCTTGGGTCGGGAAAGGCAAGAACCTTCCTCGATTTAACGAAGAACACTTTCTCGGCAATGGGCAAGGAGGAGAACATTTCCTTTATTGATACGCCGGAAGACATTCGTGATAAATACCAGTACTTTACCGAAGCGGATATGAGCAAACTGATAGATTCAGGTTACGACAAGCCATTTCATACACTTGAAGAAGGAGTAAAGGACTATGTTCAGAATTACCTTGACGGTACTAACTATTATTGAATGATGAAACCTGAGTGATGAATGCTTTCGCTTGTCATTCTAGAATTCATTCAACGCATTATGAGTTCAATAATTTTTTCACAAAAGTTGAATCTTTCGTACGGTGACAGTTTGAGCTAGGCAGCATTCAACTCCTTTGTCTGTTGGAGTAGCCAATTGTGCCCGATACCCTGATTCATCTTCTAGTTCTCCCAAAGGAATTCCCGATGCTGTTTGTTCATCTTCTGAAAATTGAACGCAAGCGTCGTAGATGGTATTATTGGGGTCATCAAAGTTTGGCGATTCATCATTAACTGGTTGCCATGCAATCGAGTGATAACTGAAAAAGTAGCGCCCATCACTTTCAAGATCTTTCATTGTAGTCGGAACATCTTTCCGACCAATTGCAGTAATGTCTTTAATCTCGAAGCGATTTTTCGCAACGATTTCAGGATCGGCATAATTTGTATCGCTCGAGTGTTGCAATTTTCCTGTTTGCAGATTACCACCTAAGGCGTTTGTCAAAGCAGCAACAATGAGGGAGCAATCCAGGCAGTTGACCTTTTCACCAAAACCGTTACCTCCCAAAATGCGTTCGATCACTTTTGAAAGATAGAAATAGTTGATTTTTTCCGTTGGTTCATCAATAGAAAGCTTGGCGATGTTGGAGGGCATGTTCTCCTTGGCGTAATGCGAATCTGGATGGTAAGCGAATTTGCCGGAATTGTACAGTCCATCTGCTATTTTTTTTCCAGCTTCCTCAATGGTTTTGCTACCACTTGCCCATTTACAAGCAATGTACAATGCTTCTGTCCAGAGAGGAGAGTCATTGGAAGTGGTGTCATTGAAACCAGAAAGTAGGTGAGGGGACCACGGCGATTTTGGGCTGTCCAAGGTGATAAAAATTCGGTGCATAGAACTCTCAAAAGGAATCCATTTCTCACTCCATACTTCCTCTTCGTCCGTTGATTTGGAAGACAAGGTTCGGTAATCCCAACGCCATACAATGTCGTAGATTCCAACGCCCAATTCAGGAAATTTTGAACCAGAGATCTTTAAGGGAACATTGCTCTTTTTTCCACGATACACCGACTGACCACTATTTCCAAAAAAAACACGCGTTGGTTTTATTTCTCCAAGCGCCCCCTGTCCTGCATAGCGTTGAAACACTTTTTTGCTCAATTCATCAGGAATTTCTGGAGTCACATTCACTGTGCGAATCTGCACTGAACCTTTGGGAGTGTCTTTATAGAAACGCGCCCATACTTTTAACAGGTCCTTTTCTACCGCTTCTTGTGCTTCAGAAATGGAATAAGCTGCATAGGAAAAGTGTTCAGGAACCCAAGAGGCGGAAACAGGAAATAATTCAAGTGAGCTATTGGCAGCGTCTCCCTCTTCATGACTAAAATCTACGCTTTGAGCTTCTATCTCTTGAAACAAACCGTCGTCTTCAGGGCACTTCATATTTTTGAGTTATTAGTGGAGACTAAATATATGAAAATCTAATACAATCAGATTGTGGAGGGAAAAGAAAGAGAATCTTCTTAGCTCTTTGAGCGGATTAGGGACTTAAATTTTCGACCGATAGAAGAGTTTTTCAAATCTTCCAAAGTGTCCACATCATTCAATGGTTTAAGTAAGACTGTTGTATAATTCAAAACATTCAATTCCTCAAGCGTTTGATCCAATAGGACATCTGTGCTCCATGATTTGTTTTCAAAAATCTGCGGAATCAACTTATTCATGCCAATGATGTAATAACCACCATCTTCCGAAGGACCGAATACGGTATCATGATTTTTCAGCTTATTCAAAGCTTCTGTCATGATTTCAGCATTGAGATCGGGTAGATCAGAGCCTACACCAATGACCCGCTTGTAACCGCTGTCAAAACTTTGCTTAAAGGCATGTTGCATTCGCTCTCCAAGGTCATTTCCCTCTTGAACAAACTTGTCGTTGTTCGACCATTTGGCATTGATAACCGTATCAGAAAAGTAAACGTGAACATCACAATTCTCCATGCGCAAGGTTTCACGCTCGGTAATATCAATAAGGTGTTTGTAGACATCAAAAGCCGCATTATCACCGACTGTTTTTGCAAGGCGCGTTTTTACTTTTCCAAGAATAATGTTCTTTGCAAAAACGATAACTAAATTCTCAGACATATTAATAAACAACGTTTCCAGTGGTTACCCATTTTCCCCACTCTTTCGAGAATCCGTGAATAGTACTGGTCTTTCGCTCCAAAGCATTTACCATGGGGAGACCGATGTTTGCCCAATGAAATAATCCACCATAGAGGTTGTGAACGTTGGTATATCCTGCTTTTTTGAGCCGCTTCCCAATGTCCTGACTTCTCGCTCCAATGCTACAGTACACAATAATTTCAGCATCTTTGGGAATAGACTTTACCGATTTGATTTTGAAATTGTCGTAGCCAACATGCAATGCATTTTTAATATGACTGATGTTGAATTCCTTTATTGCTCGCGTGTCTAAGAAATAGACCTTATCCTGACCAATTTTTTCCTTTGCTTTCATTGGTGAAATAGTGGGGAACCCATCGTAGTATTCATTCAACAGAGCTTTGTATTCTTTGGATTGCCCAAAGGAGAATCCAGAAACGAACAGGAAAAGAAAGAAAAAATATTTCATGGTGGTGTGACGCATTTCAAATTCAGTTCTTACAATTATGGTTGACAGACCAAGGTATCGAATGAAGGGGAGTATCCAGCCCAAACACCCAAAGCTCCTCCTGTAATATTGCTTGGTATATTCGTCGGTGTAGCGAAGGGGTTTCCTGCTGTTCCGAGTTGCATGTATTTCTTTTCCATAAAATCATAGACGGCTGCATCCATTTTTGAGAATTTTATTACAATAGTGTCTCCAATAGGAAATAAACCAGCGTGTTCATCAAGTACGCCTTCATCATAACCGAAAGGATTGTCGTAAAAGAAATCAAAAGTCAAGCCATCAAAGAATTCATCGTCAAAAACAGGACTAAATGTTTCCGCAAAATTTGCATCCAGTTCATTTCCCGCTCCATCGTCGTTGATGCGTTTCACTTCCCACTTATAGGCATCAAATTGCCCTGGAGGATCTGTTAGTGTTGCCCACGAGTATCCGTATGTAGTTAAGTTACCATCTGGTTTCCAAAATACAGCATCAAATGGAGTGGGCTGAACAATTTGTGTCTCTGCAGTGTAGGTCTTTCCTTCCGCAACGACTGTCAATGAATAAGTTTTTCCAACTTCCCCAAAAATCAATGGGTCCAATGAAGTGTATCCACAGATGTGTATGTTCGCCAAATCTGCTTCAGGAATCCCCAACATCTCAGCAACGAAAGGTTCACTTCCAGGCGGCAAATTATCCGTACACATTTCAATTAATTGAATGGTCGTTGTGCCATTGGAGACTGTTACCGTAGCACCTGAGACAAATGCACCAAGAAAAGCTTCCAGATCCGTTGGAGCGTAGATATCTTTCGATTTTGAAATAAGAACAATTGGAGGCATTCCTGTTTCAATTCTACCGTCAATGACAAGTTGTTCCTCGTATCCGGGGATATCAATTTCTACTTCCTTCGTACATGCCGAGAGAAGACCAATTGCGAGAAAAATGATTAGCAAATGTTTCATGTCTAAAATTCAAAATTCCATGTGACACTCGGAATGATAGGGAATAAGGTAACCTGTTTTACCTTTATTTCAAAATTACCCGCGAGGAAGTCACCATCGTTATCGATGTATAAAAAGTAAGGATTTGCTCTGTTGTACACGTTGTACACAGAGATTGCTACGTTCGTTTTTAATTTTTTCTTTACCTGAATGGTTTCGCCCGTTGCTGGGTCTTGCTTTTCTTTGTACTCTTTTCCATACCATGTTGCCGAAATATCCAAACGATGGTAGGGAGCCATCCGCGTCGAGTTGCGCTGACCATAGTTAAACAACAACTCTTGATTTTGCACATACCAAGATGTCGGAAGTGTGAGTGTATTTCCCGTTGCGTAAATAAATGCACCGCTAAATACCCATCGTTTGCCTAGTTTATAACTTCCTACAACAGATAGATCATGCCTTCTGTCGTATTTGGCGGGGAATACCTCACCATTGTTGATCTCTTCAAAAAGGCGTTCTGTTTTACTCCATGTATATCCAATCCATCCAGTAAACTTCCCGTACGTTTTCTTAATGAAGAACTCAATTCCATAACTCCAGCCCTTGCCATAAACCAATAAATTGTCTGTGTTGTCATTTACGTTATCGCTGGGAAGTGCGCCCTCTTTGTATTCAATGAGGTTGTTCATTCCTTTGTAGTATACTTCGACAGATGTCTCAAGCATATTGTTGGCGAAATTTCTGAAGTACCCCAATGAAGTTTGCCATCCTTTTTGTGGTTGAGCGAGGTTTGTGGTTGGATACCAAACGTCTGTTGGCAGTGACACCGCGCTGAGGGATGTTAGGTGAACGTATTGATAGTTGTAGGAATAACCAGCCTTAATCGAGCTTCGATCTGGAAGTAACCAGCGTAGCGAAATGCGCGGTTCCAGACCATTATAAAATTTAATAAGATCTCCCTTTGAGTACTCGATCGTAGAGTCTGGTTGACTGATGTCTCCATTGATATAGCGCGTAAACGGTCCGACATGTTGAAACATACTATAGCGCAACCCAGCATTAATGCGTAGGTACTCATTGACGTCAAATTCATCGAGCGCATATAACGCAGATTCATGACTATAAAGCTTTTGTGCGATTCCTGTATCGAAGACTGTTTCATCGTTCTCCGCGCTGACGCTAAAGGGTGTAAATGTATGAAAGGTGTAATCAACACCATACTTGATTTTGTGTCGTGTATTTGGGAAGTAAGTGAAATCAATTTTCCCACCCCAATCACGAATTCCTGAGTTCAAAGCAAACCTGAATTCATCCTGCGAGGAAATGAAACTGAATCGGTAATCGGTCATTGTCGCAGTGACGTTCATGAATAGTTTGCTGGAAAAAAGGTGATTCCAACGCAGCGCGACAATTCCATTTCCCCAGGGCATGTCTACCTGAAAGTTGTCATCCAAATTTCCAAAACTGAATTCATCTTTTCCGTAGTAACTGCTCAGGAAGAGTTTGTCTTTCTTTCCAAGAGTGTAGTTCATTTTTAAGTTCAAATCGTAGAAATAATAACTTGAACCAGCAAACGGAGAGTCTTTTGGAATTGCAGCTTTCATGATGACATCCAAATAGGTACGTCTTGCAGAAACGATAAAAGAACCTTTGTCTTTTTTGAGTGGACCTTGAACCGTTAGTCTTGATGAAATGACGCCCAAACCTCCCTTAACACCAAACTTTTTCTTGTTCCCTTCATCCATATTGACTTCCAATACAGAAGACATCCGACCTCCAAAATTTGCAGGCATTCCGCCTTTGATCAAGTTGACACTTTTTACCGCATCGGCATTGAAAACAGAGAAGAATCCGAATAAGTGGGCTGCGTTGTACACCGTAGCTTCGTCCAATAGAACTAAGTTTTGATCGGGTCCACCGCCACGCACATAAAATCCCTGGCCACCTTCTGCTGCAGAAGACACACCAGGAAGCAACTGAATTGTCTTTATGATATCCACCTCTCCCATGAATGCGGGTAAGGTTTTTATCTCATCAATGTCCAATTGCAACTGTCCGATTTTTGTGCTTTTTATATTGTCTTCAGCATTGGCGTTGACCACAACTTCCTGGATATTCTGCATTTTCGTACCCATTTCCATGTCGAAACGGACGTCTTCATTCAGGTCTATTTCCTTCGTTTCTGTGTCAAGTCCAGACATGCGAAACTCGATGGTATACGTTCCTTTGGGTACCGTTAATGAGAAAAATCCGTAGTTGTTTGTGATAGCTCCTTTTCGAATAGATGGGATGTAAACTTTTGCCCCAATCATTGTTTCACCATCTCTTCCATCAATCACATAACCACTAAGCGTGCTAGTTTCTTGAGCGGTACTAAGAAATACCGTAAAGAATGTAAGAAGCAGCAAAAAGAATCTCATCAATAGAGTTTTTGTAAAAGTCGTAAAAAACGGTCTTGCTTTCAAGAAATGACTGTTAATTTTAAACAGTAGAAATTAAACCTTTGTCAATGTTTTGTGAGCAATTTCACATAATAATTGACTCAGATTTTGATACCTTTGTCTGTTCATGATAAAGGGCTTATCCGGTATACTGATTTTTTTACTCTACGCTAGCATGTCGTTTGGGCAAACTGCGGAATTGGATAGTTTGCGAAGCCTTTATGAAAAGACCGAATCGATCCGAGAGAAGGCGAGCCTAGCAATTGAAATGGCTTTGAATTGTGAGAAGAAAGAAGAAGCAATTGCATATGCTGAGGTAGCCGAAGAACTTTCATTGAACCAATCGCCGAAAAACCGTTTAGAAGCCATTATGGGCGTTGCATCGGTATACTATAAGTTTAAGGATTTTGATGTTGCAGTAGAGAAGATGGAAAGCGCAATCAAGCTGTTAAACGAAGTTGGAACTCAGGGTGAGCAGGCAGAAGGTTACCAAATTTTGGGAAAATACCAACGAGGAAACTTGATGCTGGATCAAGCGCTGACATCTTATTTGCAAGCAGAGGAAATTTACAGGAAAATTGGTGACACGAAAGGAGTGATCAATTGCTTGAATAAACGTGGAATCATCCACAAAGATCTACAGAATTATGCGCAGGCACTGCCCATTTACCACGAGGCTTTTGATTTGGCTAGGAAACACGGACTTCCGGATCAGTTGGCTTCAACGTGTGTGAATATTGGTGTTGTTCTTAAAAATGAGAAGAACTTTGAAGAAGCGTTAAGCTACTATCAACGGGCGGAGGAAATCTATGTTATCGACAATAATTATTATGGATTGGCGAACATCTACAACAATATTGGGAATGTCTTGCGCTATCAGAAAAAATACAAAGAGGCGCTCAGATACTATGAATTCGCCATTGAGAATAGAAAGAAATCGAAGAAGTTAAGACGACTTGGATACACGTATAACAACATTGGAATTGTACATACAGAGCAGAAAAAGTATAAGCTAGCGTTGGAGTATCTTGAAAAGGCAGAAAAACAGAAGATTGAATTTGAAGATTACGAAACCCTAGCGCACACTTACTTAAATTTCTCAGAAGTTTACATGGAGTTGAATGACGCGGAAAAGTACTATTACTATTCTGATCTGGCCGAAAAACTGGGGCGTAAATATATGCATGATGAAATTATTCGGAGTATATCCGTCAATCACGGGAAATTTGAGGCCAAGAACGGAAACTTCAAAAAAGCCTATGCTCACCTTTCTAGCGTTTTCAACGAATTGGATACCCTAGATGCCAAATCTCAAAAAATTCTGACTTCTGTTTTGCAGGCACATTTTCGCGAAAAGCAAAACAAGAGTGAGATTAGTGAGTTGTCGGAAGCGAACGATACACTGTCAAGTCAGAAGGAAGAGTTAGAATACAATCAGCGTTTTTCGCGCAAGATGATTTGGGCGTTATCGCTTGTTTTGGTGATTTTAGCGATGATCTTTATTCTCCTTTTTGTGAAGCAGCGTGCCTTAGCAGAAAAGAAGAAGGAACTTGAACTGACAAATGATAGATTGAAAGAGAAGACACTTGGAAACGAAGAGAAAGAAATACTTCTGAAAGAAATTCATCACAGGGTAAAGAATAATCTTCAAATTATTAAAAGCCTGATTCGCTTACAGAATTCGACAATGGAAGATGAAAAAATGCACGCGATCTTACTTGAGTTTGAGCAGCGCGTTTCGTCAATGGCTTTGGTGCATGAATCACTTTACAAAAGCAATGACCTAGCAAAAGTCAACGTAGGAACTTACTATGAGGACCTAGTCAATGACCTAATTGAAGCATACAACCTTAAGCAAGAAGTTGAAGCGCAAATATCGATAGATATAGAAGATTTAGGTTTAGATACTTTGGTTCCATTAGGCTTACTAACAAATGAGATTATATCAAACTCATTAAAGCATGGCTTAGACAGGAAGGCAAATGGAATTATTAAAGTAGTTTTGAAAAATATCGAAGATGGACGATTTGAACTGTTCATTGGCGATAATGGAAAAGGATTTGATTTTGAGAAACAACGCTTGAATGAAAGCTCACTTGGTACGGAACTCATTGTAGCATTGGTAGAACAATTAGATGGAGAATATGAGTTTAGTAATGATGGCGGGTCATACTATCGAATAACCTTTAAACCGCAAGATAAAACAGGGATATAATGAAAATTTCATACAACTGGCTTAAGGAATATGTGAAGCTTGAGATGACTACGGAACGGGCATCTGAGATTTTAACCGATACAGGATTGGAAGTAGAGGGACTCCACAAAATAGAGGCTGTTAAAGGTGGATTGGAAGGCGTGTTCGTAGGGGAGGTATTGACCTGTGAACCGCATTCTGACGCAGATCGACTGAAAGTAACTACAGTGACCGTTGGAGGAGAACCTTTACAAATTGTGTGTGGTGCGCCGAATGTAGCTGTAGGGCAAAAGGTTGTTGTTGCTACTGTTGGATGCACACTTTATCCTTCTCCAGAAGAGCCTTTCAAAATTAAGAAATCGAAAATCCGTGGAGTTGAATCTTTGGGAATGATGTGTGCAGAAGATGAACTTGGAATGGGTGAAGGACACGACGGAATTCTTGTCCTTGATACAAGCGCCAAGGTGGGGACAAAAGCCTCAACATTTTTTGAATTAGAGGATGATTATTCGATTGATATCGGCTTGACACCAAATCGTGCAGATGCAATGGGACACATTGGTGTTGCACGCGATTTAGTAGCATACCTCAACGTTCATGAAAATGCAGGGCTCGCATTGAAAATCCCATCAGTGGATGAGTTTAAAGTAGCCTCAAATGACTTACCGATAAGTATTACTGTTGAAGACAATGAATTGTGTCCGCGCTACATGGGGACGAGTATTAAAGGGGTAAAGGTTCAGCCTTCTCCAGCATGGTTGCAAAAAAGAATCCGCGCGATCGGTCTTTCTCCGATAAATAATGTTGTCGACGTTACTAATTTTGTGATGCACGAATTGGGAACACCATTGCATGCGTTCGATGCCAGTGGACTGAATGGAAAAATCGTTGTGAAAACAGCAAAAGATGGAGACCTCTTCACAACATTGGATGAAGTTGAGCGCAAACTGGATTCAACAAACCTGATGATTACCAACGGTGAAAAGCATTTGTGTATCGCTGGAGTTTTTGGAGGGGTGGACTCTGGAATTAAGGATGAAACCACCGATGTATTTCTGGAATCGGCATATTTCAATCCAGTTTCCGTTCGAAAGACAGCAAAGATGCACGGGTTGAACACTGATTCATCATTTCGTTTCGAAAGAGGAGTCGACCCGAATTTGACAGAGCTTGCCTTGAAAAGAGCGACATTACTGATTCAAGAAGTTGCAGGAGGATCTGTCGCAATGGATATTGTTGACACAAACAAGAAGCCGATTGAAAACAAGCTAGTAGACTTTAGTTACGAGCGTTGTAATCGATTGATAGGAGATGACTTGCCAGTGGAAAAAGTGAATTCGATTCTCACAAATCTTGATATTCGCATTGTTTCAGAAGGTGAAGATTCAGTTAAGCTCGAAATCCCAGCATACCGTGTGGATGTTACCCGCGAGGCTGATGTTGTGGAAGAAATACTTAGAATTTACGGATACAATAACGTTCCCATTCCCGAAAAGCTAAATTCTTCAATTTCTCAATTCAACAAACCAGATATTGAAAAAATTCAGAATGTTATTTCCGAAATGTTGGTTGGAATGGGATGCATCGAGACCTTGAATAATTCATTGACGAAATCGGAATATTCGGTAAAGTTGGGAGGTGAAGTCATCAAACCTGAATTTAATGTCGAAATGTTGAATCCGCTAAGCCAAGATTTAGACGTTATGCGCCAATCCATGATTTTTAATGGACTGGAAATGGTAGCTCACAATCAGAATCGTCAGAACCCCGATTTGAGACTGTATGAGTTCGGAAAGATTTATCATAAATATGAGTCTGGATATAGTGAAAACAAGCGTTTGCTGATCGTTCTATCTGGGAAGAAAGAACAAGAAAGCTGGAATTCATCGAAAGATTCTCATTCGTTTTATACAATTATGGGAATTACTTCGGCGGTATTTGAGCGATTGGGATTGAGTGGGATGTTGAAGGAAAAGGCAATCAAAAATTCACTACTGGAAGATGGAAGTCAACTCCGCATTTTGAAAAACAAGGTTGGAGAGATTGGGTGGATTTCAAATAAGCTTAAAAAGCACTTTGGAATTAAAAACGATGTGTTTATCGCTGACCTTGATTGGGACGTCATTTTGGAGGGTCTTATGTACACAAAAGTTAAGTTTACCGAATTGCCAAAAACATTTGCTGTTCGTCGTGATTTCTCTTTGCTACTGGATGCAAAAGTAAATTTCTCAGAGATCGAGGAAATTGCGAAAGGATGCGATAAGAAATTATTGAAGGAAGTTGGCCTCTTTGATGTTTACGAAGGCAACAAGCTGGAGGCAGGGAAGAAATCCTATGCTGTTTCCTTTACTTTCCAAGACCCTGAACTGACGCTGAAGGATAAGCAAGTAGATGCGGTCATGGCTAAAATTCGTGAACAACTAGAGTCTAAACTTGGCGCACAGTTGAGATAGATTCATCGAATCAAATAGGATTTTCTCTTTGAGAAAACAATCCCCTTGAGAGAATGGTAAGTAGATCAGACCAAAAATATGTTATCACAGGAATCGGTACAGACGTTGGAAAAACGGTTGTGAGCGCAATTATGTCCGAAGCATTGGAAGCGAGCTATTGGAAACCGATTCAAGCTGGAGATTTGGATAATTCCGATTCGATAAAGATTGCAGAATACACTGATAAGGTAAACATCTTACCGGAAGGATATCGATTGACACAACCAATGTCGCCGCACGCTGCAGCGGAAATAGATGGAGTTGAGATTCTAAGAAACGATTTAAAATTGCCTGAGGTGAAAGGAAATCTCATTGTTGAAGGTGCCGGTGGCTTAATGGTTCCAGTGAACAATCAAGGATTAACGTTCGCCGATTTGATTGAAGATTGGAACCTTCCAACATTGATTGTGTCTCGCCATTATTTGGGAAGTATTAATCACAGTTTGTTAACGGCGGAAGTGCTAAAATCCAGAGGGGTTGATGTGCGCGGGTTTGTTTTTGTTGGTGATGAAAACAAGGCGACCGAAGAGATTATTGAGAAGTCGACAGGGCTGAGAATGATTGTACGAATTCCACTGGCAAATCACCTAGATAAAAATTTTATCAGGGAGCAGGCTGCACTAATTAAACCGTTGTTATGAGCAAATTGTCAGAGATCGATAAAAAGCACGTTTGGCACCCGTTCACGCAGCATCAAACAGCAGGCGAACCTTTGGAGATCGTCAAAGCAGAGGGTGTTTATCTGTACGATTCCAGTGAAAAAAAGTACATTGATGCCAATTCCTCATGGTGGGTGAATACGCACGGACACGGGCATCCGCATATAGGGAAGGCAATCTCCGAACAATTCAAGACGATCGATCACATTGTTTTTGCAGGAGTGACACACCCAAAAGCCGCGGAACTGGCAGAGCGGATTACAAAGCTCCTTCCTGAAACCTTGGAAAAAGTGTTTTTTTCAGACAATGGATCAACAGCAGTTGAGATCGCGTTGAAGATGACCTTCCAATATTGGCACAACAAAAGAGAGAAAAAACAGCGATTTCTTGCCATGCACGGTTCTTATCATGGAGATACATTCGGTGCAATGTCGGTTGGACAAAGAGGCTATTTTAATGAACCTTTTGAGCCTTTCTTTTTTGATGTTGACTACATAGATTTTCCGACAGCTAGCAATGAAGAGCAAATCTTGAAACGTGCCGAGGATCTTTTTCAAACAGGTGAGTTTGCTGGAATGATTGTCGAACCGCTTGTTCAGGGAGCTGCTGGAATGCAAATGTATTCACCAGTGTTTTTAGATCGCTTGACGAAGCTTGCACACGCGCATGATGTATTGGTGATTTTTGATGAGGTAATGACCGGCTTTGGAAGAACAGGGAAATTGTTCGCGATGGATCACTGCCGAGAAAAACCTGATTTGACAGCACTCTCGAAAGGCTTGACGGCAGGCGTGATGGCGTTGGGCTTAACCGTTGCCAGTGATAAGATCTACGAAGCCTTTTTAGGAGAAGAGACCACAAAGGCACTTTTGCATGGGCATTCATTTACGGCAAATCCACTTGCTTGTGCTGTTGCTTGTGCAAATCTTGATTTATTTGAACAAGAGGAAACATGGGAAGGCGTAAGGAACCTTGAGAAATGGAACAGTCAATTTTCCGATCAGCTGGAGAAAATTAAGACTGTAAAGAATGTGCGTCAACAAGGAACAATTCTGGCTTTTGAAATTGATACAGGAGGAGATAGTACGTATTTTTCAGATATAAAAGCGCAG
>Ga0316205_10004042_pt1 | contig 13237 bp, 17 predicted proteins | sample 3monthpyrite_MG_FD_204941 | JGI IMG/M metagenome (GOLD analysis project Ga0316205, IMG submission 204941) | Microbial mat bacterial communities from mineral coupon in-situ incubated in ocean water Damariscotta River, Maine, United States -... | ecosystem: Environmental > Aquatic > Marine >... | reverse complement strand
CTATTGACTGGCCGTGTAGCAGCGGCTTTAATAGCGACATCGACACTGGATAACGGTTCAGCAGTTTCCTGTGACTGACTCATTGCATGATAAGCCTGTGAAACCTGTTTTTTATCTTCTGAATAGTCATTCATAATTCATTCTCATTTTACCGCTTCTTTCAGTCGTGTTACCGCATACCGCATCCTGCTTTTAACCGTGTCAACACTAGTTTGCATAACATCGGCAATTTGCACTGATGTTAACCCTGCCTCTTCACGTAAAAGAAAAACATCTCTTTGTTCCTTCGGCAGATCATTCAAAATTTTTCTGAATTTTTCCATCACTTGTTTTTGTGACAAATCCTCATCAGGTAATAAATCTCCTGACTCTACTTCAGCATCATCTTCAATCGTTGACATGATTTTACGAACAGATTCACGTCTGAAATAATCTCTTATCGTATTAATCGCTATCTGATAGAGAAAAGTCTTAAAGCTTGCTTTAACCTGATATTTCTTTCGATTATTAATAAGTTTTAGCCAGACATCCTGGTACAACTCATTAAGTATCTCTTCCTGCACCCTTATCTGGCTGCGCATATAACGAAACAAGGGCAAACGAAAACGTTCATATAGCTTGTCAAAAGCCAGCTTATCGTTTGCAACATAGGCCAGCATCAACATTTCATCGCTCATTTCATTGAGAGCCATATCTTGAGCAGACGCACTCAGATCCAGCTCTGTATCGGGAGCTACGACTGACTGGGTTTTCTTTCTGATTAAACCCATCTTACTAAGCATTAAACGCTCCAGTAATCATAAGGGTCTAATTCTCATCTCTTTGAAGTGCCCAGCCATAAGGTAAGTTAATATCGAGCAGGCCCTCGACTTTATTTTTCTTTGGATCGAACACTGCCGTTCTTTTGCGTTTAAAGCAGTGATAAGTAAAGTATTTCCAGTCAGGATCTGGCTTTGCATAGCCCTCAATGAAGCGGTTCCATTCTTTTTTATTCTGCTCACTTCGTGAAACAACTTCCATAAAATCTCGCTGGCCTTTACCTAATTCTGAATTTTGTTCATCAGACATCTTCTCAAACAAATGCCCCAGCCTGTACACCATTTTTAAGTCACTATCTCCAGTCGTCAGATACTCTAATTTTTTCTCTGATGTTTCTGGATACGGCAAGATAATAGTCAGCTTATCGGCAACCGGACTGGATGAGAGTGACATATCTGCACCCGAACTTCTGATTTCATTTCTGTCTAAACAATATATTTCACTATCAAAATACACATTCATTTTTGGATGCACGGACCAGGCATTATAGACACCCCATGTCAATGCCGATAATTGAAACAACAAGATTACTGTCATATCAAATTTAAGACTGGGCTTATTCGGTTTAAAGACGATCAGCGTTAAGCCTGGACCTATTATCAAATCAACAAACGCAATCACGGTAATCCATTTCATCCGATAGGTCGTATCAAAATAAGGCGCCGGATACCAGACATAAATAATCATCAACAGTAATATGATGAAAATTAAAAAACTTACCCCCAGATGAATTAAAAATGCATTTTTCTTGGTCATAGTTATTTCCTGAATATAAACTTATCCACAGCAGCTATCAGCACAACAATCAGCTGCAGGTTTTACTGCCTGTATATAGGCAGATAATACAAATTCTTCAATATTCGTACCCGGAGCCCAGTCTTTAATAAACGATCTCGAACTGTCTTTTGGCATTATTTTAATATCACTAAAACCGCTGTCTGACATCATTTGTTTTAGCTCTTCAATGGTCGATGCACCCGCCATACAGCCTGACAATAAATCTTTATCATTTTTAATTTCATCCGGTAATGGAGCACTTGCCACCACATCTGAAATAGCCAGCCGGCCACCTGCTTTTAATACTCTGAAGGCATCATCAAAAACCTGTGGTTTATTCGGTGATAAGTTAATAACGCAGTTTGAAATAATCACATCAACTGTCTCATTCGCCACTGGCAAATGCTCAATTTCACCTAACCGAAATTCAACATTAGTAAACTCTGTTTTCTCGATATTTAATCGCGCCTTACTCAGCATCGCCGGTGTCATATCAACACCGAGGACTTTTCCTGTTCCCGCTAAATCGGCCGCTGCCAGAAAACAATCAAATCCACCTCCACTACCCAGATCAAGTACAGTTTCATGCTTTTGAATGTTAGCTATAGATTTTGGGGTTCCACATCCCAGTCCCATATCAGCACCTTCGGGTGTGGAGTTAACATCTTCCTCGGAATATCCCATGCGTGTTGAAACAATCGTATTGATATCTAAGTCCGAAGACACACCACAGCACGAACTTTCTACACCACAACCACCACCTTCATTACTGGCCTCGGCCACTTTACTGTAACTTTCGCGGATTTGCTGACGAATCTGATCTTCTTTTACGCTCATGATAATTACCTGTTATTTACCTATATCTAAAAAAAGCACTAGCTGTTCAACCATCTCAGGATTAACCCAGCATTCCACATGCTGCCCTTTTCTTTCCATAAGAATCAAATTTGCACGGTTCAGCTCTTTAAGATGATGTGACAATGTTGATGGTGCTACCTCAATCTCTTTACCTAATTCACCGACAACTATTTTCATGCATTGGCTCACTTCACAGCTACTACCAATATCACAGCAAGTTAGTAAGCGACGAAAAATAATCAAGCGATTAGGGTTCGACAGCGCTTTAAAAGCACCGGACAATGATTTATTGTCTATTCTATAATTCGACATATATCGAACTATAGAATGGTTAGATCAAACGGTCAAGCCATTACCACAGATTAATACCTCACGAGACCAGATAACAATTACATATAAAAATCACTGGGCTCAATACCATAAGCCCCGGGATCGAGACCTCTGAGAATCTCAAGCGTTTTTCCGTCATTGGCAGCTGCTGACGTGGCCAGATCAACCACTTTAAAATCACGGTAAGCCTGCTTTTCATTATCCAGAAGCAACATAACTTTCGGTTTTATATGACGTTCACGGTTTTGAGATAAAACAATACCCACCTGACCTGATTTCATCTCAACCAGCGAGCCGGTTGGATATACACCCAGACAACGTAAAAACTGTTCGACCAGCTCATCCTGAAAATACACATTTCTCCAGTTGTAGATCTTTTGTAATGCCAGATGAGCAGAAATAGCATCACTATATGCACGTCTGCTTGTCATTGCCTGATAGCAGTCGATCATACCTGCTATACGCCCGTAAACAGGAATTTGCATACCGCTGAGCTTGTTCGGGTAGCCGCTCCCATCGTAGCGTTCGTGATGCGTCAGCACTGTATTAATACTGTCTTCGTGGATATCATCAAATAGCCTCAGGTAATCCACACCATCATCAACGTGTTTTTGTATCTCCTGGAATTCATCGTCAGTCAGTCGTGACTTTTTAGACAACAGCTCTTCACGTGTATTGAGAATACCGATATCAAATAACAATATACCGACAGACAGATTATATATATCGTCCTTTGGAAGCCCCATATAACGTGCAAATGCAATGGCGATAATACAACGATCTACCGCCTGAGCGTGATCAACATCATCTTTTTCACGTAACTGAGATAACCACAACAATGCATCCGGGTTTCTGAGCACGCTTTCTATTAACGGCTCAAGTAGTGAACGCATGAGCTTCACATCCAGCCGCTTACCCTTTTCAATATGCTCTATAAGTTTTGAAAAATCATCCAGTGCCGCTTCAAGCACTGCATGCGCTTTGGGGATTTCTACGGAAACCTCATGCTCATCGACATACTCAACTTCACGTTTTTTATTTCTTAGAAACCTTTCAAGGTATTCATTTGTGGGCAGACTAATACCATCATCCCAGTAAATATCAGCTCCCGGCCCTCTGTCGGTATCGATATAAACATAATCACAATACTTATTCAGCGCCTTTAAGTCTTCCGGATCGGTGATATAAAAGCCCTGAATCAAAAACGGGGTATCCAGCCATGGGCGATCCAGATTTGAAACATACATACCTTTCTTAAGCCTGCCGGTGCGAACTTTACGCTCCATAATTTAAAACCATCATTTAAACAACTCTTAATATAAACAAATTCTTATCTATAAATAGTATAAAGCACCAGATTTTCATAGTTTTATTGCACACTATCGTTCGAATCACTAATTAATAACCAGCTAACTGTTATAATGCCCGTACATACATCAACCACAGAATAATCATGCTGCACTACTATTTAATGGCGACACTTTTACTGCTGGCACTGGCCGCAATCAAAATAGATGGCTGGCTCTCTGCCATCATTTTAATCATCGCCATGCTCGCCTCCAGCCCGGTTTTTGAATTACCCAGAAAAAAGATCAAATGGATCATGGTAGCTGCACTGATCATATTGGCTTTTATTTTATTTCCAGATGTTGAACGCTATCGTGAAGCTTTTGAAGAATCTCTGGAAACCAAACCACTGCCTGTTGAAGAGGTTAAACCCTAGTGTCTGATATAGATACCGATGAAAACTTTGAAGAATCAATCCTCAAAGAAAGTATTGTTGGTGCAGCCGGCCTGAATTCCAGCCACCTGCAAATTGGCATTCGCGGTGACCCGTCTCTGCGCGAAACCACTTTTGATCGAAAACGCTATGACAGCCCGGCAGATACTGTTATTGATTCATTACAGGAAAACCTGACAGAACTGATGCTCAATCGCAGCACTTACCGAATCTACGTCGGTTTAAACAGTGGTGAAATCCGCACGAATTCTGTTTTTGATCCTTTGCGTCAGGAAGTACACACAGCAGAAAAAATGGCAGACCCTGAGTATATTAAACGTCAGTTTCCGGCCGTCAGTTATGACGACAAAATTCAGCTGATGCGGGAGTTATACGGCTTTATGCGCAAAACCAGTGCCTATCAAAACCTACCTGACTACTGGCAAAACATCCTCAGCAAACGCAGTGCAAAATGGCAACCGATGAATGCTGAAGAAATCGAACCAATTATCAGCACCTTCAAAGCATTACGCGCAATGCAGCAATACTTCTTAAGAAACGTAACCCTGTGTGTTGTACAAAGCCTGGTCAGTATGCAGTTTAACTGTGACGGCACTCAGATCATCAGCGCTGAGAATTACAAAACATTCCTCGAGCAAAACCTGCCCTAGAGATGGCTCCGCATTTTAAGACACCTGAAATCCTGCTTCAGGATAAAGACCTCATCATTCTTAACAAACCTGCCAATTTATTGTCCGTGCCTGGTCGCGGACCGGATAAACAAGACTGCCTCTCAGCAAGAGTTCAGGCACAATTTCCAGAGGCATTAATTGTGCACCGGCTGGACTACGACACCTCCGGCATTATTGTGATGGCGCTGAACAAACAAGCACAAAGCATGATGGGGAAAATATTTCAGGAAAGAAAAATAACAAAAATTTATCATGCCATCGTCGCTGGTCACCCAAAAAAAGAATCCGGCAGCATCGACTTACCCATGCGTTGTGATTTTGAAAGAAGACCACTGCAAATCATTGATCATGAACAAGGCAAGCAGGCACTGACTCACTGGCGACTGATGGAACATTATAGCAACAACACATCACGTATCGAACTAATCCCCCATACTGGAAGGTCACACCAATTAAGGCTACATATGCAGTCAATTGGACACCCAATCATTGGCGACAACCTTTACGGATCAGATAGCACAGACTCAATACATTCACGACTGATGCTTCATGCCACGCAACTAGAATTTAAACACCCTATTACAAATCAAACACTTACAATAAATTGCCCCTCAGAATTCTAATAATCCTAAAAAAATTAAGAAATAATTAAATTAATTAATAGTCATAGATAAATTTTATGGCAGTAAAAATAAACTTGAGATATTAGTATTTTATAATATAATACTTGATAGATTTACTTGGTTATTAATCTTACTTTTATATGGAGTATTTATTATGTCTTTAATCGCAAACTTCCCTCACGACGGTATCGTTACAGTAAACACGGTTATTTTAAAGGAAGGATACACAGTAGATGACTTACAAGAACGCGTAGCAGAGCTATGCGAAAACGTTAAAACATATCATTCAGAAACCGGCTTCGTTGGTGGTTTCGTCGCTTTAAACAGTGGCATGGTTTCAAATGAAGGCTCTACTATCGGTCAGGCTGTAGAAAGCGACCTGAAAGGCAGAGAAGCAATCATCACTACTTTCTGGAACACATTTGAAGATCATGAAGCATCTCATCGCAGCGAGACTTTCCAGCCATTATTCCTGAAAGTTCTTGAGCTGTGTGAAAATGGTAATGAAGAAGTTGCCTATGAAATGCTCTGGTCTGGCAAAATGTATAATGAAGAAGAAGCTAAAGCAGCACAGGAAGCCAAAGCTAAGTACGCAGCTTAACTTTAATGCTAATTTAGTTTTTATGATAAAGTCGGTATCTGGTAACGGATACCGACTTTTCTTTTGCTCCTGCTTTTATTGAATATTTAGGTTATTATTAATTCACATTACTTATCTAACGGTTAAGATGGTAACTATTAATTTCCCAACTGATGGTCAGGGCACACAAGCTCTGCAGAAAAAGAACAAGGCAAAAAGCATTGCCCACATTGATGCTGTGACGCCTGATCCGGAAAGCCAGAAAGATTCAAACAAACAAAAGAGCCCCCCCGAGCACAAACAAGCCAGGGGAAAACTTACTGATAACAACTCACCAGAGTCTGCTCCAGACACTGACAGAAGAAAAGCCAATCGCCGCAAGAAAAAAGAATCGGTACTACTGAATACACGCAGCGAACAGGACCGCAGGACGAATTCAGTCCAGCCTGACCCAGAATCAAATTCCTCAGATACAACATTTGGAATCGACACGAAAGCCTGAAACATGTCTATCAATGGTACACGTATTTCTGTCGTTCATGATGAACTGGGACCAATCTATGTTTATCAGAACCGAACCAGTCGAATTTTAAGTTTTGACGGTATCGTTGAACAAAGCTGCATGCGTATCCATGAACCAAACGAACTGATTCACAAATACACACAAGCCATGATGACCGGTTTGATATTTACACCCAATGTTCATACTGTAACTATCATGGGACTCGGTGCTGGCTCAATGGCAAAAAGCTTATTACACGGCATTGAAGATATTAGGATTCATGCCATCGAGTACCGTCAGGAAGTTATTAATACCGCAAAAAAATATTTTTTCTTACCGGATGATAACCGTCTTCAGTTACACATCTGCGACGCAGTTGGTTATATGAGAACATCACCCCAGAAAAGTGACATTATTTTTTCAGACCTTTACAACTCAAGAGGAATGGAACCGCGCCAGCTACAAATGAGTTATTTAAAAAACTGTAGAAAAACTCTGAGCAATCAGGGCGTATTAGTACTGAACCTCTGGCATCAGGATTTTCAGTCAGAGTATGAAATTGAAGATTTACTATCACACGAATTTAATGAACGTGTTTTAAGCTTCCCGGTTGAAGGTGGCAACACCATTGTTCTTGCATTTAAAAACTCAGTACCAGACATTAACAGAAATGAATTATTAAAACGTGCCAAAAAAATACAGGAACAAATGAATACACCTATAGAAAAATATGCAAAACTACTCTGGAGTCAGCAATTACATAAGTTTGGAACTTTATAACAAGTCATTTCTTACTCATACTAAAACCAGACACCGAAACTTGTTAATTAAAAATCATTTTAATAAATATCTTTTCAGTATTATTATGGCAAGCCTGCGATCAGATGAGCACTAATCATGCTTAAATTTCACTGAGCATTAAAAGTTGATTCTTGTTTAATTGAGTAGTTACGCAAACTGAATCACATTTTGAATTCTCTAAATCAACAACATGACGAGTATTAAACTGAAAATATAAAAATATTTTATACCAGGATGAAAGAAAACAAACACACCGGAATGATGGCAAGAAAGATCTTACACATCTCACCGGTGATTGCTCATAATTGCTTCCACGTCAGGTAGTCTATTATCTTAATAGAGCATCATTCCTCTTTAGCTCCTTCATTTTTTGTATTTTTTTCACTCACCATGTAAAGCCAAATATAGCCAGAAACGCCTGCTACTAAAGAAGCAAGAAGAATACCTGTCTTAGCCATCAGTAGATTCTCCGCATGGCCTGCAAATGCAAGTTCTGCAACAAAAATCGACATTGTGAACCCTATCCCTGCCAAAAGCGAGACACCGGCAATCTGCGTAAAACTAGTGTCTTTTGGTAAAACTGCAAGATTTAGTTTTAACAATAACCAGCTGACACCCGCTATGCCAATAAACTTACCCAGTATCAAACCGAAAGTTACTCCAACCAATACCGGGTGTGTTGCAACCTTATCAAATGAATCGAACGATAAAGAAATTCCTGCATTGGCAAGAGCAAATATTGGGATGACTAAATAAGCAACTGGCATATGCCAGACATGTTCAAGTCTTTGTAAAGGCGCTTCAACACTATGCACACCATTTTCCAGCGTTTGAACCACAGCACGCAATTTGTCATTAGTCATAATACTCTGACCAGGTTTATGGCTGGCATCAAAACGCTGCATCAATTCTTTTACGTTTTGACTAAAAAGTTCTGGTTTGTATTTAGGAATGGCCGGTACTGATAGAGCTCCCAAAATCCCTGCCAATGTCGCATGTACGCCTGAAAGCAATAAGGCATACCACAATGCAATCGCAACAATAAAATATGGCATGGTTTTACGAACACCCACCAAGTTGAATACCATCAGTAATGCGAAAAGACCAGCAGCAGCAGCCAAAGGACCAAATGCAATTGTATCGGTATAGAACACTGCAATTACCAGCACCGCACCCAGATCATCCACAATAGCTAATGCTACTAAAAAAGTAATTAAAGCTTTAGGTACCCGACTTGCCAACAATGCTAACGCTCCAATAGCAAAAGCAATATCAGTTGCCATCGGAATACCCCAACCACGAGCAGCATCACCATCAGGGTTGATGGCAAAATAAATCAATGCAGGCACTAACATACCACCGATAGCAGCACCAATTGGTAATACAGAATTACGTAAATTTGCCAGCTCACCAACCAATATTTCTCGTTTTAACTCAAGTCCGACAATGAAAAAAAACAAAGCCATCAAACCGTCATTAATAAAATGATGCAGGCTCATTTGCAATGACCAACTACCAGCACCAATACTCACCGTTGTATGCATAAAATGTGCGTAGCCAGATGCCAAAGGTCCATTTGCCAGTATCAACGCCAGAATAGCCATACCCATCAGCAGTAAACCACTGGTAGTTTGTCGATGAATAAACTCTTCGAAAGGCGTAATGATTTTATCAAAAGACTTTTCCCACGGTGAAACAAAAATGCCCTTTCCTTTAGACACTATCGATAATTTATTTTGCTTACTCATTTTTTATTCCTGGTTTCTTTTCCTGCTAGTAACGGTGTTTCCCTGAACAACCATTCTCTAGCAGTTTCTGTGATTGCCACTACCGCAGGATGGCTGATTTTTCGTTCCACTGAAATGGCGTAAAACTGTTCCCGTACCTCATCTGTTTTACCAATAACAACAACCCCATATTGTTTTTCCACTTCTGCAGCAATCGGTGTTGGCGCAATAAACACACCTGCGCCAGCCTGACCAAATGCCTTCATTAAAGCGCTGTCATCAAATTCACCAACGATACGCGGATGAATACGAAGTTTATCTAACCACTTTAATAATCTGCTCTGCACTATCGTCATTTCACTCGGTAATAACAAGGGCGCAGCATTAAGACTTTGAGGGAAATCTTTATTAAGCTGCTTAGCTAGCTCCGGTACCGCAAAAAAACTGATACCGCACTCACCCAGCTGATGATTGTAACCGCGTACATTTACATTCGAAGGTATAGGACCATCAGAAATCACCAGATCAATCTTATGCAAAGCCAGATCAGCCAGCAATGATTCGATGCTGTTCTCCCGACAAACAATTCGAACCGTTTCAGGTAATTGCAATGATGGCGCCAGTAAACGATAAGCAATGGACTTCGGTACAACATCGGCCACACCTACTTTGAAGACAAGCGTCCTTTTATCCGGCAGATTGTGCATCATTTCTTCAAGCTCACCGCCGAGTGAAAAAATTTCATCAGCATAGCTCAGCGCAAGACGGCCCGTTTCTGTTAATTCCAGGTTACGTCCAACCCGATTAAACAAAGCCTCACCTAAATTTTCTTCTAATAAGCTAAGCTGGCCACTAATCGTCTGAGGTGTCAGATGCAAGCTTTCACTAGCAGAGGCAATACTGCCTTCATGCGCCACCATCCAGAAATAGTGCAGATGTTTATAGTTAATCAAAACACTCAATCACTTCGTTAAATTCGAACAATACCTTTACTATAGTCTGTTTTTTCTTGGTTTTATAGCGATCATATAAATTTAATAGAAAATTATTTCCAATGTATTAACACAACATTAAAACATCGAAAATAACGATCAATTAATAGAATATATTCGAATATTATTGTTTGAAAGATTTGTTTAATATCTAATTGCTGTCTGATACCGGCCTATTTAACTCTCCAAAAAGTGATTAGGCCGGTATCACCCCTTTAAAGAGCTAGTTACGACACTATGCAGACCCCAAACGCACCTACACCAAGTAGCCATCAACCACGCCCAATGGTTGATCTGCTAGTCAGCATTGTTACTCCTTCTCTCGTTCTAATGAAACTCAGCGGCGATGATACTTTGGGAGCAAGCGGCGCACTCATTGCTGCTCTGGCATTTCCTCTGTTCTGGGGCATGTTTGAACTATTTAAATACAAGAAATTTAATTTTATTGCCCTGCTTGGTTTGATCAGTGTGATCTTAACCGGCGGTATTGGCTTGTTAAAACTCGACCCACAATGGCTCGCTATCAAAGAAGCCACTATTCCAGGCATACTCGGTGCAGCAGTATTAATCTCTACATTCACCCGATACCCACTGATTAAAACCATACTTTATAACCCGACCATTATGGATATCGATAAAATCAAACAGCATCTCGAACAGCGCGGCACTCATGCAGCATTTGAAGATCGGCTGTTAAAAGTCACTTACCTTTTGAGTGCTACTTTTTTCTTTTCATCATTAATGAATTACCTACTGGCCAAATGGACGGTGACTAGTCCGGCAGGTAGTATCGCTTTTAACGAAGAACTGGCCTGGATGACTCTGATAGGTTATCCCGTTATCGTTATCCCTTCCATGCTGATGATGATGGGCATCATCTATTATCTATGGCGTACTATCCATGACATGACAGGGCTCTCACCAGAAAAGATGCTCGTGTCACGCAACACAGGTCAATAGCACGATATGCGCCAACGCCTACAAGCACTGATTGAACATCAATACGCACAAGGACTGATAATCGCTCTGATTCTGATCAACGCAGCATTACTGGGATTAGAAACATCAACTACAGTGATGACAAAAGCCGGGACATTCATACTGACTCTAGATCAGATAATCCTTTGGCTATTCGTAGTTGAAATTTCCCTGCGAATTTATGTGCATCGTTTAGCTTTCTTTAAGGACCCATGGAGTTTGTTTGATTTCAGCGTCGTCGCTATTGCTCTGATTCCAGCTTCCGGCCCATTTGCCGTATTACGTTCTTTGAGAGTACTGCGAGTTTTGCGCTTACTAACCATGGTACCGTCAATGCGCCGGGTAGTCGGCGCACTATTAGCCGCAATTCCCGGCCTTGGATCAATTGGCCTTATGCTGCTAGTTTTTTATTATGTGTTTGCCGTTATCGCTACCAACCTGTTTGGAGATTCTCACCCGGAATGGTTCGGTACTCTTGGCCACTCTTTTTATACTCTGTTTCAAATCATGACACTTGAAAGCTGGTCAATGGGTATTGCTCGTCCAGTGATGGAAAGTTTTCCCTATGCCTGGTTATTTTTTGTGCCTTTTATTTTGATAGCAACCTTTACCATGCTGAATTTATTTATCGCAATTATCGTAAATGCAATGCAAAACTACAGCGCAGCAGAACACCAGGAAACCGTTCAGGCATTGCAACAAACTCAGGAACACATTGAAACAGGTCTTCACAATGAGATGCAATCATTGCGTAATGAAATAAGAGAACTGAAAGCCGTATTAAAACAGAATTCAAAAAACTCATCGTAACTTTTTACGAACCAATGATTCTGTCAATCTAAAAAACAAGTAATGACGTAATCATAGACTGCCTGGTTAACATAAATAAATCAACAAATAAAATATAGAGCATTTACTATGACATCTAAAAATAGAACTTCTGACATACCCGCATATATTAACCAAAAAAAATTAATGAACACAGCCAGTAAACTACACTTACTCTATCATTCCAGCATAATAATATTACTGGGTGCTGCTATTTTTACAGCACTCATTGTGCATTAATACACAAACCATTGACTATCCACCAACTAGATTTGTACTGATAAAGAAATATTTAATACTTCAGCAGAATCAAATACGGATAAGTTAGAGCACTACAATTAAATAATGACAACTACTGTATAACTGCCAACTCATATTATTGATCACAACCGAAGGCATTCAACACTTTTTCTACCATCCTACATAAACCAATATTTGTTCAATCCATTTATTTAAAAGGCAAAACATCTGGCCGTTTATCAGATGAGCCAGCATCCAGCAGTTCACTCAGCATAGTCTCCATACCCTCGATAGTTTTGTTATAAATCATACTAGAAGCATAGTGAAAATACCTGACTTCACATTTTATAGGTTCGTGTAGATTATCCCGATGTACTGACTCAAAATTTGTCCAACAAAGAACCGGAAACTCACTCAAAACCCGATCAACAACAATCCAAGCATCTTTTTGCAAAACTAATTCTAAATGTTTTAGTGTCGGTATGCGCAGCCGTATTTGCGGGCCGAGACGTTTGAAAGCAGTTTGAACATGATTGAAATATATGGCCTCAACTTTTCCTGGCCGTGCATTTAATACGGTGACTTCATTGTGTCGGGTGTAACGTATCAGCATTGACCAGTGTCTCCATATGATTTTTACATTTAAATTATAGTACAGGAGACCATTAAAAAAGCCCGATTAAATCGGGCTTTTTTAATTTAGGAAGTTAATGATGCAAACAAGGTTGGTAGTTTTTCCGGCAGCCTGTCTACGTTATCGATAACAGTGT
>Ga0316205_10004041_pt1 | contig 13239 bp, 8 predicted proteins | sample 3monthpyrite_MG_FD_204941 | JGI IMG/M metagenome (GOLD analysis project Ga0316205, IMG submission 204941) | Microbial mat bacterial communities from mineral coupon in-situ incubated in ocean water Damariscotta River, Maine, United States -... | ecosystem: Environmental > Aquatic > Marine >... | reverse complement strand
CTTCCCTCGACGATCTTGGAACGAAGGCTCTTGATCATTGGATTGTGAGGTTGAAGGCGTTCAGCGCTATCAATGTCCTTCAACGCCTGTTCCGTTTCACCTAAAAGAAACAAAGCTCTGGCCCGGCCCACAAAGAGAGTATAGCTTGTTGGCTCACTTTCAATTTTTCTATTGTAAACGTCGATTGCTTCGCTAATTTTTCCCTCTACGAGCAAGTTGCGTACGTGCACACCCGTCTCAGGTTCGCTTTGGGAAAGGCTAGATCTCCTTAAGCCCGAATTATTTTCACTGGATTTTTCGATTTCGTCCAGTGTCAGATCCCTTTGCAGGTCGGAGAGGACATGCAATTTTAAATCCTTATCCTCACGTTGAATAGAAGCGAATTCGCGATCTGCTATTTCAAGTAAACCAGCAAGAGAAAGAAATTTTCTCTTCACAGTCTTAGGGATATTCGCACTCCCCTTATATTGTATATCGTGCTCCATCTCCGCCCAAGCATGCTGAAGTACTGTTCTGACTTGGATCTCGCAGATAAGCTCTTGAAATTCCGTGTAGTCGGGAAGTGCCAATCGATCCTCGGTAAGTTGGACAAGAAAATGAATACTCTGATACCCAAACTGGCCCCTTTCAATTCTCACCGCGCCAACATCTCGCTTTTCTATAATGTCAAAATTGGATTCAACGAACTCAGAAATTACTTTAACGTCGTCGATTGTATAGGCTATAACTCTTGCTCCCGCAAGGTCCGTAACTTCCTTCAGCGGCTGCGTATATTTTGGTGTTCCATCCTCGTTTTTCTTTTTCAATTTCTTGTTGAAGCTATCGTTTGACTTTGCGCGTGCTTCGATTGAGTGGATTCTAATTTCTAATCGTGAAAAGGAGTTGTCTATTATTCGACTTACTTCTTTGCAAAGCTTTTCGTATTTTTCCATGCAATTTCGATACTCGGAAAGATGTGCGTCTGTCACTTCGAAAGAGTTCCATGTTTCTTGTTGAACAAAGGATTGACTATTGGTAGCGGTACGTCAAGATCGTGGGCTCAACCCGAGTTGAATTTCAGGCTAGGTGGTCAGCTCGTCTGTTCTGGGGTTCGGTGCTGCCCTCTACTCGGCTGCCGTGTATGGCAATACCCACACGTTTTTGCCACAGGCCAAAACTGCCTCTTTGTCACCTGTTTGAAGGGTCGAATGTCGACAGCTGTCCGCCTCGTCTCCAACGCCCCGGAGTAATCAGTGATTCTCATCAGGGTCTCCCACCCCATTGACACCCCCAGACCACCCGCTATAAGCCCCCATCGCTGTCCCTCGGGGCGGCGTTTTCATTGGTGTTGGTGGCCCCCGCAAGGGGAGGCCTGTCGGGCTTCGGGAAACCGGATAAGACCAAAGGACAACGCCCTTCATAGTTGCCCCAGCGGCGACGACAAACGAAGGAGATCAGCCGTGACCAAACGCACGTCTGCCAAGTACAAAATTGACCGCCGGATGGGCGAAAACATCTGGGGCCGTCCGAAATCCCCCGTCAACCGCCGCGAATACGGCCCCGGCCAGCACGGCCAGCGCCGCAAGGGCAAGCTGTCGGACTTCGGTCTGCAGCTGCGTGCCAAGCAGAAGCTGAAAGGCTACTACGGCGACCTGACGGAAAAACAGTTCCGCCGCATCTTCTCGGAAGCCGAGCGGGTTCGGGGCGATACCGGCGAGAACCTGATTGGCCTGCTGGAAAGCCGTCTCGACGCACTGGTCTACCGCGCCAAGTTCGTAGCCACGATCTTCGCCGCGCGCCAGTTCGTGAACCACGGCCATGTCACCGTGAACGGCAAGCGGGTCAACATCCCGTCCTACCGTGTGCAGGAAGGCGACGTGGTTGAAGTGCGCGACAAATCCAAGCAAATGACCGCGATTCTGGAAGCCACTCAACTGCCCGAGCGCGACGTTCCCGAATATATCGACGTGGACAATTCGAAACTGACAGCGACCTTCGTGCGCCGTCCCAGCCTGGGCGATGTGCCCTATCCGGTGATGATGGAGCCGAACCTCGTGATCGAATACTACGCTCAGAACTAAGTATTCCGCGCGAACACGACTTGGCCGTCCCTTTCGGGGCGGCCTTTTTTGTTTGGTGGGTCACCTTCCAGGCAACCCGGCGATTTTTCTCCGCCTTACGTCCAACCGGTGGCCAACTCGCCAACAACCCGCTGGTCTTGATCCCAACCGCGGGCTAAAACCGGGCCTCGTAAGGCAGTGAGCAGGTCCCTCGATGCGCGTCCCCCAACTACCGGTTCCCCAACCGGGCATACTTGAGATTGCGCTCTACCAGGGCGGGGCCTCGAAAATCGCCGGTCGGACCAATGTGGTCAAGCTCAGCTCGAACGAGAATCCGTTCGGGCCGAGTCCGCAAGCAATCGCCGCCTACAAAGATGCAGCGGGCGATTTGCACCGCTATCCCTCGACCGACCATGCCAGCCTGCGTGTGGCCATCGGCGCGCATCATGGCCTTGACCCCGACCGGATCATCTGCGGCGCGGGATCGGACGAGATCATTGCCTTTCTGTGCCAGTGCTATGCCGGTTCGGGGGACGAGGTCATCCACACCGAACACGGGTTCGGGATGTACCGGATCTCGGCTCTGGCCGCCGGGGCCACCCCGGTCGAAGTCACCGAACACGCTCGGCACACCGATGTGGACGCGATCCTTGCCGGGGTGACATCGCGAACCCGGCTTGTGTTCATCGCCAACCCCAACAACCCGACCGGAACCATCATTTCCGACGCTGAAATCGCCCGGCTGGCCGATGGTCTGCCGTCCCATGTGATCCTGGTTCTGGACGGGGCTTATGCCGAGTTCGTCGACAGGTTTGATGGTGGCGCGGGGCTTGCCACCAAGCGCGACAACGTGGTGATGACGCGGACCTTTTCCAAGGTCTACGGGCTGGGCGCGATGCGCATCGGCTGGGGCTACGGTCCGCGGGCGATCATTGATGTGCTGAACCGGGTACGGGGGCCGTTCAACCTGTCCACAGCGGCGCTGGCCGCGGCGGAAGCCGCCGTAAAGGACACCGAATACACCGAACGCTGCCTGGCGCAGAACGCGGAATGGCGCGACTGGTTGCGCGCCGCACTTGCCGAAGCGGGGGTGGCTTGCGATGTTTCGCACACGAATTTCCTGCTGGCCCGGTTCAACAGCCCCGAGACGGCCATGGCCTGCAACGGGGCGCTGAACGCGGCGGGGTTTCTGACGCGTCCGGTCGCCAGCTACAACCTGCCCAACTGTCTGCGGATTACGGTAGGGGATGAGGCGTCTTGCCGGAAGGTGGCGGACACGGTCGCAGAGTTCATGGCGGAGCGGATCCGATGACGACGCCCTATGACCGCGTGGCCCTGATCGGCCTGGGCCTCATCGCCTCATCGATGTCCCACGCCATCCGCCGCGCCGGGATGACCACTCATATCACAGGCACCGCCCGCAGCGCCGAAACGCGCCGGATCGCCGCCGAGATCGGGATTTGCGACGAGGTTTATGCGACCGCTGCCGAGGCGGTGCGGGACGCCGACCTGATCGTGCTGGCGGTTCCCGTCGGGGTCATGGGCGCGGTTGCTGCCGAAATCGGCCCGCATTTGAAACCCGGCGCGGTCGTGACCGATGTCGGCTCGGTCAAAAAGGCCGTGATCGAAGCCGTGTCGCCGCATATGCCTGACGGCGTGCATTTCGTGCCGGGTCACCCGCTGGCGGGAACCGAGCACTCGGGACCCTACAGCGGTTTTGCCTCGCTGTTTGACAACCGCTGGACCCTGATCGTTCCCCCTCAGGGAACCAATCCGGGCGAGGTCGCGCGGCTATCGGATTTCTGGCGGCAACTGGGTGCGAATGTGGACCAGATGGAGCCCGATCACCATGATCTGGTTCTGGCCGTGACCAGCCACGCACCGCACCTGATCGCCTATACAATGGTCGGCGTGGCGGACGATCTGAGCCGGGTCACGGATAGCGAGGTGGTGAAATACTCTGCCGCCGGTTTCCGGGATTTCACCCGGATTGCCGCCAGCGATCCGACCATGTGGCGCGATGTGTTCCTGACCAACAAGACGGCAACCCTGGAAATTCTCGGCCGGTTCACCGAAGAGCTGTTCGCGCTGCAACGGGCGATCCGCGTCGGCGATGGCGATCTGCTGTTTGACTATTTCACCCATACGCGCGCGATCCGGCGCGGCATCATCGAGGCCGGGCAGGACACCGCTGCCCCGAACTTCGGGCGGGTTGGTACACCTGAGATCCCGGATGACTCCACATGACGGCGGGGCGGCTGACCATCGCAGTTGCCGCCCTCATGTGGCTTGCCAGTCTGGCCATCGCGCAAGCCCCCGATCGTTCGCTGCGCCCGGTGCCCCGGCCCAGCCTGTCCCCGCCGCAGATCGCGATTGCCAAGCCGACCGCGCCGCAACCGCGCCCGAACAGTGCCTGGAACAGTCTGCGCGCATCGGAAGCTATCGAAACCGCTGATCCGGGTCGTCTTTCCGCTCCAGCCCTGCCGCCGCTCAGACCGTCCCCCGAGACAAGCCGTGTGCAGGTTTTTACCGGCGGCGGCATGCGGCCCGCGCCCCGGCCATGGCTGGATCGCACGCGCCCTGCCGGCCCGGTGGCTGCGCGGCAACCGGCCCCAGCGACACCCACCGTGCGGCAACTGGCCTCGACGGTTCCGGTATTGCGTTCGCCCCGGCCCGTGCAGCGTCCGGCCAATCTGCAACGCCGCGCCGCCGTCCACGCCAGCGGTCTTGCCCAGGCCACGGCTCCGGCGCGCAGTGCAACCGAGGGCGGACTTTGTGGTGACCCGGCGATTCGCGGGCGCGTTCTGCCGCCCATTCAAGGCCGGTTGCCGGGGTGCAGCGTTGCCAATCCCGTGCAGGTTACGGAAGTTTCGGGCATTCGCCTTTCCACCCCGTCAACGATGAACTGCGAGACCGCACAGGCGCTCAACACCTGGGCCAGGCAGGGGGCGATCCCGGCAATCGGTCGGCTGGGCGGGGGGATAGCGCAGTTTCGCGTGGCCTCACATTACTCCTGCCGAACCCGCAACAGTCGCCCCGGCGCGCGGATTTCCGAACACGGCAAGGGCAAGGCGATCGATATTTCCGGCATGCGGCTCAGGAACGGGGTTGATGTCACGGTGCTCAACGGCTGGCGCGACCCGACCCAAAGTCCGATCCTGCGTCGAATGTGGCGCGCGGCCTGTGGTCCGTTCGGCACTGTGCTTGGCCCCGATTCCGACAGATTCCACCTCGACCATTTTCACTTGGACACGGCAAGCTACCGAAGCGGCGCCTATTGCAGGTAGAAGCCGGTGCCTACTCGATCACCAGCGGGGCGATCTGACCGAACGGGATCACACCGACCGACATTCGGCCCCGCGTGACCGTGATCGGCAGGTCAAGCGTGTTGGGAGCGTCGCTGTAGGCGGCCTGTGCCTCAAGCATCCCTTCGATCACCGGAAGAAGTCCCGGTTTTGTGATCTTCCCCCGTTCAAGCAATTCCAGGATCCTGCGCCAGTTGGTTGCCTTGAGGGTGATCCTGCCACTGGCAAGCCCGAAGTCGTCCAGCGCCAAATCTGCCGTGATGCGCAGATCCAGCCCGCCCCAGGTCGCGCGCGCCGTGCGCAGGGTCAAAGACGTTGGTCGGGGCTTGCGGTTCTTCAGTGCGAACCGGTCCCATGCCGCGTCGAATCCCAGAACGGCATCCAGACGCAACGTCCCGATCGTCTCGGGAAGCTCGCCCGTCGGGTCCAGCCTGTCCTTCAGGCCGCGCGCCGGTCGCAGCCTCTCGATCGCAAGGCCGATGTCATGGGCGAATTCGGTCGCTTCGGAACTCCGCGTCGCAAACCGTACCGCACCGGCTTCCAAAGCCCAGTCTGCGGCACCAAGGGACAGCTTGTCGATGACAAATGTCGTGCGATCGACCCTCAGATCGGTACCCGCGAATACCAGCGAGGCGCGCGCCTGGTCATGGGCGATCTCGTATCGGTCGCGCGGGGTGAACAGCGTGTGCGTGTTGGGCCAGACGGCGATCAAGTGATTGGGGCGATAGCTCAGCGCCAGAAGCTGAAAGAACGGCCCTTCCCATGCCCATCCGGTTCGGGGATCGGTCAGTTTCGGATCGCTCAGGGTGGTGTCGAACCGGCTGGGAAATCCACGCACGCGCGCATCGCTCCTCTCGATCTGCAAGCCCTCGGTCCGGCGGTCCTGTGCCCAGCGGTCGATCCCCCGTTCCAGACCGATCCAGCCCACGACCCAATAGCCGGACCACAGAACTGCCAGAATCAGTGAAATCGCCAGCGTCAGCCGCATGCCCGGTGCCCTTTTATCCTTGGCCACGCCCTGTCCTTTGTGTAGCGGGGACTGTCAAGGAGGATCAGGCATGGCGAAACCGCTTTGGGTGTTCGGATACGGGTCGCTGATCTGGCATCCCGGTTTTCCCGTGGCCGAACAGGCGATTGCGCGGCTTGACGGCTTTCACCGCTCGTTCTGCATGCATTCGATCCACCACCGAGGCACGGAAGATCACCCCGGACTGGTGCTGGCGCTCGACGGGATGGAGGGGGCGAATTGCATGGGCGTCGCCTTTCGCGCCGAACCCGGGACCGAGGACAAAACCCTTGCCGAACTGCGCGAGCGCGAATTGATTTCGTCGGCCTATCTTGAAGCGGTCTGCACCGTTGAATTGCGGGATGGGCGCGCAATTGAAACCGTGACCTATATCGTGGACCGGGATCACGTTCAGTACTGCCAGCTCGACCTGGAAACGCAGGCCAACATCATCGCCCACGCGGTCGGCGGACGCGGCCCGAATGACGAGTATCTGCGCAACACGGCGGCGCATCTGACCGAAATCGGGCTGTCTGACCCGGACCTCGACTGGCTGGTCGCGCGGGTGGGGGAAATCCGGGGCAGCGGCAATCGCGCCACGCCTTGAAGTAGCAACGTCACATTTGCATATCTTGACGCACCACCTAGGGGCTGTTGACGCTTGTCGCAACGCACTGGTTTCGATCCAAAATCCGCCAGTGCAAGGCTAATTCGCGCAGGAAGGGTGGCCCCCTTTCAAGCGGATTTGGCGTCGCAATGGCGGATTTTGGTGAAATCCCGAAGGGACGCGACGAATTTTGCGCCCAACACGCGAAATTGTCCTTCCGATCGCAAGATCGCTGCGTCCAGTTCCACGCGCTGGTCACAAAATTCGCTTCGCGCCAGTGCGTTGCGACAAACGGCAACAGCCCCTAGTCTTGTCAGCACGCATAGTCTAAGGACGCGCATTATGGACGACAGCGCATTCAGCTCGGCCCAAAGGCCCCAATTCAATGTGCCGATCCGCCAGATTTTTCTGATGGCGGCGGTCCTGATTCTGACTGCGGCCGTCAGCTATATCGCCTATCCCAGGGTCGAGACGGTCTTTCTTTCCAACCCGTATCTGAACGGCCTGATCGTAGCGGTTTTCGTGATCGGGGTGCTGGCCTGTTTCTGGCAGGTGTTCCAGTTGATAAACGCGGCGCGCTGGCTCGAAGCCTTTGCCCATGATCCGCGCCTGGTCAACGTGCTGCGCCCACCCGGATTGCTGGCCCCGATGGCCGGGCTTTTGCGTGGACGCGGGTCAAAGACACAGATCGGGGCGACCTCGTCCCGTTCGATCCTCGATTCTGTGGCCACCCGGCTGGACGAAACGCGAGACATTACGCGTTACATCGTCAACCTACTGATTTTTCTGGGTCTTCTGGGCACCTTCTTTGGTCTGGCTACCACGGTTCCCGCCGTTGTCGAGACGATCCGTTCGCTGGCACCGGCGGAAGGCGAGGGCGGCATTGAAGTGTTCTCGCGCCTGATGGGCGGGCTTGAAAAACAACTGGGCGGCATGGGCATCGCTTTTGCCTCATCGCTTCTGGGTCTTTCCGGCTCTCTGGTCGTGGGATTGTTGGAGCTGTTTGCGGGCCATGGTCAGAACCGGTTTTTCCGCGAGTTGGAGGAATGGCTCTCCACCATTACCCGTGTCGGTTTTGCCAGCGGCGACACCGAGGGCGGCGGAGACGCGAGCGTGGCTGCGCAGGTCATGGATCACATGGTCGCGCAAATGGACAATCTGCAGGATCTGTTCCTTCAGGGCGACGCCGCGCGCACGACGCTGGACGAAAAGCTCATCAGCCTGACGGCTTCGGTCGAACGGATGACCGCAAAGATGGACCGGGGAGGAGACGGCGGATTCAGCGGTGCCGCGCTGGACCGTATCGCCATGGGCCAGGAGCGGGTGATCCAGTTGATGGAGGCCCAGCACAATGCGGTCGTCGATGGCGAACATGTCGACGCCGAAAGCCGGATGCGCCTGCGCTCTATCGACGTTCAGCTTTTGCGCATCCTGGAAGAAATGGCGGCGGGACGGCAGGAATCCGTGGCCGAATTGCGCGGTGAACTGGCCAGTCTGAATCGCGCCATGCGTCAGGCAGCGGGGCGGCCTACAAGCGCCGACCAGGCGGGCGACTATCCTGCGGCGGTGCATGACGACCCCACCGACCCTGCCCCGGTGCCAAGACGGCCGGTCAAAGGACAGGGTTAACCAATGGCCCTGTCGCGTCGGTCGGGACAACGATTCAACTCCAACATCTGGCCGGGGTTCGTGGACGCCATGACGGCGCTGCTGCTGGTCCTGATGTTCGTGCTGTCGATCTTCATGGTCGTGCAGTCGATCCTGTCCGAGACCATCGCCGAACAGGACGACGAACTGTCGGTCCTCGCGCGCCAGATCAACGACATTTCAGCCGCGCTCAGTTTCGTGGAAGACCGGAACACCGAGTTGGAAAGCGAGGTGGCACAGACCAGTTCGGCACTGACCGCGGCCCAACGGCAGCTTTCCACGCAATCCAATGTCATTGCCTCGCTGACCACGGCGCTGGAAGACACCGAAGGCGCATTGTCAGACGCCCAGGCCCGGAACACGAGCTTCGAGGATCAGGTGGCGCTTTTGCTGCTGGAGCGGGACACGGCGCAGGAACAGGTCATCGACTTGCGCCGGTCGCTGGACGCCGCCGAAACCGACCGTGTCGCGACCGAAGCTGAACTGGCCAGTCTGCGCGACGATCTGGACAGCACGACAAGCGAACGGGATCGCACGCGCGCCGAGCTGGATCTGGCCCGGACCGACCGGGACACGGCCCGGAACACGGTGACCGCGCTGCGGGCCACCATCGACGAGATCGAGGCGGCCCGCTCGCTGGAACTGACCCAGCGGGATGCGCTGAATCTGGCGCTGGCGCGTGCGCGCGACGAGATCGACGCCGGCACCGAGGCCGCCCGTCTGGATGCCGCCCGGCGGGAGGCATTGGAGGCATTGCTGGAAGACATGCGGACCCAGGCCACTCAAAGCTCGGCCACGCTGGCGGATCTTGTCGGGCGGCTGGAAATCTCGACTGGCGAGCGGATTGCCCTGACGCAACAATTGTCCGAGGCCGAGGCGCTTTTGAGCGAGGAAGAGCGCGCCCGTCTGACCGAAGCCGCCGCCGCGCAGGCCCTGCGCAACCGGCTGGAAGCGACGCAGACCGCCCTGACCGCCGAGGAAGAGGCCCGGCTGGCCGAGGCCGCCGCCGCCGCCGCATTGCGCGAGCGGCTGGAACAGGCCGATGAAGAACTGACAGCGATGGCGATGACGCTGGAATCGCGCCGCAAGGAAGCGGAAGACACGCTGACCCTGCTGGCCGCGGCCCGCGCTGCGGAAGAGGATTTGACCACGCGCCTTGCCGCCGCCGTGGCTGCGCAGCAGGCGCTTGGACAGGATCGCGACGCGACCGAGGCGGCGCGGGCGGCGCTGGAATCCCGATTGCTGGCCATGGCGACGGATCTGCAGGCCGCGCAGCACGAAGCGGAAACGGTCGGGGTGGATCGCGATGCAATCGAAGCGGCACGGCGCGCGCTCGAAGCCCAACTTGCAGATCTGTCCGAAGAACTCGACCAGACCGAGGCGACCGCCTTGCTGTTGTCCGAGGAACGCGCCTCGCTGACCGCGCAACTGGCGCTGGCTCTGGCCGCGCGCGACGAACAGGCAGCCCAGACAGAGGCGGCGCAACGAGCGATGGAAGCCCGGCTTTTGGCGCTCGCCGTCGAACTTCAGTCGGCGCAGGAGGAAACCTCTGCGGTCGGGGTGGATCGGGATGCCATCGAGGCCGCGCGCCGGGAACTTGAAGCTCAACTGGCCGAACTTTCGGCAAAACTCGATACATCCGAAAACGCAGCGGAACAACTTGCACGGGAAAGGGCCGACCTGGCCGACCAGCTTGCTCTGACACTTGCTGCCCGCGATGCGGCCCGAGCCGAGACGGACGCCGCGCGCGAGGCGATACAGAACAGGCTGCTGGCCCTGGCTGTCGAACTTCAGTCCGCGAAGCAAGTGGCTGAAGCCGCCAGCATCGACCGGGATGCAGTCGAGGCCGCGCGCCAGCGGCTTGAGGCACAACTGGCCGATCTTGCGGCAAAGCTGTCCTCGACCGAGACCGCGCGCGCGCAACTGGCGGAAGAAGGGGCCGCGCTGGCCCGGCAACTCGCGCTGGTCGTGGCTGCGCGCGATGCCGCTGAATCCGAGGGACAGGCAAGTGAAACCGCCCGCGCTGCACTGGAAACCCGCCTGTTGGCGCTGGCGGTAGACCTGCAGTCGGCCCGCGATCAGGCTCAGTCTGTTGGCGTGGACCGCGATGCCATTGAGGCCGCACGTCAGGAACTGGAATCCCAGTTGGCGGCGCTCGCAGCGGATCTGGATACCAGTCAGGCCGCCCAGTCTCAATTGGCCGACGAGCGACGGGATCTGGCCGGAAAACTCGCGCTGACACTTGCCGCGCGCGACGCACTCGCGGCCCAGGGGGCTGCGAGCGAAGCCGAACGCGCCGCCCTTGCCAGCCGTCTGGATGCGATGACAGCCGATCTGGACACGGCCAGCACCGCTGCATTGCTGCTCAGCAACGAACGCACGTCCCTGGCCGAGCAATTGACGCTGGTAGTGGCCGAACGGGACGAGTTTACGCAACAAAAGGCCGCGTCCGAAGCCGCGCAGGCTGCTCTTGCGGCGCGGGTTACGGAACTGTCGGCCGAGCTCGATGCAAGTGTCGAAGTCAACGCGACGCTCACCTCCGATCGTGTTTCGCTGACCGACCGGTTGGCCCAGGCGCTCGCCGCCGTTGAAGCGGCCCGGTCTGAATCCGACGCGCTGGACACCGAGCGCCTGTCTCTGGAAACCCAACTCGCGGCTGCGCTGACGGCGCTCGAATCCGTGCAAGGCGAACGCGAATCGTTGGCCGCCAGCCGCAGCGATCTGGAGAATCAGCTTGCCGAGGCCATCACCGCGCGGGCGAGCGCCGAAGCGCAGGTTTCTGTCTTGCAGGGCGCACAGGTCACATTGGAGGATCGGTTGTCGGCGGCGGTTCTGGCGCTCGAACAGTCGAACGCCCGCGCACAAGACCTGAACATTTCCGAGAAAGAACTTCAGGAGCAACTCGCCGCGGCGCTTGTTGGGAAACTGGAAGCAGAACGTCAGGTCGCCGAAACACTGACCGAGTCCGAGCGGCAGGCGCTGTTGTTGGCCGAAGCAAACCGGACCCTGGCCGAAACCGAAAGCCAATCCGCCGAGGATGCCCGCAGCGTGGCGCTGCTGAACGAGCAGGTCAAAACGCTGCGGCTGCAATTGACCCAGCTCTCGGGGCTTCTGGACGCAGCCGAGGCGGCAGACAGTGAAAGCCAGGTGCAAATACAGACGCTGGACAGCCGGTTGAACGCGGCCCTTGCACGCACCGCGATCGAGCAGCGGGCGCGGGCAGATGCCGAATCCGCGCGCGCGGATGCCGAGGCTGCGCGGGCCGCCCTGGAAGAGGCTGAGCGTATCAGGCTTGAAGCCGAAACCGCCAATCTGGCCAGCTACCGATCCGAGTTCTTTGGGCGGCTGCGCGAGATTCTGGGCGACCAGGATGGCGTTCGGATCGTGGGCGACCGATTTGTCTTTGCCTCGTCCGTGTTGTTCCCGTCCGGCGACGTGATTCTGTCTGCCGAAGGGCGGGCACAACTCGAACGCATCGCCTCAACCCTGCGCGCCGTGGAAAGCGAGATCCCGCCCGAGATTGACTGGATTCTAAGGGTCGATGGTCACACCGACGATGTTCCCGTGACACAGGGCGGGCGCTTTGCGAACAACTGGGAACTTAGCCAGGGACGCGCCCTGTCCGTAGTTCAGTACATGGTGAATTCCCTGGGCTTCCCGCCGGAGCGTCTGGCCGCAGCCGGTTTCGGGCAGTATCAGCCGATTGCCCCGGGATCTTCGCCCGAGGCCCATGCGCAGAACCGGCGGATCGAATTGAAGCTGACCGAACGGTAAACCGCCACCTACCAGAAGAATTCAGTGTGCCCCACCGCGCGCATCAGCGCTTCCAGGTAGTAATAATCGCCGTAGGGCAGCAGGTTGTCCGCGCGGCCAAGATCGACGAACGCCGCACCTTCCTTGAGCAACCCTTCGGACTCGGCAATGTCCGACACATCGTATTTCTGGGCGAGACCGGCGAGAATGCGGTCGGCAAGCGCCGTGTATCTGGCGACTTCGGGCCCCTGGCCAAATCCCTGCGCCAATGCATACAGACCCGCGGCGGTCACGGCCCCGGCCGAGGTATCGCGGTACTGGGTGCGATCTGGCGGAAGGTCATAATCCCAAAGCGGCACGCCGTCTTCGGGCAAGCGGGTGGAGATATAGTCGGCCATGGCCGCCGAAGTGTCCCGGTATGATTTGATCCCGGTGTTGAGATAGCTCTGCGCGAATCCGTGAATCGCCCAGGCCTGTCCCCGTGACCAGCAACTGTCGTCGCCCAGCCCCTGATGGGTGTAACCACGAACCGGCGCGCCGGTTCTGGGGTCGAATTCATAGGCGTGGAACGAGCTGAAATCCTCGCGGACAAGATACCGGATGGCGGTATCATTGTGCATGTTCGCAATATCGGCAAACGCCTGACGCCCGGTTTCGCGGTGGGCCCAGTACAGCAGCGACATGCCCTGCAAACTGTCGATGTTCAGAGTACCGGTCTTTTGCGCGGCGAAGTCCGCCGGATCTCGCTGCATGGGGTTCCAGCACATGACAAAGGGCATCGGCTGACGCCAACGCGCGGCCAGAAACTCGGCAGCGCTCAGGGCCATGTCGCGCGATTGGCGATCACCGGTCAGCTTGTAGTCGGCCACGCAGGTCAGCAGG
>Ga0316205_10004038_pt1 | contig 13244 bp, 14 predicted proteins | sample 3monthpyrite_MG_FD_204941 | JGI IMG/M metagenome (GOLD analysis project Ga0316205, IMG submission 204941) | Microbial mat bacterial communities from mineral coupon in-situ incubated in ocean water Damariscotta River, Maine, United States -... | ecosystem: Environmental > Aquatic > Marine >... | reverse complement strand
CAGATGAAAGTAGATGGTAATGCTATAACCCCCGTAGAGTACTGGAAGGATAACCCGTATCAATCGGGATTATGTATCATAGGTACTATCGTAGGGTTTGTGGCCCTTATGGAGACAGGCAATTTAACGGCACTTAATGCTTTTGGCGTCGGCTGGATGGCTAATTCCGTAGCGGATATTATCGGCAGTAGGGGTAAGAATAAGTTGCAGCAGATCCAATAATAAGTTAATTTTAACGCACAGATTTACTTTATAAATACATAGGTGGAGAAGATGGAAAAAGCAAAACTAACGATAAAAGTTTTCGGAGGAGTAGTATGGGCCGCAGTTATTATTTCAGTAATAGCTCTCGCAGCGTTTTTACTACCTAAACCCGCTCATGCAGTCGAGATACCATATGTCTTAGGTAACGTCGAGGTAAAGCGCGTGCCTAGTGTGAGTCAGTGGGTAGTTGCCCCAAACAATAGAGCCTTGGATAAATCCAGGCCCCTCTACAAGGTAGTCGATGGGTTACTACTTAAGACAAAGGATAGGGTAGACGCAGGTACAGTATGCGCAGGGTTACTTAAGAATTCTACGGGCGGTAAGACCTGGAGATACATAAGCCCTACTACTGCATCAGTATGCGCAGAGACCCCTCCCGTAACTCGACTGTTTATGAGATTTACGTTCTTAAGTAAAACGTGGTGTTATTGGGCTACAGAAGACGGTATGAGTAACCTACCCAATACCTGGGTTCCCGCCGGTACGCTAATTACTGAAACTACTTTGCGGCCGGAATGTGATGTGATGGGGATAAGTGGATCAGTTAATTAAATGCTGGCAGTGTGGTAAACCTTTCGAGCAAGAGGTATGGTCACATAAATGTTGTAGTTCTCTTTGTGCGGTTAGGCATAATAATTCTTCTAGGCAAGCCAGCCAAGTAGGTAACGGACTAAGCCCGGAAGAATTAGATATGTTTACCACAAATACAAAGTTAAATAATGCGTACCCAAATCCAGTAACACCTTGTAAATCTGTAGCTCGTATCAGGATTAAGTTACCCCGCAAACGCGCAGGGTAAGTACCAGAGGGTGGTAAATGATGATAAAGTTAAGCAATAAATTAGCGAAGGGGCTACCCGACGAGCCTGTAGTATACTGCCCGGGCTGCGACTGCTTACATGTATTCAACGTGAATAAGGCCAACAGTATCACAGGAGCGCAGTGGGTCTGGAATGGGGATGCGGATAGACCAACGTTCTCTCCCTCATTAGTAGTACAGTTCACAAAGGATGGAATTCCCCAGAGATGTCATAGTTTTCTGCGGGAAGGAGTATGGAACTTCCTCAACGACTGCACGCATAAATTGGCGGGGAAGCATGTACCCTTACCAGACCTACCAGACTATATATAGAGATAGGTATTTGCAATTGATTGCAAATAAACTGGAGCTTGCCAACAGGCTTAGGTAATGTTCTAATGAGTCTTGTAAATGGTATAAACCCAAAGCAAGGAGATGTTATATGAAACGTATTATGACGATGTTCCTGGGGATGTTAGTATCCCTGATGTTGCCGATGATGGTGACGGCGAACTCGGTAGGCTTTACGTCCCTGGACACAAGCCCACTGATTGCCAGTATTAGTATGAAAAGTGCAAGCGCATTCCTGGTTAACGCTGATAATAGGGCCGAATCCGATCATGCCACTCTATATAAATCAACGAAAAACAAATTTGCTGACACCCTGGCAGATAAACACAACGTAGCCGAACGTGCGTCGACGATGACTAGGTATGCCGTGTACTCGGGCGTTATGTGGCGAAGCCGTGATGATGTAGGTTGGCGAAAATCCGTTGACTCGAAACTTAACCCGGATATTCTAAATTTGTAAATAAGAACTTCCTGGTAAATGACACAGAAATGCCCTGCTTATGTAGGGCATTTTTCATTTAAGGGTACAGGACAACTGCCAGATTGACAAAGAAAGTTAGATAGCATAAGATACAAATATCACCATCGACTAGGGAGAATTGAACCATGAGAATAAGCGACGAAGTAATTAACAGACACTCTGAGGACGAGTTCGCAGCCGCCCTGCAAAAGTACTCAGATTCCGGCGCGGGGGTCATTCACGTACGTACCTCCGAGATAGTAAGGGCCACCATAGCGGTGCGTAAGACGGTACTATTGGACGGAAGTACTATAAAGGAATGGGATATCTTGAATGGTTTCCGGGATTTCGATGTTAAGACCATGTATTCATTTAACGGCAAGGGCGATGGTAACAGTGATATCGGGGCCGCGTTGGGCGCACCATTACTTGAGGTATTCAAGGATGCTAAGAGTGACACCTACCAGTATTTTGTATACGTTAACCCTCAGTATTGGATGGAGGCGCCTGTTACCTCGCATCTAATTCAGCAATATTCACACATACTGCCGTCATCACCTATACGTATTATTTTGATAACACCAGATGAAGCATTGCCAGACACCGTATCCGAAAACTTGGTCACCATTCGGTTTGGATCACCTGGGCATGTAGAATTACGGGAGTCATTAGATACTGTATTGAGTAGTGTTTCCGGATCTTCGGGCGAGAACGAGATACCGTCAGAAGAGAAAGACAGGATCTGCTACGCAGGGGCTGGTATGGGCAAAGATAGTTTTGATATGCACGTATCCCTGGCCATAGTAAACAAGGCTGCGGTAGAGGGCGATACCTACCGAATATCTCCGGATGATATTATCGAGGGTATCGGTGAGGGCAAGACCGAGATCATTAACAAGAATGATTTACTCGAGTTACTGCCCACCGAATCCATGAGTGATATCGGCGGTATGGAGAACCTGAAGGAATGGGTAGCCAAACGTTCAAATTGTTACACGGATGATGCTATAGATTTTGGGATAGAATCCCCCAAGGGCATGGTATTTGTTGGTGTCCCAGGATCCGGTAAGAGCTTAGCAGCCAAGGCAGTAGCCAAAGAGCTAGGCGTACCGTTGGTTCGGTTAGATTTCGGGAGGGTGTTCAATAGCCTTGTCGGTAAGTCAGAAGAGAGGATGCGTGTTGCTTTACAGATGGTGGAGAACATGGCCCCTTGCGTTTTATTCTGTGACGAAATCGATAAAGGGTTAGGCGGCATTGGCGGGTCTGGGGACTCCGGTACCTCTAGTCGGGTACTTGGCTCATTCCTTACGTGGCTACAGGAGAACAAAACTCCCGTGTTCACTATGGTCACTGCCAATAACGTTGATGGGCTACCTCCCGAACTTTTACGTAGGGGCAGGTTTGATGCGATATTCAGCACCAGTCTGCCGTCAGAGCGGGAACGTAGAGAAGTTCTCGCCATTCATCTTAAAAAGCGCGGGTGGGGTATCGACGAGTTCTCCAAGGCGGGGGTCAATAAGATCATGACTGCCTCCAACGGGTACGTACCCTCCGAGATAGAGTCTGCCGTCAAGGATGGATTGATAGAGGCATTCAACAATGACGAAGATCTGAAGGTTAAACATATATTACAAGCACTGGATGAAATGGTTCCTATATCTAAAGCGTTCGAGGAAAAGATCCAGTTAATGACTTTATGGGCCAAAAACAATGCTACCCCGGCTAGTAGGCCTGATGTAGTAGATGAGAAGGTAGTTAGCATTGGCCAGAGCCGTAGAATTCGTACTAAACCAAAAGACGATAAGGATCTGCACTAATGAGCACACCAAGTGCTATTATGATTATGTATGGTTCCCATACATTCAAAACTGCATCCAGTAAGGTAAATTTGTTCTATGTACCCAAGGATGGGTCTAGCCGTATATTCCCTTCCAGGATTTTGAATAAGCAGGCCAGTTCATCTGTAGTTTCTGGTAGTAGTAAAGGAGGCACTCTACACGGAAAATGGATTACTGATACCCTTGATGCCGAGGAGGGGGCGGTCATTCTGGTACAGACAGTTTCCTCTACCAAAGGTAGACAATACCTGGGAGGGGCCATAGCCTTACAGCTACGCGATGGGGCAGATCTAGTAAAAGTGGAGGCTCGACTATCCGCAAACCCGGACGCCACATATGCTGCCCTACCCGCCTTTGTAGGGATGGCCGACATACTCACTCCGCAAGAAGTGCTAGATTTAGGGTGCAGCCTTCGTGGGGGGTATATCCGTAATTACATGGACGAGGAGGAGGTAGACGAAGCATTCAATGTTTCCATACTCAGCAAGGGCACAGGCAAGCCGCCTACGGTTGAATTATCAGATTGCTTTGGTAACAAGAAGAAGGTAGTAGTAGACCCCGTACCGCGCCGTAGGATACGTGTCAGGGGCAAGTAAGTTGACAAAGAAAGTTATATACTTTAATATGATCTATACAGTTTAAAACGCATAAGGAGATAGTAATATGAGCCACACCACCACGATTGATAAAGTTATCATTACCGACATCGCCGCACTACGATCAGCCATTGCTGAATTGAAGGGCAAGGGTGTTAATTGCGAGTTGCTGGAATCAGCAAAGCCTCGTGCATACTACGCTAACCAAGAGGGTATGGGCGAAGCACCGTACGTTATCCAATTGTCCGATGCCAGTTACGATATCGGCCTGTACGAACGCGAAGACAATAAGGGTTACGACTCCCGCACTGATTTATACGGCGGAACCGTACAGCGATCTGTCGGCGTCAAACAGGGCGAAGGCGAGAGCAAGGAACAGGCTGCAATTGGCAAGGTACTACAGATGTACGGTATCCACGCAACCACCCGCAAAGCGGCACAGCAGGGCTACCAAGTAACCCGCACAACTAAGAACGATGGGACTGTACAACTACAGATCGCGTCTTAATCTATTTTAACAGTTCGGGAGGATTTACTATGGACAAAGGACAAAGTATTACTGTGGATATCTCACCAGCAGGTTCGGTGAACATTGAAGCAAATGGGTTTAATGGTTGTGGTTGCACAGAGGCAACACAGCAAATTGAATTGGTGTTAGGCGGAGGGGTTGCTAAAAAGTCTTCCCCCAAGCCTGAGGCATTCGCACCCGCTACCACTAACCAAGCAAGTAAACTAAGTTTCTAGGGGGTGACCATGGAATTAATGGTATTTGATTTTGATTCCAATGGTTCTGTAGAGGGGCTGCATCACGAGCAGTTCCCTCTCGGCTTCCTTGGAGAGATGGATGTTCAAAGAGCATCTGAAATAATGTTCAATAAAAACACCCAGTCATGGGATGTTATCTTACCGAATGATCAAGCTCCTGTAGACGAATCCGCCAGTGGGTTTAGCTCTTATGACGTTGCAAGGGAATTTGAGGCTAAGTGGTTAACAGTTTGTCGTATTGAAGATTACAATCCACGCAGTGTAGCAGGTATAAAGGTAGCCCGGGATCTGCGAGTACCCATCGATATTGGCCCCAATGTAGACTGAACTTTATCAATAAAAAAGGCCCCGGGAGGATGGGGCCTTTTAGTTTTACATCACCACGTATACATGCCAACCTGTAAGGAGAATGCCATGTACTGTTAATAGTACAGTGTCCTCCTAAGAAATGCAATAGGGGAACACAATGTCTGCTATAGTTTCAGAGCAAACAAAGAAATATTTAAACAGATATTCAGATTGCCAACGATTAATAATGAGTAAATGGTTAGAAGTATTGACGGTTTACGAGGTAGTAGTCCTACAGTTTATTAATGAGAGAACATATAGATATGGTAAACGCGCAGAGCGTATCCCGGTACGTCATTTTTCTGAGGGCGTATATAGCAGCGAGGGGGTTTGTGTATCCCAAGGTCTACCTATAGGTAAAACTAAAATAAAGCAATGCATAAATAGACTAGAATTATTGTCAATAATACAGATAAAACATGGTGACGGTAAAAGATATGAATGTAATATTTTTGCAATTAATTTCAATTTATTAAAGAAGGGTGCGCAAATGCCAAGCAAATTGAAGGAGCCTAAGGTAAAACAGGGTAAATCAGGGGGTCGCAGTACGACCATGAGGGGGTCGCCACGCGACCAGCCAGGGGGTCGCCACGCGACTACAGAAGTCTTAGATAGTAAAGACTTAGATTTAGAAGTAGGAGAAATAACTGCTTCTTCTCCGAAGAGCAGCACCATGGCAGTAATAGAAAGTGCGGTAAACAAAAACAAAGCTAAGCGTAAATCCAAAGCTACACGGATAGACAGATCCCTTACCTTGGATCATTTGGTTGCAGCCTGGAGAGAAGCCATGGCTGAGCATTACGACAGTGCTTGCGTTACCTCAATGACAATAAAGCAGTTTGGTAAATTTAAGGCACAGATGAATAAGGCAAAATTAAGTGTTCCTATATCCGAAATCATAAGTTGGGCCGTGGCCGACTGGGCCAACATAAAGAAACATCACTTATCATGGGTAAAGGATATGCCAGACGTACCTGACTTGATGGTTCTCGGTCAGTTGGTTAGCTACTTCGTAAAAGCCTACGGCAATGTACAGGCCGGGGAAGATAAGCACAGTCTCAAAGTTGATAAGAACAAAGCTAAGAATTACAAAATACAAAAAGATAATGAACGACTAAAGGATGAACTTGAGAGAGAGCGTGCAGCACGTAAGAAGGCTGAGGCCGTAGCTTTAGTTACCCAGGCCCCGCGTAAGGTACAGCCTTCAAAACATCACACGCTAAACCCGGTCGATGACTCTGATCATGATTTTCTTGATACAGATGAATTACCCGATTGGGCCAACGAACCTCTACATTAGGAGTGCACATGAGTTCAGATACGGGAAGTAGGCTTAAGGCCTTGGGCGTACCAAAGTACATTCACAGCAAAACATTAGTAGCGGAGAAGTTACAGGAGGTTCGTGATTGGATAATCAGTGAGGGGTTCATGGATGAGGCTGGGGGCATGATAGGACTACGGTTTTGTTTAGCCAACCAAAGTAAGGGAAGCATGACAGCACTACGCACCGCATTCCTGGTAACCGCTAAAGAGTTTTTCCTTTACAAGGTTCCCATTAAGGTGGTTGATCTAATGGACATAGCAGAGGCTGTGGATAACTACGCAGTCAAGGATTTGTTTTCCTCAGGCAAAACGTATCTATTCATCAACGGGTTTTACGAGCCGGGGGCAGAGTGCCCTTTGACACCTAAACAAGCACACGTAATAAGATCTATATTATTTAAGCACGTTAGCCGGGGCGGCGGTTTATGCACTATGACTAGTGGAGACCCAAACAATGCTTTTAATTGGTGGACAGACGATTTTGTAAGGTTCCTAGCGGAGCATACAAAAACAATAAAAATTAACTAAGGGGTAGAATATGTCCGACGGACTTAGGCTGGTATCAGCCATACTTGAAAACGGCAGTTCAGTTAGTTTCAGACTACTGGAGCCAGATTACTTTGTAGGACAGGCGGAGCAGGATGCTTACAACTATTCACGCACCCACTACAGACGCTACTCTGAGTTACCCACGCTCGAGACTGTTGAGAGGGAGACAGGCAACGCACTACCTGATGCCCCGGAGAATGTTGACTACTACCTGTCGAAAGTAATGGATCGACGTTTATACAATTCGGTTAGGCAACCTTTCGCAGACCTGCGCACATCGTTATCCGATCACGATATGGAGGGGGCCCGGGGCCATATAGATAACCTTAAGGCACAAACCCGTATCCTACGGCCACAGCAGGACGTACAGACGATTAGGGAGGTAGGCGATGATGTTCTCACACACTATGACAGTATGCACCTCAGTATGGGCCTTACAGGCATTCCTACGGGATGGACTACCACGGATGAAGAGACAGGTGGGTACCAGAACGGAGACCTGATAACGATAGTAGCTCGTCCAGGTATCGGTAAAACTTTTATATTAATTCATAAAGCCAAGGCAGCGTTCCTGGCAGGGTACTCGGTGCTGTTTGTTTCCATGGAAATGACACTGACTCAGATAGGTAGCCGCTTTCATTCCATACACGCAGGCATAAACCCCAAGTACGTTAGAAAGGGTATGCTATCTACCATGATGTACAGGAAACTGCGGGAATCAATTCTGACATTAGATAATTGCAATCGATTTCATTTATACGCAGGTAACATGCAGAAGAAAGTTGATGATTTGGATTTGTTAGTACAAGAACTTAACCCTGATATTATATACATCGATGGTATGTACCTTATGAAGTCCAGTAGCAATGGGTATAAAACCAGCCGCTGGGATAACGTTGCTGCCGTGGTAGACGATTTAAAGAAGATGACTATCGCAAGAGACAGGCCTATAGTAACCACTACCCAATTCGGCAGGGACGCGGGGAGCGGCGGTAAACAAGGATCCCTGGAGAACATAGGATACAGTGATACTATTGGTACACATTCATCTTTAGTTTACGGATTAAGACCTGGGCCTACATTAGGTACTGACGAGAATCCCAAAAAACATCTTGATATTGAATTCCTAAAGGGAAGGGAAGGTGAGCAAGGCGGTATGACAATTAAGTATTCATTTGCCCCGGTATGCTTCGACCAAGCGTACCTGGATTTGGATAACACAGGTGGAGGTGGGGACGCGGTTGAACAGTCCCCCGGCATGGATTGGGACGGACAATGAGATATAAAAGAGAACAGATATCAGATGACCCTTGCGGTACGTGTTTACTAGACGCCGATGGATTGTCACCTGTAGGGAAAAAGAATGCACGCTTTCTGATCGTAACCAAGGCGCCCACCGCGCACCAGTTACGGCACGGTATGCATATGTCGAAAGACTCTCAGAAGATTTTCATAAAGTGTATGAAGGAGGAGGGGTTCGATAAAGATGACTTTGTATTTCATTCATCTGTTAAATGCGTATTCGACCAAAAGAAAATGGTAGCCAAGGATCGTAACGTAGTTAAGTCATGCTGCATGGAGTACCTACACAGGGTTATAGAGCAGGTTCAGCCTGATGTTATCGTACCTTTAGGCGCTGACGCCGCTTCCGCAGTGATGGGGAGGCAGGTTAAAATAACTAAAGCGCGAGGGGTACCAGAGCTTAACCGTAAATTTGGATGTTTAGTATTACCTATGCTGGATCCCAGTATTGTTAGCATGTACCCACAAAACCAACCTATATTTGAGGCTGATTGTCGCACACTGGGTAACCTAGTTGATTTCGATTACGATGTTGATCGCATTGAAGCCTCGGTGCACGGGGAGTATGAGCAGGTAGATGACTTACAATTCCTGATTGACATGAATCCAGAACGTTTGGCTATCGATTTGGAGACCATGGGTACGCGATGGGCGGATAAATCAAAAAAGATCTGTACGATGCAGATTGCAGTAGAGCCGGGTAAGGCCTACTTGGTATCCTGGGATCACCCGGAGAATCCTGCATCACCTAAATTAAAAAAGAAATTAAAAAAACAACTTAAACAATTACTACAGAATCCTCTAACCAGTGTTATCAACCAGAATTTAAAGTTCGATGCAGGGTGGATATTCAGCAGGCTAGGGTTTAGGTTTCGTATTGATCATGACACGCTTATGCTTGCTGCACTGATTGATGAAAATTCCGTAGCCAAGGATCAGAGTTCTTTGGTTAAACGTTTTGTCCCTGCGATGGCGGGGTACGATGACAGCTTTAATCAGAAGTACGATAAAGCACACATGGAGCGCATACCCCTAAAAGATATTACGCAATATGGTTGCGGGGATGCAGACTCCGCGTTACGGCTACTTGACGTAATGCTGCCTATGGTCAAGAAAGACCCAAGGCTATACACACATTATCGACGGGTATCCATTCCTGGCATAAATGCTTTCGCGTCCATAGAGCAGCGCGGGCTACGGGTAGACCCTGAAGCTATCGATGATTTTGAACAGACCCTGGCGGAGTCAGTAGCCAGCCAGCGGGCAGCATTGATGGCTCAGGTACCAAGATCTATCCGCAGAAAACACATAAAGGCTGGGCTGAAGTTCTCTCGAGCAGCCTTCTTGCTGGACATATTGTTTTACCACAAAGACGGATTCAGGCTTAAGCCTAAAGTGTACACGGAGTCCACCCGGGAATTGGAGCCACACCTTCGTGTACCCAGCACCTCTACCAAAGATCATTTACCGTATTTCTTCGAGGAGGAGCCTTTCACTATTGATCTGGCTCAGTACATAAAAGATGATAGATTGCTGGGCACCAACGTAAGGTCATTCCGTAACAAGTACATCATCGATGATTACATATATCCGATCTACAGTTTGTGGACAGCCGTGACAGGCCGGACAGCATCCAGTGACCCTAACGGGCAGAACTTCCCCAAGCGCGGGGCCAATGCAAAGGCATACCGTAAGATCTTTGTACCACCTCCTGGTTACTTCCTATTGGAGGCCGACCTTTCCCAGGCCGAGTTGCGCATAGCAGCAGACATGGCTAATGATAAGACCATGCTGAATATCTACCGTAACAACGGAGACATACATAAAGCGACTGCGTTGATTGTCATGGGCTTGTCCATGGAGCAGTTTAGTAAGTTACCGAAGGATGAGCAGAAGCTGGCACGATTCAAGGCTAAAGCAGTTAACTTTGGATTCCTTTACGGAATGGGCTGGAGAAACTTTATCGTTTACGCAAAGACCCAGTACGAGGTAGAGTTTACGGAGCGGGAGGCGCAGAGAATACGCAATCAGTTCTTTGAGAAGTACGCAGGCTTACCTACATGGCATACCAAGATGAGGGAGTTGGTTAGGAAGAATACTTACGTAAGGTCGTACAGTGGCCGGGTCAGACATCTACCCATGATCGAGTCCGCAGAGGACTTTGTGAAAGGGGAGGCAGAACGTCAGGCTATCAATAGTCCCGTACAGGAATTCGCATCGTCGCTGGGGGTTATGGCGGTATCACGTATTGAACAGGAGATAAGCCCTGAGTACCTACAGATTGTCGGGTTCGTACATGACGCTATTTACGCATACGTTCCAGAGAAGTATTTGCAGTGGGGGGCGGAGACCCTTAAGCATTACATGGAGACAGTGCCGATAGAAGAATGGTTCGGCATTAAAATGAAAGTGCCGATCATTGCCGATGTATCTTTTGGGTTGAACGGCGGGGAGAGTAACGAGATGGAAGGCCTCACCATAGGAGAAGATTACGATTACGACAGCCTGGATCTAGATTTTGATATTCCAGAGCAGGAGTTCCCCAAAAATGATGGGATCTTACCTGAAAAGGAATACATGCATATAGGACTTGACTAAGAAAGTTATATAGCGTAATGTTAATATATTACATCAACAGGTATGGAGGAGAATATTATGGCAGCGAGAAAAAGAGTAAGGGTAAGAAAGCCTAAAGAAGCGCTAATGCGCCCTGATGACAGAGAGGGGTTGACCACCATCCTGGATAGCATACTCAAGAAAAGAGTAAAGGCGGCGCAGGTTTTGGCTGAGGCCAAGAAGGAAGAAACAGCATTGTTTGCTGGTCTTACTAAGTTCGGGTTAACGGAGTGGCAGGGTAAGTTGGGTAAAGCAGAGATTGTTATCTCAAAAGGCAGATCCAGTACCGTAATTCATCCAGCAGAGTTCGCAGAATTAGTGGACGATGAGGTATTCATGGAATGCATAACGGTAGGTGTCACAAAAGCCAAAAAACATCTATCCGAAAAAGAATTAAAAACGGTGTCCACCACCACGACAGCCAAAGACGGTGACCCTACCCTCAAGGTAGAAGCCTTTAAATGAAACGACAGGATATAAAGGGCCTGATTAAAAGTATCTCAGGCCCTAACTCCCCCACAATTGATCGTGGAGATTGGGTTAGTAGTACTTGTCCGTTGGCCCCATACACGCACGAAGGGGGGACAGATTCAAACCCCTCGTTTGGTATCAAGGTCAACGATGAGGGCGCCTCCGTATACAATTGTCTAACCTGTAAAAAGAAAGGTACCGTAACCCTACTGCTAAAGAAGCTGGAGGGATTCACCGGGGAAAACTACACGGACATGATATCCGAGGTAGAGACTGAGGAATTGCTGGGGTCAGAGTTACCATCATGGGAGGCAGATCGTGGTAGGGTAATCGATACATTAGGGGAGCCATTATCGGAGGATTATCTGGATATATATGATGAGGCCATTGACCACCCATATGTAAAACAGCGGGGGATAAATAATGATACTGCTAAAGAATTACTACTCAAAGTGGATTACGAGTCTAGGGAAGGTGAGAGAATTTTGTTCCCTGTCTTCTCTCCAGAGGGCGCACTCCACGGATTCACGGGTCGATCAGTACTTCGTGATATTGAGCCTCGCGTACGGGACTATCATGGTTTGCCTAAGCGTTTACTATTACTTGGAGCCGATCATATTAAGCCTCAGGATGGTTTTATTATAATTGTAGAAGGTCTATTTGATTTTGCTAAGTTGTTTCAGTACGGGTTTCCTGTAGTAGCGGTTATGCATTCTACGTTGACAGATCCGCAGGCAGACATTTTAAAGAACTTTGGTAAACCCGTGTATTGCATGTTTGATAACGATCAAGCTGGGAGTGAGGGGTTGGCGGTAGTTATTAAACAGTTGTCAGGGTTCGTACCAGTATTAAAGGTCAGATACCCAAGAGTTTACCCTGGTTATATTAAGAAGGATCGCAGAGAGGTAGTTAGAGGAAAGGTCAAGGATCCGGACGGGTTAACAGCGAACGAAGTTGATTACATGTTAAGAAATTCACGAATAGCCGCGTAGGAGGGTTTATGAATAATAATATCGATGTAATGAAACCTGTAGCGTATAGACGTACTTCAGATGGGTTTTGGTTAGTACGTACCCAGAGGGCCACCCATACAGGTGATCATTCAACTATAACTTTTGTAGAGGACATTAACAAAGCTAGTACTGGATATTTATTAGGTAGTCCCGAGAGAAAGATGATTAGTCGAGGGGAGCTTGAACTGGTAAATGTAAAGGTAACTAGAAAAGTTGAATTAGTAGGAGAGGTGTAATGAAAAAGTTATGTATATATCACGGTAATTGTGTAGATGGGTTCGGGGCTGCTTGGGCGGTACGAAAAGCCTTGGGAGAAGACAACGTAGATTTTCACGCAGGATTCTTTAAAAACCCACCACCAAATGTGTTTCTTAGGGACGTGATAATAGTAGATTTCTCCTACAAGAGAGATGTATTGGTGTCCATGGCCCATGACGCGGAACGTATACTCATACTGGATCACCATAAAAGCGCGGAGAAAGAGTTGGTTGATCTACCAGACAATGTTACCGCTATTTTTGATATGGGACGAAGCGGTGCGGTAATGGCG
>Ga0316205_10004037_pt1 | contig 13246 bp, 11 predicted proteins | sample 3monthpyrite_MG_FD_204941 | JGI IMG/M metagenome (GOLD analysis project Ga0316205, IMG submission 204941) | Microbial mat bacterial communities from mineral coupon in-situ incubated in ocean water Damariscotta River, Maine, United States -... | ecosystem: Environmental > Aquatic > Marine >... | reverse complement strand
TAACTATCTCATGCTCCTACTAGAAGAACTGCCCAAGCAACCGGAAGATCTAGATTATCTGATGCCTTGGAATGTTGAGTTGGAAGCAACCATCTAAAAAGCTACGTGCCTTTTGGCAGACACTTACGTAAAAAAGACAATATGGAGAATTTAATGAATTTAGTACAAAAATATTATCAATTGCAATCTTTGACCTTGGATAAAATTTCCTTTCTGGATGGTCTGCCAGCATTAGCCTTCAGGATTTACCTTGCCAATGTTTTCTGGATGGCTTCCAATAGCAAATGGAATCCATTTGACCCGGAAAGCTCCCTTCAACCGACCATTGATTGGTTCGGCAATTCAGAATGGGGATTGGGAATGCCTTTCCCTGAACTACTAGGCAGTTTGGCTTGGGCGACTGAATATTTTGGCGCTATTTTATTAGTTCTTGGACTAGCCACTCGTTGGATCAGTATCCCACTGATCGTCACCATGATCGTCGCAATATTCGCAGTTCACATTGACAATGGCTGGTCTGCTGTCGCTTCAAGCGCCGATGGTGAGATCGCGTCGCGGGTTGATGCCGCGAGATCATTACTTCAGGAAAACGGTAATTATGAATGGTTAACCGCTAAAGGGGGCTTTGTCATCCTACAAAATGGGATCGAATTTGCTTTTACTTATTTGATTATGCTTTTGAGTTTATTATTTACAGGTGGTGGGCGCTTTTTAAGTATGGATTATTATCTGGATAAACATTTTAATCCTAAAGCTGTTTAAATAGTTTGCGGTTATTGAATCAATCGAACCTATCCAGTTGGTGCAATAGGTGACCGAGGTGTGGGGACCGGATCAAAATGATCACCCTGCTGTCACAAAGTGATCAATCAAACCGGAATAGCTTGAACATCTCACTGTATATTTGAATCCTTCGGCCAAGGGCATGGTTGAAATGCCTTAAGGCTTCCCAATACTGACCGGCTGCTATGTTCGAAAAACTTCTAAAATCACAATTTGAAGATAAGTTGGATTTGTTCTTTTAAAGAAAGATTCGAGACGTCTCAAGTTAAATGGATAGCAGCCATTCAATGCCAATTTAATTAGTGAGGCGTTTTTTACCGAATCAAATACTAACCTTTGTTAAGCTATTCCACATGTTTTATTAGCTCTCTCAAATTAGGAGGAGCGATAAAAACATCAGCTTTTCCTATTTTGTATTTCTTTAATATACGAAATTTGTCAGATAATTTAAGCAAATCTGTTCTTGCTGTCTGATATGTCACTCCATGTGACATTTGATGGCTCTTTATCGTATATTCTGCTCCAGGATGTTTTAGAGCATTCTTCAATATTCCGAGTTGCCTATAATTTAACTCTCCTTGAAGTGGAGAATTTTCTAAAACCTTCTCTGCTTTTTTCAATTGGCTCGACTTAGCTGCAAGGTAAGAGTGCAAATCGGTAATTGCCTCTTTAATTGCTCCAAGTTGATGTACAATAAAATAAGTCGCATCATTACTATCGGTTTCCGTGTGTAGGTATGCAAACATATATTTGGCTGGAGCTTTCTTCAGCACTCTCGAAATAGAAATATACTCCATAAGCCAATAACCTTCTTTGGCCATTATCCAATAAAACAATGCTCTGGCTGTTCGACCATTGCCATCAACAAATGGATGGTCATATCCAATCATAAAATGGATAATAATTGCCCTGATAATTGGAGGTGTATAGGTAGAGTCATCTTCTCCAACTTTATTTACAAAATCACAGATTAGCTGGAGCCTTTCACCTAGCTCACTTGCCTTTGGAGGTGTATGTAATAACACATCATCATGTGAATAGACTCCAATTTCATCTGATTTTTCTCTAAAAGCACCAGCTTTATCTCTATCTTCTTCTTGCAATGTATCTTCTGTAAGAATTTTGTGTAACTCAAATATCATTGAGCTAGTTAAAGTTTCTTCCTTAAATTCTCTGATGAACTTCATGGCATTATAATTGTTAAGAATCATTTTTTCTGAATGGTCCTTAGGGGTTCTGCCTGTCCTTAGCATTTCTTTTGCAACTCTTCTAGTAGTTGACGCACCTTCTAATTGGCTAGAGTTTATTGCTTCCTCAATAAGAGAATTTATTAAATAAGTTTGTTTAGTTTTTACATCAGAAATTTTGGAGTCAGCCTCGATTGCCCCCGTAGCATTTTCACTTACCCACAAAATATCTCTCATCACGCCATCAGGAACACAATAGGTGAAAGGACCATTTTCTTTATCTTTGAAAGGTAGTTCTTTTAAAATTTTCGATCTCGCCTGTCTCATCGCAAACCAGTACAATTCAGATGAGAATCCTTCAGGAGGTTGAAGATGCCTTAACTTGTCCCAATGCAGATACCTTCCTTTATAGTCGCACGGACCTATGGAAGACCTAAAAAATAGCTTTATTTCGTCCTCTTTGGCAGATGTTATATAATCCATAAAACCGTCCATAGACGGTGGAGATAAAGGGATTTTCATTAAAATGAGCTTCCTATATACTAATTTATTATTAATTAGTATATAGGAAGCTCATTCATCAAACTACTAATTTGTTATAAATTAGTAGTTGCTGTGCATAATTAGAGCGAAAGCATACTATTTGATACCAACGCCTAAGTAAGTGGCCGACCGTAAGGAAGGTCCAAGCGCGTTTTTTGCGCGAGCTTGACTGTCTTGTTGAACGAAGCCGCTAACGCGGAGAAGGTCTTTGTCATCCATACTTTAAACTCATCTTCAATTCCGAGGATGAATTTTTTGTCTGGAGAAGACCATGAACGACAAAGACCAAACTCATTCTAACAATCTTTATGAACAACATGTTAACGCATTAAGTTTCTTGTTTCGCATATTCCCAAGTTTTACGATCATCGGCTTCGTTTAAGTTCAATAGGGCAATTTGTGTACTGTCTGGAAAAACAGTTTGGAGGGCAGGAACAATGCGGCGTGATAGATTCTCATCTAACAATAATTTCATGCAGCGTTAACCGTGATCAAGTGATGTTCTCTTTCAGCGGCATAAGCTAAACAAGCACATCATAAACAGTGATCCGAGTATTCTTCACACACGGCTTGCCAAGTGTAATCTCTATAAAATCTTGATAATTCATCTAGTGACCTCTTCAACTAAATATAGTAGAACGGGTACATAAAAGCTACTCCGCCAAAAAATCCTGCATAGAATACAAACCGTTATCTTGCCTGGCTAACCAAACAGCCGCTTTGACCGCACCTTCGGCAAAACATTGACGACTTTGCGCTTTGTGTTCAATGCTAATAATCTCATTATTAAGAGCAAACATCACTTTATGTTCACCGATAATTTCGCCCGCTCTAATCACTGAAAAACCAATTTCATTTTCGTCTCTGGGGTTTCTACTCTGGTGACGACTATAAACAGCTCTTTTATCAAGATCTGTATGAGTGGCATCACAGATCACTTCTGCCATTTTTAGGGCAGTACCAGAGGGTGAATCAACTTTATGCTTATGATGAGCTTCAATGATTTCAATATTGGCTTGTTGACCCAACATAGCGGCGGCTTTGGCCAGCAGCGACAAAGTGACATTGACACCGATACTGGTATTGGGTGCCAACAAGATGGGTATTTGCTGGCTGACTTTTTTGATAGTGGCAAGTTGCACTTCTGAGAACCCGGTAGTACCAATCAAAACGGGGGTCTTGCTTTCAACGGCATTGTCCAATAATGATAAAGAGACGACCGGCAAACTAAAATCGATCACTACCCGACTCGCTGAAAGCCCGGCAGAAATATCATTGCTATATTTTATATTCGCTGAGCCTCTCACAATTTTATTGTGGTAAGGATGAGCAGAACGACAAAAGGCTGTAGAAAGCTCAGCCTCATTCGAGGTAATAATTTGATGGGTAATTTGCTGCCCCATTCTTCCGGTGGCAGCATTAACAGCAATATTGGTTTTTAAATGGTTTAAACTATTCAATTGACTAACCTTAGAAATTCTTACTTATTCAGCCAGTTAGTCCGGTGATTTATTCTACGGTTAAACGACTCGGAGTACTTAGGCCCTTCGACCTCTCCCTAGCCCTCCCCTTCCAAGGTGAGGGGATTTAGCCCCCTCTCCCTTTGGGAGAGGATTGGAGAGAGGGGTATTTGAGTTAGCTGAGTATTTACAAAAATTGTAACTACCTTAAAGATTCATTGATCGCTTCCAGAATTTCACTGCCTGGGCAAAGATCTTCTTTGGTTAAACTGGTTAATGGACGCTCTGTAGTATTGATGATCTCGTGAGTATTTCTAGAGTCCGTATTCAAATAGAGTAAACCGGTTAGAACTTGCTGTCTTTGTCTAGCATCTTCCAGTGATGTTAGAACTGATTCTCGACTTTGAATGTCCAATGAATGAGGTTGACGACGGAGGTTTAAAATCGAACCATCATGTAAGGTGATGCTTTCTAATATCTGGTCCGGTTGTTGAACGATAATCTCTTGAGTTTTTGGCACCAAATCCAAAGTACCGGTCGCTTCCTGGTGATCACGAACCCACTCATAGCCTTTAGTCGATTTCGGCGTATTATTAAAGGTTACACAAGGCGATATACAATCGATTAAGGCAAAACCATTGTGTTTAATGGCACCTTGAATGAGCGGCACTAACTGATCTTTATCACCCGAAAAACTGCGCGCGACATAACCCGAACCTAACGAAATAGCTAATTCGCAAAGGTCCATCGGCTCATACATATTTGGCACACCTTTTTTACTGGCACTACCAACATCTGCAGTGGCTGAATCCTGACCTTTAGTTAAACCGTAAACGCCATTGTTCATACAAATATAAACCATATTCAGGTTTCGCCTGACCAGATGCATAAACTGGCCCATGCCAATTGATGCGGTATCACCATCACCTGAAATCCCGATATAGGTTAAATCACTATTAGCCAAATTGGCTCCGGTGGTGACTGATGGCATTCGACCATGCACAGAATTAAATCCATGCGAGCCTTTTAAGAAATAAGCGGGGGTTTTAGACGAGCAGCCGATCCCTGACATTTTGGCAATTCGATGCGGCTCCAACGCCGATTCAAAACACGCCTTGATAATCGAGTTACTCACAGAATCATGGCCGCAACCCGCACAAAGGGTTGATAAAGCCCCTTCATAAACAGCTTCGGTATATCCCAACTCATTTTTAGGGGACTCAGGATGGCGAAAGCTGGACTTTAAATAACTCATGATTCTACTCCCTCAGCGCTACTGTTTGCTGTGGTATAAGGGCTTACACTATCGCCACTTAACATACGTTCAATTTTTCGTTTAATACGACGGGCTCGCATCGGCATTCCATCGATATTTAAAATCGATTTAAGCCTGTTTGTGCCAAAATTAAACTCATTGATCAACAAACTTCTCATTTGCCCATCTCGATTTTGCTCGATCACATAAATCGTATCGTGATCTTTTATGAACTGGCCGATATCTGGGTGGAATGGAAACGATTTAATTCGGCAAGTGTTGATCTTAACTCCATCTTTTTCTAAACCATCGAGCGCTTCGTAACTGGCTTGAGCGCTGGTACCATAAAAGATAGCTGCCACTTTAGAATTTTTATCACGATATTTAATTTGAGGATGGGGCGCTATTTCTTTAGCAGTTTCCCATTTGAGAACCAGACGTTCCATATTAGCTTCATAAACACTGCTGTCCTCAGTGTAAGCCGCATAATCATCATGCGAAGAACCGCGAGTAAAATAAGCGCCTTTGGTCGGATGCGTACCAGGGTAGGTCCGGTAACCAATTCCGTCACCGTCGACATCTTTATAACGACCCCAACGCTCGGTTAAGTTATCTAGATCTTCAGCGTTTAACACTTTTCCGCGATCATATTCCCGGTTATCGTCCCAAACAAAAGGACGGCTCATACCGTCGTTCATCCCTAGATCCAAATCAGACAAAATAATAACGGGGGTTTGTAATCGTTCGGCAATATCAAATGCTCTGGCAGTCATTTCGAAACAATCTGCTGGATCACACGGTATTAAGCAAACCTGTTTAGTATCACCGTGAGAAGCGTAAGCGGCAGAAATTACATCAGATTGCTGAGTTCGAGTCGGCATTCCGGTACTAGGACCACTTCGTTGTACATCAACAAGCACCACTGGAATTTCGGCAAAATAAGCCAAACCTAAAAACTCACTCATTAATGATAAACCGGGACCAGAGGTTGCAGTGAAGGCTCTCGCTCCCATCCAGTTAGCGCCTATTGCCATTCCTATCGCTGATAGTTCATCTTCAGACTGTAATAATGCAAACATATTTTTACCGGTTTCTTTTTCGATCCGATATTTTTTGGCATATTTTTCAAATCCTTCAACCACCGAGGTTGAAGGTGTGATGGGATACCAACCACAAACCGTCGCGCCACCGTATACCGCACCTAAACCGGTCGCACTATTTCCGTCAATCATAATCGCATCACCAACATTATCTCGTCTGGAAACAGACAAACCACAAATATCCTGAAAATGCTCTTTAGCGTAGTTATAACCTAACTCTAACGCTTTGACATTTGGTGGGATCAATTTTTCTTTCTTGGCAAACTGATCGGCAACCATGTCAGTAAGCACTTTAAACTCCATATCAAACAGATAAGCCAAAGCGCCCACATAAATAATATTTTTAAACAACTGACGTTGACGCGGATTAGTATAATTATCGATGCATAATTGGGTTAATGGAATACCAATTTCAATCACATCGTCCCGTTGAAAATCGCGCGGCAGGGATTTGGTTGAATCAAACAAAAAATAACCGCCAGGCACTAAGGTATCGTAATCTTTACGTAAGGTTTGTCCGTTGATTGCTACCACAAAATCAACATCACCGCGGCTACCCAAATAACCGCGTTCGGTTACTCGTACTTCAAACCAGGTAGGTAAACCTTGTATATTGGAAGGAAATATATTTTTAGGACTAACCGGCACACCCATTCGGAATACCGCTTTAGAAAACATATTATTGGCACTGGCAGAACCGGTACCATTAACATTCGCAAACCGAATGACAAATTCGTTTATCGCTTCAAGACGCATTTTTATCCTGCCTTAGTCAATGAATAGCTAAATTTTTGCATATCCCAAGCTGCTGTTGGGCATCTTTCTGCACATAACCCGCAGTGCAAACATACATTTTCATCCTTTACCATGATCCGCGAGGTCTTTAAGTCACCGGAAACATAAAGGTCTTGTTCCTTATCATTAGACGGAGCGTTCAGACGAGTTCTCAAATCCTCCTCTTCACCATTATCTAAGAAATTAATACATTGAGTCGGGCAAACATCCGTACAGGCATCACATTCAATGCACAAATCGTCGGTAAACACTGTTTGTACATCACAATTTAAACAACGCATCGCCTCTTCGTAACCGAGATCTTGATCAAAACCTTTTTCAACTTCCATTTTTAAATTTTTGAGAGCGGTCGCTTTGTCAACATGAGGCACTAAATGACGTTTATCATGATCTATTTCATTATCATAAGTCCATTCATGGAATCCCATTTTTTGACTAAGCAAATTCACCCCGGGCTCCAGACGCTCCTCCACTGGTTGTCCCTGACAGAATTTATCAATAGAAATTGCGGCCTGATGACCATGGGCTACTGCAGTTATAATGTTAGAAGGGCCAAACGCCGCATCGCCACCAAAAAAGACTTTTTTATTGGTTGATTGGAAGGTTTCTTTATCGACCACCGGCATATCCCATTTGCCAAATTCAATGCCTACATCTCTTTCAATCCAGGGATAAGCATTATCCTGACCAATCGCAATTAATACTTGATCGGCTTTCATAAAGACCAAGTCTTCACCAGTCGAAATTAAACTACGTTTGCCGTTATCATCATATTCTGCGCGCACTTTATCAAAATTCATTCCTACCAACTTGCCATTTTCAAGCACAAATTCAATCGGAGTATGGTTTTCATAAATTGGAATATCTTCGCCAACGGCATCTTCAATTTCCCAGGGCGACGCTTTCATATCTACTCGTGGGCTACGCACAACAACTTTAACGTTTTCACCGCCCAAACGCCGTGACGTTCGGCAGCAATCCATCGCAGTATTTCCGCCGCCTAAAACCAGTACGTTTTTACCGATTGATTTGGTGTGATCAAAAGCGACGCTTTCTAGCCAGTTAATGCCTAAATGAATATCTTCACTTGCTTCGTCTCGACCCGGTAATTTCAAATCGCGACCATTTGGCGCGCCAGATCCCACAAAAACAGCATCATAATCTTTTTCTAGTAACGATTTGAGACTATCAACGTAGTGCTTAAATTGAGCCATCACCCCCATATCGAGGATATAACCAATTTCTTCTTCCAAAACCTTTGCTGGTAAACGAAAAGACGGGATTTGACTACGCATAAATCCGCCCCCCACTTCCTGCTCGTCAAACAAATCCACTTGATAACCTAACGGAGCAAGACCACGTGCCACCGTTAATGACGCAGGGCCCGCACCAACTAAAGCAACTTTTTTACCATTTTTGGCCGCTATTTCTGGCAGTCGGTTCTTAATATCATCTTTATTGTCTGCCGCCACCCGTTTTAAGCGGCAAATAGCCACTGGCTGCTCTTCAACCCGTCCGCGACGACAAGCCGGTTCGCACGGTCTATCGCAAACCCGACCCAATATGCCGGGAAATACGTTCGATTCCCAGTTAATCATATAAGCGTCGTCATAACGACCGGCTGCAATCATGCGGATATATTCTGGAACTGGGGTATGTGCCGGACAGGCATATTGACAGTCCACAACTTTATGAAAATATTCAGGATCTTTTATATTAGTTGGCTTCACACCAAACTCCCGTTTTGTAAGGTCTGTTTTTTGATAAAAACTTGATTGTTAAAAACATAGTTTAAGACAAGTCTTGAAATAGACAAAATGATTAACCGTTTAATGAATTATAATAATAATAGGCTAAATAACTGAATAAGAGCCTGAATTATACTTTTTTTTTTTGATTTGTATGTATTTATTGACTTAAAAACTCAGATTTTAGCTAATTTTTGATTATATGCTGATACTGATCATTCTCTTAACTGAGCCATTGGCTCATATAGCAAAACCTCGTGTAGGCTGGTTATTCATTGAAAACCATTACCCAAAATGTTCGACCACCAGCCAAAGTGAGCGATTTTCCTGATTGGAGAAAATTATTTGAGCAAGCATTGCAGGTTAATGTGAAGTAATATGAATCTATTTTACTAAATGCCAGATGATGTTGTTATGAAACCAGTTGTTTTGAAATTATTGGTTTAAAATCAGTGGGCAAAATCATTCTCTTGAACTAGACTAAGGTTGGTTGTGGCTTCATTCTATACGGGAACTAAATTCTTATGGGTAAACAAAGCAAAGTTCTAATCGTTGACGACACAGTGACCACTATTGCAATCCTCTCTGCCTGTCTAAAAGACAATTATCAGATAGTAACCGCTCGCAATGGTGAGCAATGTTTGCAAATAGCCAAACACTCTCCACAGCCAGACCTGATTTTGTTAGACATTGAAATGCCGGGCATGAATGGCTATCAGGTCTGTCGAAAGTTAGGTGCCGACCCGGCAACCTCTCAAATTCCCATTATCTTTATTACCGCTCGATTAGATGTTGAAGATGAAGAGAAAGGCTTTAGCTTGGGCGCTGTGGATTATATTGTTAAACCGATCCATCCCCCAATTGTTGCAGCTCGAGTTAAAACTCATATCACATTAAAAAAACAAAAAGATAAATTAGAGAGAATGGCGCTACACGATCAGTTAACCGACTTATATAATCGGCATTTTCTACTAAACGCGGCCAAACAAAAAATCTCTGCCGCATTAAGGCATCAGTTTGCAGTCTGCGTAATGATGATTGATATAGACCACTTTAAATCGATTAATGATGAACACGGTCATACTGCTGGAGACGCCGTTTTAAAAGCCGTTGCAAAAATACTCAAAAATGATTACCGAAATGATGATATTGCCGCAAGGTTTGGCGGAGAAGAGTTTGTCGTCCTGCTTGGTCACTGCGATCTGAGTAATGCCAGAATTAAAGCTGAAAGTCTGCGCGCAAAATTGGAAGCACTTAATCCTATGGGAATCGCAATCACTGTTAGCATTGGATTGAGCCTGTTAATCAATGAAGAAGATTCTTTTTCCGATTTATTAGATCGATCTGATCAAGCGCTTTACCAGGCCAAGCAAAATGGTCGTAATCGGGTGGCAACCCTTTAGGAATCCCGAAAACCCCGCGCCCCGTAAAACTTGCCATTTATCCTGATGAAACTCAGCGCTTTAAGAATTGATCGATATATTTCATCAACCGGTCATTAAATTGCTCTTCAAACTGGTCGAGATTTCGATCGAAAACCGTCAGATATTTTTCCACCATATTTGGCCTCAGTTCCTTTCCATTTACTTCATAGGTTATTTCTGCCAGATTTTTATCAAATCGTGGCTCTATCACCCAATGCACAAAATCCTGATCTAGATCGGAGATTTGTCGTTGCGCAAATTGACAGTAATCCTCAATGAGTGAAGGACCATCTGGTCCGAGACACCCCGGCTCCATTTTGTATTTAACGGTTAGTTTTTTGCTGGCTGGAAGTGGTAAGTTATTTTTCATAGATGAATGGTTATTACAAATTTAGAGTTGAACAATCGAAATGCTAGTCTTTTCCGGACAAAGAACCCTGCTTTGCTGATAAAATAAATTTACAGATGGGCTGGACGGGCTCAAGATGATGATTCACTTTATCAACAGCCTGCTGAAGCTGCTCGATATCGCTATTTAAATAGTAGTTTAATGTACCTTTGTTTAGAACTTTTATACTGACTTCCTGCCAATCATCATCGCGAGGCTGATAAGCCATAGATTCAACTTGATCAAAAGGGATCGACTCATACTTGGACCCCCCCATAAAAACCAGTCGCTCCTCTTTCACTTCAAAGCTGTGAAATAATTGATGTTTCTGGATCTTACCTGATTTAGCAAAAAAACCAGAAAATAGACCCAAGCCCTTTTGGTTATCATTCTCGCCCATATATCTCCCTTTGATATTATTGCCCATTGGTTAAATAATACACTATTTTAATCCATTCCGTTTATTTTCAAGACAGAAAGGCAAATCGACGATCCATAGACACAAAAAAGGCTGGAAACCCAGCCTTTTTTCAAACTAGCAAAATCCTTTTCTATTGACTCTTAGCGACCATATATTGAACAGTGATTTTGATTTCATCATCCGAACAATCACCACAGGTGCCTTTGGGCGGCATTGCATTAAACCCCTTAATCGCATTGGTGATTAAGGTTTCCTCACCCTTGGCAATTCTATCAGTCCAAGAAGCAGGATTACCTAACATCGGCGCGCCAATCGCATCCGTGGCGTGACAAGCTGAACACTTAGTATTATAGAGCTCTTCTGCGGTTCGAAGTTTAGTAGATGCGGCAACGGCTGGTTTCGACACAGGAACATCATCGCCCTCAGTATAAACACTACCACTTGGCTTGATCCGCTTTTCGACGGCTTGTTCGTCTAAATGATCCGCAAATACGGAACCTGCTAACGTCAATCCAAAAGCAACCAAAAATAACTTAATTTTATACACTTTAAATCTCTCCTAAACTCAAAACCTGGTTGGACATCTGTGATACTACCTATTTGCCAAGATTATAGCCGAGTTAAAGCAAATGATCCTGAAAAATTCGCCCAAATTAAGAATATCCATTCTGGCTGTCGTTGTAATAACTTGATCTCACAGTTTTCCTGACAAATCATCATTGGCCGGAATAAATTCTACCTAAATGACTAAATTAACTATTAATTCAAATATTTACTGCCTTTTTAAAGGTTTTTTACTACACTTAAAGTTGGGCGCCGCATATAGAGAGCGTTAAATTACAAAAAACGCCAACGTAAGCTGATTTTATTCATTTATACAACTCAATCCGGGAAAATAACAAACAATGGTCTGGGGACTGAATCGACAATCCGACGCCAAACAAGTACTGGTTTCACTGTCCGAAAGTGAAATTCGACTGTTCCTGGTTGAAAATCAATCAAACAACATCACACTGATTGATTCATATTATGCCAATTACGATTCTTTGGAGACTTTACAACAACAGTGCCAGCAGTGGTTTCGCTCCCAGAAATGCAAAGGGTTGGATTGTTATTGGCTTTTGTCCCGTAAGCTCTATAAAACACTTAATATCAAACCGCCGCAAGTACCAGAAGCTGAACTCGACGACAGCATTAAGTGGCTTATTAAGGATCAGATTGATCAACCCATCGATGAGGTTTTAGCTGGCCACTATTTTCCTTATACTGAAGAGCAAGAGCCAACCAAATTCACAGCGGTAGTGACCGAAAAAGCATTCGTTGAAAAGCTGATTGAGATAACTAACGAATCCGGGCTTCAACTAATCAGCATCGGTATTGATGATCTGGCTGCAGCAAACACATTTGCGACACTATTAACGGACTCCAAACAGTCCTCCGGAAAAATCGAAGGTTTTATCGACCAAGATCACCTAGGACTGATTTACAATTTTTATGTAGACCAATCGCTGGCTTTTACTCGGCATATTAAAGGACGCTTTTTTCCTACTGAAAGTCCTGCCGAATTTTCCTTAGAAGATGATAATTCTGATCAACAACAAGATCAATTTTTACTAGAAACCCAAAGAACTCTGGATTATTGCGTGAGTCAGGTCTTTCGTAAACCTATCGACGCACTTTATTTGGATGGCAGTAAAACCGCAAGTGACAAACTGGTAAAAGCTTTAGAACAAGTTACCGAAATACCAGTCAATCGCATTGATCTTGCCGCTAGCAACGATTTGCTAGAAGACGAAACTGATCCAGAGCGCCCTGTCCCGTTAAAAATGAGTTTGGCAGAGGCCGGAATGCTATTCAGCCAAACGACAAAACGGCTGCAATCGGTTAATTTTTATCAGAAACAATATCAACCAAAACCACTCGAATTTGGTTTCAAATTTGCATCCAGTTTAGTCGCTGTTTTTTTTATAGCTTTTGTTGGTTACGGACTCATGCAACAAAAACAACTAAACTCTCTTGACCAACAACAGCTTAATAATCAGAAAGAGTTAGAAAAAATTCAAATATCTTTAGATAAGCTAGAAAAGTCTTACAAAAAGAAAGATGCGCTTGTTAGTTTAGATCAACAGATTATCGACAAAC
>Ga0316205_10004036_pt1 | contig 13246 bp, 12 predicted proteins | sample 3monthpyrite_MG_FD_204941 | JGI IMG/M metagenome (GOLD analysis project Ga0316205, IMG submission 204941) | Microbial mat bacterial communities from mineral coupon in-situ incubated in ocean water Damariscotta River, Maine, United States -... | ecosystem: Environmental > Aquatic > Marine >... | reverse complement strand
AATGCACATCTGCGCATACGTGAACTCAATCAGCAATTGAATGAAAAAAATGTCCAGCTAAAACTTCATAATCAAAATCTGATCAATGAACAGGAACTTATCGAACATTTTTTTAAATCTACATTACAACGAAGTTTTACCAATAAAGAATCGATTAAATATCATATGTCGTCCATGTCAACATTTAATGGCGACATATTCCTGGTTGAGCAACCACCTCAAGGAGGGATATATCTTGTAATGGGGGATTTTACCGGACACGGACTGACAGCAGCTATGGGCACCTTGCCAGTTGCCATGATTTTTTTCAAAATGGCAAAACTAGGTTTTGCCATTGGTGATATTGCTCGTGAAATTAATTATCAGCTTAATAAATTAATGCCAACGGGTATGTTTTTCGCCGCGACATTGATTGAGCTTAACATACACAATGACTACATGTCGGTATGGATGGGTGGCGTTCCTGAAATCTATTGGTTCGGGAAAAATAGCGAATTAAAAGATGTGATTCATGCGCGACATATGCCATTGGGTATTTTGAACGATAGTAGTTTCAATGCAGCAGTGGATACATATAATGTCGAGAAAGATGATAAAGTGTATTTGTACAGCGATGGTGTCACTGAAGCAAGTAATTCTGATGGTGAAATGTTTGGCGACGATAGACTTAAGGAAATTCTAACCACACAGGGTGACAATCGCTTCGACGAAGTTTTAAAAAATCTAAATACATTCACAAACACAAATGATCAAAATGATGATATTACCCTGGTGGAAATCACCTGCTCTGAAGTATTAGCTGTAACAGAGGATAAACAGAATGTTTGCAATACAGTTAACACTTTACCCTGGCATTTATCAATTTCATTATCCGAAAAAGAAATGCGTAACCAGAAATTGGTTAATGAATTGTCTGAAATATTAAGCTCAATACCCGCATTGGAAAAACATAAGGGTATTTTACATATACTACTTTCTGAAATGTATATTAACGCCCTAGATCATAGTATCCTGGAATTAGAGAGCTCGACAAAAGCAAATACTGATCAGTTTTCAGACTATTACAAGTTGCGCACATCAAAACTTAAAACGCTGAAAAATGCATCCATCGTTTTTGATTTTTCTGTTTTTGAAGATTCAAACCAGCAATACTTGAAAATACGAATGAAGGATAGTGGTAAAGGCTATAAGAAACATGTTGCAAGTAACTCTAGTGATGAGTTTCATGGTCGTGGGATTCAAATTATTAATGGTTTGTGTGAAAGTATATCTTTCACTGATGATGGCAAGACATTTGAAGCCCTCTATCACCTGTAAATTATTATATCTGGCAAAACAACCACTCCCATAACAATAAAAATTAAAGCCTCACATGCGCACCTTACCGACCGGGTGCTCAGCGAGTGCCAAAATATAGCTAGTGGTACATCCTGCACGACCTGCCGATGCAACGCATCGACAAGCCATCCTGGCATTATTTCTTAACTATTAGTCCAGGCTGGCAACAAATTCTTTTAAATAGGCTTTAAAATCATCACCCAGATCCCTGTGATTAATACCGTATTCCACCGTTGCGGCCAGATAACCCAGTTTACTGCCACAATCGTAGCGCTTACCTGAATAAGCATATGAATACACATTCTGACTATCCATCAGGGCTGCAATACCATCGGTTAACTGAATTTCGCCGCCAGAACCTTTAGGCAAATTTTCCAGCTCATTAAAGATCTCCGGTGTCAGAATATAACGTCCGACAACTGCAAGGTTTGATGGCGCATCTTCAGGGCGTGGCTTTTCCACAATCTTGTTTAACTTGCCTACTCGCTCACTGTGTTCATCAATGCTGACGATACCGTACTTGTGTGTCTCTGATGGCTCGACTTCTTCAACCGCAACGATGCTGCTCTGTACTTCATCAAACACATTACACATTTGAGATAATACCGGATTACTGCCTCCATAAATCATGTCATCAGCCAGCAATACCGCAAATGGCTCATTACCAATGACTTTTTTTGCACAGTAAACAGCATGCCCAAGTCCTAATGGTCGAGGTTGGCGAATTGCCACAGCAGTAACGTGATCTGGCAATATATCTCTAACCACATCCAGCAAGTCCAGTTTTCCGGCTGATTCAAGCTCGGTCTCCAGTTCATGCGAGACATCAAAATGATCTTCTATCGCACGTTTACCACGGCCAGTGACAAAAATAATTTCATCACAACCGGCGTCAATCGCCTCTTTTACCGCATACTGAATCAGTGGTTTATCAACTACAGGTAACATTTCTTTAGGACTGGCCTTGGTCGCTGGCAAAAAACGGGTACCCAACCCACCAACGGGAAAAACTGCTTTTTTTATCTTCATAAATAACTCACTTGTTGTTGTTTATTGACACTATTCTAATCGATTGGTTAATGATTACAAATAATATTAACTATTAGTCGTTATTGATAAAGCATGTGCAATCAATGTGATGGGCTGCACCACAGAGATGTCCTTATTTTCAAGCTGTAACTGGCACCCTATATTGGACGTTATGAGGTAATCATATGCACCTGGGTCAAGATTTTCCAGCAAATCCGACTGGATACGCTGAGACCAGTCCGGAAAATCAAGCATGTAAGTTCCTGCTGCTCCGCAACAATTTCCGGTTATTTCAGTTACCGACAGACCCGGGATGTGAGACATAATCATTTTTAAATCGTTAACATTATTTAAAATATTTTTCTGGGTACAAGGAATATGCAGCAGCAGTGACAGATCCAGTTCTGACACCGTCGCGTGTTGCTGCCAGTTAATCTGTTGTAGAAACGTAGATAAGTCGATAAAAACAGGTAAATCTTTATACGCAGATTCCTGTAAAGTAACTGTACAGGCAGATGAAAGACTAATAATCGCGTCTACTGGCAGGGCTGAGAAAGCCTGTTTATTTTGCTTCTGTAACTGTCTCGAATCTTTTTCCTTACCGCTATGCAAATGCATTGCACCACAACACGCTTGCTGTTTCGGAATATAGACATCCACGCCTAAATGATTCAGAACACGTACAGTCAATTTCAGGCTATCTGGATCAAAAAATGACTGCACACAACCTGTAAATAAGGCAACTCGTGCATGTGCTTTTCCTGATGCCGGATAAAATTCATTAAATTGATCTGGTCTTTCGAGCCGTACTGCATACTGCAGAAGCTTTGGTAAGCTCAATTGCTTTAAAAACCATTTAAAACCACTAACGCGTAATAATCGTTCTACAACGGTCAGGTAATGTTTGTTTTTTACACATGCAAGTAATAGCTTTTTTGTGAGTGGCCATTTTCTATTAACAGCCAGTCTGGATTGTACTCGATCCATGATGGATGCAAACGGAACCTTTGCCGGACAGATTTTTTCACAACTTCGACAAAGCAGACAATGATCAAGATGACTACGAAGTTGCAATGAATCCTCAATAGAACCTTGAAGGTATGCCTGAATAAGTGACAAGCGCCCACGTGGTGACTCTGATTCCTGCTGTGCTATACGATAACTCGGACAGACAGGTAAACACATGCCACATGCCACACAACGATCTGCTGCATTCAGTATTGACTGGATATCAGAATCTATATTTTTGGGATCTGCTGTTTTCAAGATAGCTAAAATCTTTCATTTGAGAAATCTCAGTATACCTTGCAAAGCTGGACTTTACACCTAAAGTACGGCTAATTGATTATTTTAGAATCAAAATGTTCCGGTCAGATGCCCTTCTGCACCGGAAACATGTGAAGCGTTATTTTTTTGCTTTTAAACGAATATTTTTCTTGTTTGCTGCAATCGTTTTTTCACCGATGCCTTTAACCTTCAATAAATCACTGTGTTTTTTGAAAGGCCCATTCTTTTTTCGGTAAAGAACAATTGCGTTCGCTTTTTTAGGGCCAATACCTTTCAGATTTTTTGTCAACTGTGCAGCACTGGCTTTATTGATATTAACCGGCTCTGCCTGAGCGGCAATACTTGCGAAGGCAAGTACAAAAGTAATCAGTATTGTTTGAATGAATTTCATTGTTTTCTCCTAGTATCATGGCTAAAGCAGAATGCCTTGCCTTTTTTCCATTTTTAGAAATGCAAAAGCGATCTTAGCCTAACTGATATGGAGTATCAATGACGTAAATAATTTTTGACTTTGTAAAAGACAACTAGCTTATCAAACCCTGATTAATATCATTCAAGACACTCACAGGATCATCAGCCTCGGTAATGGGACGACCGATAACAAGGTAATGACTACCCGCCTGCATCGCATCCTGAGGTGTCATAATACGACGCTGGTCACCCGTGTCACTGCCTGCCGGTCGAATACCCGGTGTTACCAGTATAAAATCTTTACCGAGCTGTTGATTCAGATCATTTACTTCACGTGGTGAGCATACAACACCATCCAGACCTGAGTCTTTCGTTAATGCTGCCAACCGTCTAACCTGTTCTGCCGGACTTACATTAATACCAACCTGTAGCAGATCTTCTTCTGTCATACTGGTAAGAACTGTGACTGCAATCAACAGCGGGCTATCATCTCCGTTTAACGCTTCTCTTGCTGCCTGCATCATTCTGCCCCCCCCGGAAGCATGAACATTCATCATCCACACCCCCAGATCTGCTGCAGCGGCACATGCCCGTGCAACTGTGTTAGGAATATCATGAAATTTTAAATCCAGAAAAACATCAAACCCCATATCGACAACACGCCGAACCAGATCGGGCCCTGCAGTAGTGAATAGCTCTTTACCAATTTTTAGCCTACATGAATCCGCCGGAATCTGCTCTACAAAATCGAGTACCTGTTTCTGGTCAGAAAAGTCCAGCGCAACAATGACGGGGGATTTGATATTCGTTTTATTCATATAATTACTCTGCTTCAACACCTTTGATCGGTTTTACACAATTCCATTGCTTACAACGGGGGCATTGCCAATGTATGGATTTACCCGTAAAGCCACATTGCATACATTCATAGACTGGTTTGTCTTTTAAAAGACTGTTGATCAAATCATGCAATATCATTAAATTTTGTTTTGCCTTCCCTTCACTACGCCCGAGGTTGGTCTCTACAAGCCACTGCAAACCACGTACGGAAGGTTTGGATCTAAGTTGCTGTACCATAAACTCTACAGCCTCACGGTCCTGACCATCTGATAATAACTGATCAGCCTTATAAAGCATCGGCGTAACACCATCATAACGGGCCATAATACGATCCAGAAAGATTAACATTTCTGATTCCTTATCCAGATTCTGATAGCAGGATTGTATCGACTTGACGACTTCAGGCAGATAATCAATATCCTGATTAACAACATTTTCATAATACTGTATGGCTTTTTTACAATCGCCGGCCTGCTGCTCACGCCGTCCAGACAGAATACTTGCACGTACGCATTCTTTATCGTACTGAAAAGCCTGTTTTAAACATTCATTCAATTGTTGCTGATCACCTTCATGCATGGCTTTTTCTGCCATTTCACAGCAATACTGAGCCATAATATCGGCGCATTTTTTCCCCGAGGCCTTCTCATACAGATGACTGGTTTGAATGGCTTTCTCCCAATCCTGCTCTTGCTGATAGATATAAATCAAATGTTGTAGTGAAGGGGCAAGATGTGAATCAATAGAAATTAATTCCTGAAACAGATTTTCTGCACGATCCAGCAACCCTGCTTTCATGTAATCTTCGCCCAATTCGTACAATGCATGTGAACGTTGTTCCGAACTTAACGTTGGGCGTGCAATCAGATTTTGATGGATACGTATAGCGCGATCCACCTCACCTCGGCGTCGAAATAAAATCCCGAGTGCAAGATGTGTTTCTACTGTTTCATCATCAATCTCGACCATTTCGATAAAGACTTCAATTGCTTTATCGGGCTCTTCATTCAACAGGTAATTCAGGCCTTTAAAATATCCGGAACCCAGGTCAAAATGTGACTCTGTTTTTTCCTTACGGCAGCCATTATGAGCCGCATACCAGCCAGACGCGGCGGCAACCGGCAACAGCAACCAGAGTAACTCCTGCATTAACTCATATCCCTTAATGGCAACCGTCTTAGATTGGCAATTTCCTTTTCTGTCAGTTTCATATCCTTTTTCAACCCTGCATTATCCTTTTTTAATTTCAACACCATGCTCATACTGGCTATTATTCCGAGAAAAATACCCGAAGCCAATGTCACAATGATGACAACAGGAAGTGCAATATAAATAGTACCAAAATAATAATTTATCTGGATGTCACCTGAGTTCAATATAGAAAGTATGACCGTTACAAATGCGAGTGATAAAATAACAATAGTAGCGATCAGTTTCATGATTTCTCCGGCGCACGGATGCTAGCAAGAATTCTTAATTAGCTTCTAATCATAACGTAATAATCATGGATATATAAGATGGTTCTGCAGTGATTTGAATACATAAAAAAACCGCCATGAATCAGGCGGTTTTTTTATGTATTTCAGAATAATTCAGCTTAATGGGAAAGTTTCTTTACTTTGATCTACACGTTCACGTAGCTCTTTACCCGGCTTGAAATGCGGTACATGCTTACCTGGTAAAGTAACAGAATCGCCAGTTTTAGGATTTCGACCAACTCGAGGTGGTCGAAAATGCAATGAGAAGCTGCCAAAACCGCGGATTTCTATTCGTTGCCCCGTGGCGAGTGCCTGGCTCATCTGCTCCAACAGGCTTTTTACAGCCAGCTCCACATCTTTATACGCCAGATGTACCTGCTTCTTCGCAAGTGATTCTATAAGTTCAGATTTTGTCATTATTCTTTCCCATAGCTGGGAGACCCTCCCTGGTCTCTTTATTATTCCGGTTTTTCTTTACCAATACCCTGTTTTAGAAAAAAAACGATGAAAAGTCAATACCTTATTTGGATTGATTGTCCATTTGTTCCTTCAGGATATCCCCAAGTGTGGCTGCTGTCGGATTTTCAGCTCCTCGACCATAGGTTTCCATAGCCTGAGCTTCGTCTTCATTATCCTTAGCCTTGATAGATAACATCAGTGTACGGTTCTTACGATCCATACCCATGAACTTGGCTTCAACTTCTTCACCTTCTTTCAGGACTGTGCGCGCATCTTCAACACGGTCTCGTGTCAGTTCTGAGGCACGTAAAACACCTTCAATATTGTCACCTAAGTCAATAATAGCGGCCTTTGCATCAACTTCCTTAACAGTACCTTTGACAATAGTGCCTTTAGGATTCTCAGCCAGGAAGCCAGACAGCGGATCTTTATCCATCTGCTTCAGACCAAGTGAAATACGCTCACGTTCAGGGTCTATAGCCAGAATCACAGCTTCAATTTCATCACCTTTCTTGAAGTCACGAATGGCATCTTCGCCTGTCGCATCCCATGAGATATCTGACAGATGAATCAGACCATCGATATAGCCGTCCAGACCGACAAAGATACCGAAATCTGTAATTGACTTGATGTTACCTGAGATCTTGTCACCTTTGCTGTGACCATTCGAGAAGTCTTCCCAAGGATTGGTCTGGCACTGTTTCATGCCCAGTGAAATACGACGACGTTCTTCATCGATATCCAGAACAATAACTTCAACGTCCTGACTTAAATGAACAACCTTGGCAGGATTAACATTCTTGTTGGTCCAGTCCATTTCAGATACATGAACCAGTCCTTCAACGCCTTCTTCAAGCTCAACAAAACAACCGTAATCAGCAATATTGGTAACCTTGCCAAACAGACGTTTGCCTTCAGGATAACGACGTGCAATACCCTGCCATGGATCTTCACCCATCTGTTTCAGGCCAAGTGACACACGGTTTTTGTCTCGATCGAAACGCAGAATCTTGACTTCGATTTCATCGCCAACATTAACAATTTCTGAAGGATGTTTAACACGTTTCCAGGCCATGTCTGTGATGTGTAACAGTCCATCAATACCGCCCAGATCAACGAAAGCACCATAATCGGTCAGGTTCTTGATAACACCCTTGGTGATGCTGCCTTCTTCGAGATTCTGCAGCAGTGTTTCGCGCTCTTCGCTGTATTCTTTCTCTACAACTGCGCGACGTGATACAACAACGTTATTACGCTGTTTGTCTAATTTGATAACCTTGAATTCCAGTTCTTTGCCTTCCAGATACGTTGCATCACGGACAGGACGAACATCAACCAGAGAACCCGGCAGGAATGCACGAATGTTCTTGATTTCAACAGTGAAGCCGCCTTTAACCTTACCATTGATAATACCGGTAACCACTTCATCACTTTCATGTGCTGCTTCAAGGAATTTCCATGCCTGAGCGCGTTTGGCTTTTTCACGTGACAGACGTGTTTCACCAAAACCATCTTCCAGTGATTCGAGTGCAACTTCTACTTCGTCACCGACCTTGACTTCAATTTCGCCATTTTCATCATAAAATTGGTCTATTGGAACACTACCCTCGGATTTGAGGCCAGCATTAATCACTACTGCATCATTACGTATATCAACAACCAGGCCATTCAGGATAGTACCCTGACGCATATCATTAATTGCCAGGCTTTCTTCAAATAGTTCTGCGAAACTTTCAGTCATTTTGTTAAGATCCCAAGCCATCTAGTGGCTCTTAATATGTGTTTTCTCTGTGGGGTTCAGTCGGGCAAACCACAGTGAGTTAATTTACATCAATAGTTGTTTTGCCAATTTAAAACTAATCGATGATTAATGTATTACATTTTAAAAATTATCTGAGCCAACCCTTGTCACCCAATAAACAGGTCACCCGTTGAACCACTTCATCAATACCCATATCTGATGTTTCAATTATCTCGGCATCATCTGCAGGTATTAGTGGCGCTACCGGTCGGGAAGCATCTCGTTCGTCTCTCTCCGAGATCTCTCGGGAAAGGTCGAGGAGATTAACACTTAATCCTTTTCCTTTCAACTGTTTATAGCGTCTTTTAGCTCTTTCTTCGGCACTGGCTGTAAGGTAAATTTTGAGCTCGGCATCTGGAAATATCACTGTACCCATGTCACGGCCATCAGCAACCAGCCCGGGAGCTTCCCTGAAAGCGTGCTGTCGTGCGGTTAATGCACTCCTGACTTCGGGTATTGCAGCTACTTTTGAGGCCAGATTGCCCATCTCCTCGGTTCTGATATCATCGCTAACCTCTTCTCCCTCAAGGAAAATATCGATTTCACCCTGTGAATTCGGAGTAAATTGAACATCCAGATGTCCAGCCAGCGTTGCCAGACTTTTTACATCATCCAGAGCAATTGAATGAGATTGCGCAGCAAGTGCGACAAGGCGATATAGCGCTCCACTGTCGAGCATAGGCCAGCCCAGCTTTTGAGCGATCAAAGAAGAAATTGTGCCTTTCCCGGTACCACTGGGCCCATCAATAGTCACCACTGGAACATGTTCCATACTACTTGTCATAAAGGTCTTCCTGGAAAATCAGTTAATTTGCAAGCCCATTCGAGCTGCCAGATCGACAAAACCCGGAAATGATGTATCCACATTTGCGCAGTCTTCAATCACGATTTGACCACTGCTACGTAGTGCTGCCATAGCAAACGACATGGAAATGCGGTGATCACCATGACTGACAACTGTTCCGCTACCCAGGTTCCCTCCCTGAATCACAATACCGTCCTCAGTTGGTTCGGCACTGATACCCAATATCTGCAATCCATCTGCCATTACCTGAATACGGTCACTCTCTTTCACTCGCAATTCTTTTGCGTCACGCAATACAGTCTGGCCTTCAGCACAGGCAGCTGCTACAAAAATGGCCGGAAATTCATCAATTGCCAATGGAACCAGATCTGTCGGGATATCGATTCCTTGAAGTTTACTACTGCGAATACGAATATCGGCAACCGGTTCACCACCCACCTCATGCAGGTTAGACAATGCAATATCAGCTCCCATCAATTTCAATATATCAATTACGCCGGTTCGAGTCGGGTTAACACCTACGTGCTTCAGGGTAACATCAGAGCCATCAGCAATGCTGGCACCTACCATGAAAAAAGCAGCCGATGAAATATCAGAAGGAACATCAATTTGTGTTGCTTTCAAGGTGCCACCGCCACGCAGACACACGGTTGCATCATCGCGCATGATTTCATAACCGAACCCTTGTAACATGCGCTCAGTATGATCACGTGTAGGCGCAGGCTCAGTCACACAGGTTTTACCATCGGCATATAAACCTGCCAGCAAAATGCAGGATTTAACCTGCGCACTTGCAACAGGCAAGGTGTATTGAATTGCCTGAAGTTTTTGTCCGCCCTGAATCTGTAAAGGTGATGTTCCATTTTGAGCAGCTGCAATACTGGCTTTCATTTGCAACAAAGGGTCTATCACTCGTCGCATGGGTCTGGACGATAAGGATTTATCACCTGTCAGGGTTGTATTAAATGACTGGCCCGCGAGCAAGCCACTCATAAGGCGCATCGAAGTACCTGAATTACCCAGATATAGTGGTTTTTCAGGTTGCTTCAGCCCGTGTAAGCCAACACCATGTACACGTACCTGGCCATTCACAGGGCCTTCTATAGTAACCCCCATAGCCTTGAATGCCTTCAAGGTTGCAAGACTGTCTTCACCCTCAAGGAAACCTGAAACTTCGGTGATGCCTTCAGCCAGAGAACCCAGCATAATCGAACGATGTGACATCGATTTATCACCGGGTACACGCCCTTCACCGTTCAGGCTACCACCGGGGGCTACTGTAAATACAACATTACTGGAGTTTTGATCTGACATAAAATTTCACTAGGGCTGCTTCTTTAAGGTATAACGATCGCGCGCTTCTTTTGCCCGACGAAAGCTGGTTTCAATTTTTTCCTGATCCTGATTCTGGATAGCTTCCTGCAATTGCTTCAGGTCTGCCATGTAGCGAGACATTAATTTTAAAATAGCATCCTGATTCTCGATACAAATATCCCGCCACATAACAGGATCACTGGAGGCTATGCGTGAAAAGTCACGAAACCCTCCGGCCGCATATTCAAAGATTTCATCTCTATCACTCATCGAGGCCAATGTTTCTACCAATGAAAATGCGAGAATATGTGGCAGGTGACTGGTTGCAGCGAGCACTTCATCATGATGTTCAAGGCCCATTTCTTTTACATGAGCACCTGCAGCCTCCCACATCTGACTTACTCGCAGAACCTGACCTTGTGTATTTTCTGGCATGGGCGTCAGGATAACCCGACTCCCCTGAAACAGTTCTGCAAAAGATGCTTCAACACCACTTTTTTCAGTGCCTGCAATCGGGTGGCCTGGTACAAACTGGGCTATGTGTGTTTTCAATCCGGTGCGAGCAGCTTGCTCGACGCTGGTTTTCGCACTCCCAACATCAGTAATGATGGCATCATCTGATACAGTAGCATCAATTTTTTCAAAAATGGCCTGCATTGATCGTAATGGCACACAGACAACGATCATGTCTGCGCCTTTGACGGCAGTCGCAATATCGGTACTGTAATCATCAATAACGCCCAGTTCCTGTGCGCGTTGCAAATGGGCTTCATTACGACTGCAACCTACAATAGAATCACAAGCATTATTTGCTCGTAACGCACGCGCCAGTGAACCACCAATAAGACCGACACCGATTATGCAAAGACGAGAGATCATCGACTGATACCTGTCACTTCTGCAAGCGCATTCAGAAAGGCCTCATTCTGATCAAACGAGCCTACAGTGACTCGCAGGTAGTCAGGTAAGCCATAATTACTGATCGGACGGATAATAATAGCTTTGCGTAGTAAGCTGTCATAAACCAGGTCACCACTCAATTCCGTTTTGAAACTGATAAAATTGGCAACAGAAGGAATATAGTCTATTCCCATTTTCTTGAATGCTGCGAACAACTGTTTCAAACCTGCGGTATTGGATGTAACACTGTTTTCAATATGTGCGCTATCAGACAATGCAGCCAATGCTGCTGCCTGCGCCATACTGTTCGTATTAAAAGGCTGCCTGACCCGATTAAGCAAGTCAGCAATCGCAGGATGCGATATTGAATAACCAACTCGCAAACCAGCCAGTCCGTAGGCTTTAGAAAAAGTACGTGTAATAACAAGATTAGGGTACTTTTGTAACCATGGAACTGAATCCGGGTAATCAGCCTTGGTAACATACTCTATATATGCTTCATCCAATACAATAATGACATCATCAGAAACAGCCGCTATAAATGCCTCAAGTTCATCTGAGCCTAGCCAGGTACCAGTCGGGTTATTCGGGTTTGCAATAAAGACCACACGTGTTTTGGCATTGACACAGGCCAGCAACCCTTCAAGGTCATGCCCGTATGGCATATCGTGATCTGCATTATTGGCCGCTGCAATATTCAGCTCAGCCCCGACGGCCATGCTGACTAAAGGATATACCGCAAAGGCATGTTCGGAAAACACTGCATTATAGCCAGGTGATAAAAAAACACGCGCAACGAACTCCAGTATATCGTTAGAGCCATTGCCTAATGTAATACTGTTGATATCGACACCATGCTTATTAGCCAGCGCCTGTTTCAACTGAAAGCCATTCCCATCCGGGTATAGTGCTAACTCGTCTGCAGTCATATTGCATGCAGCTATTGCTGCCGGACTACACCCCAACGGGTTTTCATTTGATGCCAGCTTGATAATATTCGATACGCCATATTCGCGCTCAAGTTCGGCGATCGGCTTTCCTGGAACATAAGGCTGTAAACGATGAACGCCTTTTACGGCTAGCGACATAAAATGTGATTGCATATCTTTCATACCAGACTGATTATAAAACGGCACACGGATATGAACCTAATACCTTGAATAAGGCGGTTTCTGCTTCAAGTTCGGATAATGCTTTTGCAACGACCGGATCAGATACATGTCCTTCTATATCAATAAAGAAAACATAATCCCACATACCACGGCGAGACGGCCTGGATTCAATTCGTGTCATACTGATCTCATTTTTAACAAGTGGATCCAGCAAACTGAATAATGCACCCGCCTTATTATCTGTCGATAACAGCAATGAGGTTTTATTTTTCTCACTGGGCTCTACATCCTGACGACCAATAATCAAAAACCGCGTTGTATTATCCGGCTCGTCTTCAATTTTTGCTTTCAGAATATCAAGTTTATAAATTTCTGCCGCCGTATCACTCGCTATAGCAGCACTTCCTTTTTCAGATGCTGCGAGTCGAGCAGCCTCTGCATTACTACTTACAGCAATATACTCAGCTTGTGA
>Ga0316205_10004034_pt1 | contig 13250 bp, 16 predicted proteins | sample 3monthpyrite_MG_FD_204941 | JGI IMG/M metagenome (GOLD analysis project Ga0316205, IMG submission 204941) | Microbial mat bacterial communities from mineral coupon in-situ incubated in ocean water Damariscotta River, Maine, United States -... | ecosystem: Environmental > Aquatic > Marine >... | reverse complement strand
CATTTAACACTGAAGCACCTTATTCTTTTGTTCTCATCAAAAAGATTTATTTGCAAAGACGATTTATGACATTCTGAGCACTCTCTACGCATAATTTTTTAATTTTTTCTTTAACATAATTTTACCTATAATTTCTAAAGCACCATGCGCCATTCTTAACCAATAATTGAGCATTAGATCATCTAATACTGGTTCAGAACTACCAAATGCGAACGAGTCTTTGGTTCTTTACTTAATCGCCCCTCTGGCATGCAGTATCCACTTATCTCGGTCTAATGGGTTGATGCCTTTGTATTGTCTGATTTGGCCTTGTTCTTCTGTGCAGGCTTGGTAGCAATCGAATTTGGTGGAGAGTTTGGCTTTTCCTGCGCTGAGTGAAGCAAGGCGAATAGGGTAATTAATGGTGGTGGCTACGGGGAATTTTCCAGTTATTTTGAATTGATTGTTTTCTATTTGAGGGCTTTCAAATGTGCCGCGCATTTTGGTGATGTCGCTGGTGATTGTGCCTAATAAATCTAATGGTGCAATGATGCTAAATGACACAATGGGTTCTAATAATGTTGTGTCTGACTCTTTTAAACCATTCATGATGGCCATGGGTGTGGCAATAATAAAATCTCCGCTGCGAGAATGGACATTGTGGTCTTCACCTTCGACCAGTGTAATCTTGCAGTCTGTGACTTGCCAACCTTTTACGCCTTGTTTTAATGCTGAATCGATTGTGGCTTCAATTTCATTTTGGTATTTGGCAGCCACATTATTGGTGCTGACTTCAGATGAATAACTCACACCACTGCCACGTTCAGCGGGTTCTATTTTTAGTTTAAGAATGGCCCAACAGGGTTTTGGCATCCAGTAGCGTTCATAGCCATAGACTGATTGTGCTGGCGTTTCTTTGTAAATAATTGACGGGTCGGAAAATGTTGTTTTCAATCCAAATCTGTCTTTTAGCACGGCTTCTAGTATTTCAATTTGAATAATACCCGAAATCTTAATGTGTAATTCTCGAATATCTGACAACCATTGCAAATCTAACATCGGATCTTCATCCGACAATTCGGTTAATGCTTTGACTAAGTCCATTATTTCAGCAGGCTTTTCTGGTTTGACTTGAACAGTCAGCATTGGTGTTGAAAGACTGTAGTTTTCAAAACCTTTAATATTCTCACCAAACACATCACCAACTTGTGCGCGGCTTAACCCAGAAACAACGCCAATATCTCCCGATGATATATTTGCTTGATCGACATACTTACCTTTTACGATTGATTTTATTTGTCCTACTTTTTGAGGTTCATCATTGCTGCTGCTTGATTTTTGCAAAATATCTCGTGGTTGTATCATGCCTTTGAAAACTCTGATATAAGACATTTTGCCCAATGATTTATCGTGTTCAACTTTAAACACTAATGCAGAGAGTGCAGCACTATCTTGGTCTTTTGATTGTGGAAAGTAGTGTGTAATGGCATGGGTTAATTCAGCAAGTCCAATTGATGATTTTGCCACACCTATAAATACAGGGATTAATTGACATTTTGCTACGGCATTTTGTAAGGCTTGATCGAGTTGATTAAAGGCAATGGCTTCTCCTTCTAAGTAATTTTCTAATAATGCTTCATCAGTTTCAACAATTTTTTCAGTAATGGATTCAGGAATTAAAACCTTTTCAGAAAACAAGGTTTCTAATTGAGCCTCATTATTGCCTTGTTGTTTGGCTTGTTGCAATAAAACGGATTTATCAGTAAGCTCGCTCTCGATTTGTTGCATAACTAGTTTGACATCAGCACCTTTTCTATCAATTTTATTGATAAATATAATACAGGGAATGTTTAGGTTTTTAATGGCATTAAACAATGTAATCGTGTGTCCTTGCACACCTTCGACTGCACTCAAAACCAAAACAACGGCATCTAATGCCAACAATGATCTTTCTACTTCACCACTAAAATCCACATGTCCTGGTGTATCGATGATATTGATCTTTGTGCCATTGTGTTCAAAACTGGCCGTAGCCGCTCTAACTGAAATGCCGCGTTCTTTTTCTACAGTTAGGTTGTCAGTAACAGCTGTGCCTTTATCTACGCTTCCCATAGAACGCAGTGCACCTGATGCAAATAACATTTGTTCAGTAATGGTGGTTTTGCCAGCATCTACATGGGCAAGAATGCCAATATTAATTATAGGTGAACTCACGTGATTAGTTAAAACCCTTCATAAATCTTTGGTCATTTTAATCACAATATTTTCAGCGCCATTGGCGGCAATGTCTGTGGTTCGATAAATTTCTTTGTAACCTTTTGCCAAGTAAAGAGGTTCTCCAGGAACAGTTGAACCCAGTTCGATTGTTTTAAAACCTGCTTTACGTGCAGCGTTCTCACCCAATTCGATTAACAAAGATCCAATGCCACAACGCGTCCATGACGGGTGTGTGTACATGGCGCGAATTCGAGCAGGGTCGGTTTCTGGATGACTAAAAGAATCATCCCGACCTATTGTGTGATCACCACCATAAAGGGTTTTTCGTTTTCCCCAACCACCACAACCCACCATGACTGTTTTGTTATTATGGATGGTTTCGATAACGAAATAGGTTTGGTCTTCTATCAATGTCATGTCCACGCCCATTGTTTCTTGGGCCGCTTCAATTTCCTCAATTGTGAGAAAAGACTTCATGTTTTCTAGTATAGATGCCTGCATCAACTCAACTATCTCAGAAACATCTGACTTTGTGGCTAATCTGTGAGTTAATTCAACCAATTTTTATCCTCTTGTAAGTTATGCTCAAATCAATACTCTGTTTGTTTCAATGAAAAACTTATCTTACTTAGAATAACTCATTAAAACAATCAATATTTCTAGCCTAAATACTTCAGGCCAGAAATATTTTTAATGCTGAGAGTAAAACAAAAGAACAATACACATGTTACCAATATCTTTTATTACTGTTTTGCAACGATATACAATTCAACTCGCCTGTTTTGTTGTCGGCCATTGGCATTCATGTTGCTGGCAATTGGGTTGTTTTCACCTTCACCAAAAGCTTTTAAACGGGCTGGATCAACTTGTTGATTGGCCAAATAGTATTTAACACTGTTTGCACGGTTTTCGGATAACCTAAAGTTGTATTCTGCTGTTCCCTGTGAATCGGTATAGCCAATAATGTCTAAATCAGTGTCTTTGTATTTGTACAACACTTTGGCTACTGAGTTTAATACAGGATAGAAGTTGCTTTTTATAGAGTATTCATTGGTTCTAAAGGTAATGTTGCCTGGTAAAACCAATTGGATATCATCGCCTTGTCGAACCACCCTAACGCCTGTCCCTTCTAGCTCGCGTCTCAGTTCAGCTTCTTGGTGATCCATATAAGCACCAATGCCCGCACCTATGGCTCCACAACCTGCGGCTGCATTTCTGGCGTGTTTTTTGTTTTTAGTGGCGCCTATGAGTCCACAAACTATTGCACCTGTTGCACCATATTTCACGCTTTTTTTGACTCTTTGCTCTCCTGTATAAGGATCGGTTGTTGTACAAGCACTTAATGCTGCAAGTGATAAAGCCATCAATAATGTTTTTGTTGTTTTAGTTAACATATTAATCTCTATAGTTTTGTTAAGGTGTGTGCATTATAGAAAAGCCAAAATGAACACAATCTGAAGATAAATACCTCGCTTTTATAATACATTTCCTATGCGTTTTAGTCCTTCAATAAAGTTATCAGGTCGCCAATGCATCCATACCATTTTGGCTTGTCCAACAACATTCTTTTCAGGTATTAACCCAAACATGCGACTGTCATGGCTAAAATCGCGGTTGTCACCCATACCGAAATAATGCCCTTCAGGTACGACTAAATCTGTATGAATAAATTGACGTCTGATTTGATTAGAATGAAGGATATCATACTGTTTCCTATTAACTGTGGAGATTTTCTTATTCAATCCAACAGGGTTTATGTCATCATGAAAACCTTGATAGGCTCCAACAAATTTGTCTTCAATGGCTTTTCCATTGACAAAGACTTGTTTGGTTTGATGGTTGTATTGAATGTGATCTCCGGGAACACCAATCACCCTTTTAATGATGTCAGTTGATGGGTCTTCTACCGACCTAAACACAAACACATCACCTCTTTGCGGGTGTCCTGTTTCGATTAATGTATTGTGAAAAACAGGCATTTTTAATCCATAAGCCGTTTTGTCAACGTATATAAAATCTCCAGTTAGTAATGTCGGCATCATTGAAGAAGAAGGAATTTTAAAGGGTTCAAAAGCAAAAGAACGAACCGATAAAACAAAGAAAATCACAGGAAAGAAACTGCCTGTGGTTGCGATAAAATGAATAAATCTATTATTGCTCTTCTTTAATGACTTTTTTCGACTGATTAAAAATGCCAATAAAGTCAAAATTGTCGCAATAAACAAAACCATCTCATAATCAAAATGAACATCACCCATAATTTAATACCTGTTATTAATTGATTTAATAGAGGAGATAAATCTTCAAAGGTTCACGATGATAAAGTAATTAACTGATAAAGTGACTATTGACCTACTGGTCGTTATCAACAGCCGCTTTGCCTTCACCACCAAATTTTGTGGCAAAATAACCAATAATTAGTCCAACAATAGCACCTTCTGCAACAATCCAAAAAGGTGATGTCATCAGTCCACTTTCTCCAAACATGGATTGCATTAAAACTTTCAAGTCATCGTAGGCAAAAAATGTCAGGACAAAATTTAGCCATGCGCCCATAAAAGTTGATCGAAACCACCAAGGAAAGGGCATTTTCAGAATTGGGTGATAGGTGATCACTCCAAAGACTCCAATAGTCGCGCCAAAGGTTATGTACCAAAGCAATACTCCCCAACGCAGAAATACATCAACATCTGGTAGAAAAAGAGGCAATAAAAAAAAGCCTAAAAGACCAACAATTAAACCAATGGTTTTTCCAATGGCAATACGAGTAATTAATGATGGATTTTCAAACATGTGACTACTCCAAAGGCTACATCAAGATAATTATAACATCTTGTAGCGCTTTTTGTTAGTCTCCTGTTCGACTCCAGGAGTCGAATGGAATCTCATTTTTCTTTAAAAAGTCATATAAATTTGATGCGTTTTCATCACTGAAATCTTTGTTCAATTGCTCTACTATGTTGCCATCACTATCAATGGCTTTTTCAAGTTTAGGAATATCATGTTGTTTTATCGTCCAATACCATTCGTATTCAACAAAATCAAAAATATCCTCTACGCCTGACCCAAGGTCTTGACCATGGAAAACCAAATCTCCTTTATCATTAATTTGTGCATCTAAAAACCTTGAATCTTGTGGGGTTTTTTCATCTCTTAAGACAACATGTTTATTATTTTGATAGTTATTCATTTGTTTTGCTTTTAACGATTTCGTGGATGATTTTTTGCTACTCTTTCATTTCCATGTTTGTAATTGCCTGTTAGCCTTGCCATTAATTGTTGCAAGTCATTGTCGTTTAGCACATTTAATTCTTCTTCAAAATCTAAGGCTTTGTTGCCTCGTAAAACAGTCGCTTTTTTCCCATGATGCAATATGTGGTATTCTCGGTTTCTTTTAATATAAGTAAAACCTAAGTCATTAGGCATATCAATTCTCTCCTTTATAATTATTCATTTTATTATTTCCAACCTGAAAGCCAGTGGTTCTCATCTTGTAAGTCATTCCAATTGATTAGGGCAGAACGTTTGGTCAATATGGCTTGAATAGTGCATGATATGACTGTTTCTTCATCAAACTCAACTTCAGTAATAATGAAGTGTTTTTCTTTATTTAACGGTTTGACTGCCGTCCACTTGCTGTTTAGCAGTTTTTTAGGGTTTATTCTGTTCATTTAGAATTTGCCAATAATTGTTGCCGAATGGCATTGTTTTCTTCGCTCCAAACCTCGTTAAAGTGATAAAAATGATCAAAAACCAATTTTTCTTGTGATAAATTTACCCATTTTTGTTTTGAGGCAGTAAAAATATGGACATCTGGAGGCAGTTGTTCTGGGTTATTTAAAGTACCAACACGGATAAAGCGAATGCCTTTTTTGATGCCCCCCATATGATAATTGCTCCAAACTGCCGTTTTGCAGTCCGGACACCGTGCTATGGTTTGCCCTTTACCACTAGGCGAAGGCGTGTTGATTTCTTCAACTTTACCCTGAGTCAATTTTACCTTATCTGCCTCAAAAAGTGCATTCAATGCAAAAGCAGTACCCGTCTGTCTTTGGCAATAACTGCAATGGCAACAATGTACGATTAATGGTAGACCAATTACTTCATAACACACCTTTCCACACGAACAACTTCCTTCTATCTGTTTTGTCATTTAATTCACCTGAGTCATTAAAAGTTTGATTGCTAGTTTATTACTTTAAAAAAAAGCCTGCAAGTGAAAATCATTCTTTGTTTACGGAGAAAATTCTTTATCTTTTTCTAATACTTTGATTTCATCAATCCATAAATGACCAGGTTTTAAAATATTCATTTCAAATCTTAGGCGATTCATGTTTTCTGGAACGGTATATTCATGTTCAAACTTTGTCCATTTATTATAATCTTGGTTGTCTGTTATAATTGGACCAACATCCTTTTTAAAGGCACTGACCCCTGAAACCTTAATGGTAAACTCCGCATTCACGTTTTTAATCCAATAACTCAGTTGGTATGTAACACCTGGTGTTACTTCTATCTCTTGAGTCATACCAGGTGAAAATCTGCCACCTTTATTGGAGCAACCTCTAACATTAAAAAGTAAGGACTGTTGACCTGATTTATAGTTTTTAGTATCCAAAATAATATCAAAGTCGCCAGATGTTGTGGTTTTTTCTGTGTATAAAAGCCAATTGACAGGTTTGGAATTTTTAGAAATTTCAAACCCTCCATTAAACCCAATATCAAGGTCCTTTTCTATTTCACTAAATTGTGCCATTGAGTGATTATTCATGCAAAATACGCTAAACAATCCTAATAAGTATTTAAATATAATCATTATTTCCTCATCAAATTTTATAAGTGATGTTACGATTATAATATGCACACAATATACTAATCTATACTTTAACCTGATTGTGACTTTTTTATAACTATTAGTATAACTATATGATACTTTTATTGTATAAGTATATGCTTTTATACAATCCTGTTTTATGCTCTATTTTTATTCTTTTCAATGCGTTGAATAAAAAATTGCAATTCAAACCTGTAGATTTCAAGTATTGTTTGGAATTAATTATTTAATTTAACTCGTCATACCATTTTTTCATAAACTGCTTTAACTCCCCTCCATTAAGCTTAAGCATTTCAGTTACAAACTCTGGACTGACAATTTGATAATAACCATCATTATTAACAGTTGAATGAAACAGGTGAATTAAATCACTGCCACAACTGCTGCATTTACCATAGGTGAAATCACACCCTCTTGCATGATTAACATCTTTAACAAATTCCCATTTTAAATTATTACAACAATTATTCATTTATATAAACCTGGTTGATATGTATTGTGCCAAATGGCTTTTTTGGTTATAGGATAAATTTAATGACTTTAATTATAAGTCTCATATTAATTAAAATCATTAAGTAGTTTTAATACTGACTGGATTTCGTCCATAAAGCCAGTTACTATTAGTTATTTAAAGCCTTTATTCCTATTAATGTTTATGGAACAACAAAATAAAGCATTTTTATTGCTGATAATACTTTGCTGGATTAACTTATCTGCAAATGCCAATGAATTATGGACAAGATACCAGTTTATCAATTTGGAGATAGCTTCAACTGGTTTTGTAAATACCTTGTATGAAGACAGACTTGGACAAATATGGGTAGGAAGTGCCAGTGGCTTATATCACATTCAAAACAATAAAATTCAAAAAGTTAGCCATGCTCCTAAATCAGCTATTCAACATATATTGCAATCCAAGTCTGATGATATATTGTTAGCCACCAGTGACGGTGTATGGCGTTGGCAAAGTCAAACAAATAATTTTATCAGCCTAACATGCACAGCTGAACAGTCATTTACTCAACTCATTGAACATCCCAGTTTAGGATTAATAGCATTAGCGCGCTCAGGTGTTTATCAACTTTCTGAAAATAAAGCCTGTCACAAAGTTTCATTTGATGGATTGCCAGAAGATTCTCCTGTAGAACGATTCGCAATTTTCAAACAGGATCTCTTGTTGGCAGTTCGTGATCATGGCTTGTTTCAATGTTCAAAAGAATGCAGTAATGTTGATGCATTTTCGCTGGATTTAGCCAATACTCGCATCAGAGAAATAGTGGTTAACAATAATACCTTATATGTGGGGACGCACAAACATGGATTCTATGCGTTAAATAGTCAAGGTGAAATACAACGCCATTGGCACCGAGATGCAGGTACTGAACCTAATGATTTTACTTTACCCGTTAATGGAGTAATGACCCTACTGCCAACCAAACAAAGTATTTGGGCTGGACTGTGGGCAGGTGGTTTACATCAGTTTGAAAACAAATCGGGTTCAAAAATATCAAGTAGTCAATTTTATGCACCAGATACATCAACCATTGGTGGCAGGCATGTACGTGCTTTATTAGAAGGCAACAACGGAACCCTTTATATTGGCCACGAAAATGGAGTAAGTATCATTTTACCCATATATAATCAGCAAGGTTGGGTTGGCTTAGAAAACAATAACCAAACAGGCTTAACCAATGATAATGTGGTTAGCCTTTATTACCACAGTGATGCTTGGTTGGCTGGTACCAGTTCTGGTGGACTCTATCGCATTGGGAATACTGATAATAAATTACTGCGCTTATCACCAGATTCTCCATCTCCTTTTAACTTACCAATTAAGTCAATATGGCAAGTCACCGATTCTCAACGTGGTGATTTATTGCTTGGAACATCAAATGGCGTAATTCGTTTAAACCCTAAAACCTTAGAATGGCAAATTTTTGGTGATCCTGACAAGTTAATCAGCGCCGATGTTTATGGTTTAACCGAAGCTCCAGACCAATCCATATGGTTGAGTTTATGGGAAGGTGGTATTGCAAGATTCAATCAAGATGGACAACAAATTGGTCAATGGTCTCATAAAGATGGCTTACAGCAAAATACTTCAATGTTAATAGAAAGCACCGGTGATAATCAGATATTTGTATTAAACAATGCTGGATTGTTTCGATACGACAGTGATCAAGACATATTTATAACCTCAGATTTACAATTAAACCAAAACCAATGTGCTGAAATAGATCACGTCAGTACTGATCTTGCAGGTCAGTTATGGGCATTGTGTCAGCATAAGAGTTTATGGCGATTGAAAGACGGTATTTGGGTTAATACTGAATTGCCAACATCTGAACCTATATTGAATATTTTTAAACCTTTTAATAGCCTCCTTCACAATAATGAACAACTTTTCTTATTGTCAGAAAATCATGTTTTTGCTTTAGATAAAAATGGTCAAATGCTCTGGCAACAACCTAGATTACCCTTACCTGAAAACGTTTCAATTCAAAAAACGGCCGTTGTAAATAATGAATTAGTCTCTGCTACCAATCAGGGAGTTTTTCGACAAAAATTGAATCAATCCTACAATAACGCAGCTCCCCCAAGCCCGCTTATTAGTGGCATACGGCTATTTAATAAACCTTTTAAGATTACCAAAACAGAAAGTGAAACCATTAAATCAAATGACAACGCAGCACTCTATCAGGGACAATTGCAATTAAATTACGACCAGGACTTAATTACATTTGAGTTTGCTGTTCCAGGTTATCATCATGATTCAATACAAGGTTTTGAGTATCGTTTAACGCCTTTTGATAACCGATGGTTAAATACAGCAGAAGACGAAGCAACAGCCACTTATACCAGACTGCCACCAGGTAATTATCTATTTGAGGTAAAAGCCAATACACCGGGAAATCAACCTCCTGCTACTTTTCAACTGGAAATTTTGCCGCCTTGGTATTTAACCTGGTGGGCTAAAACTTTGGCAATTTTTGCGATGCTCGCGATTATAATTGGCATAATAGTAGGCAGAACAAAACGACTTAAACAAAGCAATATGTGGTTACAAGAAAGTGTTGAAGCCCGAACAACAGAGTTAAAACAAGCCAATGAAAAGCTACAACAAGCGGCAAATCTGGATGTTCTCACTGGCTTATTGAACCGTCGCGGTTTTCTTAATTTGTGTGAACCAAACTGGTCACAATGGCGAGGTGAAGTTGCTCTAATGATAGCCGATATCGATCATTTTAAACGGGTCAATGATCAATACGGACACCAAATCGGTGATGAAGTGTTGGTGACCTGTGCACAACGTTTAACCAGTCAAGCAGGAAGGCACGATTTAATTGCTCGATGGGGAGGCGAAGAGTTTTTGATCTTGTTAAGAGATAACCCTAAATCATCAACTGATGAACTAAAAATTCGTGCACAACAGTTACAAAAAGTCATAGGCGAAACAGTGATGGAGTTGAGCTCAGTAAAAATCGCTGTAACAATGACCGCAGGACTTTGTATTCATAATGGTGAAAGCATAGATACTTGCTTGCAAAAAGCCGATGAAAAACTTTACCAAGGCAAAAATGCAGGTCGTAATAGACTGGTTTTTTAACGCCCACTTCACTCGCAGCCCCGTTGCGGTGAACCTTGATAATGTGTTTTACTCGACTCTACGTTTCACTTTAAATCATGCGTTGACGGGGCTGTCGAGTGCAAGTGCTTGTTAAGCATTTTTTTAGTTGTCTGCTGAGTAATACCATTCAAGAAAGTCGTAGAAGTTCACCCATTTTTTCTTTAGAGTACCATCCATCATAGAATTCTCCTCTCCCCAGTCAGTGTCATACACTATTCCCGTTGATAGCTCATAAAAATAACTGCCTTCTCCTTCAATTGAGGAAAGCTGAAGAAACCTATCATATATTCCTGGGTAATCGTCTTCATGAAACTGACTTTCTTTCTCGTCTATTATTTCGTCTAAAGAATGAAGTTCCTCTCCCTGCCCAATTGGAATGTATCCAATGTTGGTGTGAAACTCATAGAATGTTGTGTTTTTTGCTACTCCGAGAGACTCAAGTTTCTTTTCTGCTGGAGTAAATGCCTTCTCAATATACGACTCATTTAAGCCTTGCTTTCGCATCAGAGATTTAGCTTCCTCTTCGGAAATCTCCTTTCCTACACTTTCGTTTTTCTGCTCATCTATTATTTTAATTACAGCCTTTGGCAGCATTCAATTCTCCACTCTTGCTTAACAATAATTATACAACATTATGCTGTAATAACTCTTTTTTGCCTGTTTTTCTATCATTGGTTTTCCTTAATTTTTAGTGAATAAACTGAATACTAGTTAAATTCTAACTGAAAATCAAATAATCCACGCGCATTAAACTCTTATTCAGAGTTATATGAAACATTATGTACCTATAATTTTTGATATAGGGTTTAAGTGGCATAAAGCTTATTTTAATACTCATTCATCTCGTACCCAGTCTCCCGAGTCGGAACGAGGAAATATAATGATTACCAACCAACAAGAGGTACACCTTACGGAGAATTAATAAATGTACGGCGCAACCCTTGAGACTGTGAAATAACTAAAGATAACACACCCCTAAATCCCCTCTCAAGAGTGGACTTCTGAAATCGAGATTTATAACCAAAACTCGGATACTCCCCTCTTGAGAGATACTGTCTTAAAAAGCAACTTAAATTTTATTAATTAGTAAAATTTAATTGTAGTTTTTAATTATAGACATAGAACTTTGAGGTTACATCATCCCTGTTTCTAATCGTGCCACTTCACTCATCATTTCTTGACTCCAAGGCGGATCAAAAACAATTTCGCATTTAACTGTGTGAATGTTTGGGATGAGTTTAATTTTGGTTTCGGCATCGGCCACCAATACATCACCCATGCCACAACCTGGAGCGGTTAGGGTCATTTCAATGTTAATTTCGTAGCCGTTTTCTGATTGTTCAATTTTGCATTCATAAACCAAGCCCAGTTCTACAATGCTGACTGGAATTTCAGGGTCATAAACATTGCCCAATTGTTTCCAAACGGCTTGTTCGACGTCTTCTTTTGTGGCATTTTCTTTGAGTTCTGGCAAGGCAATGGGTTCTTTGCCTAATGCATCGGCATTGTGACCCAAAATCATAAACATGCTGCCATCAATAAATACGGTAAAACTACCACCTAGAGATTGAGTAATATAACCGACTGTACCTGCAGGTAAGTTCATTGATTGACCTGTTGGTACGACTATGGCTTCAACGTCTCTTTCTAATTTAAATGGCTCACTGTTTAAGTTATACATATTGTTAATGTTATGTTGTAGGTTTTTGCTAAGTTTTGGATTGTAAACGATGCCAGAATTAGCCGTTAGGTTTTTCAATCCATTTGGCAATATTGTCTTTATCTTGTGCCTTTAATCCTTTAATTACACCCAATCGGTTGGCTTCAGGGTGATTTTGGCTCATTTTTGACTTACCCGTTAATGTCTTGATTTCGATTTCAATGCCAACGATGGCGTTGAGCATTTTATCAATGTAGTCTTCAGGAGCATCTGAGACTTTCCATGGAACGGCTTGTGTTTTCTCATTGTGGTCAACCAGTTTATTCAAGTGAGCTAATAACCATTGTTTGTCTTGGAAAAACTGCATACTGCCAGAAACATGAACGGTGACATAATTCCATGTTGGCACTTCTTTGTGGTCTATGTGTTTACTGGGATACCAGTTTGGCGAAATGTATGCATCTGGACCATTAAAAATGGCCAAAATATCAATGCTGTTATCATAGTCTTTCCATATACTGTTTGGTTTAGCGACATGCCCTTGCAAGAAATACTTGTCGTCTCTTTCTACTACAATCATCGGAATATGATTGCCCACTAACCCGCTAGAGGAAACAGAAACAATGGTCGCTAAACTATTGTTTCTGATGATATCTAATATTTGTTGTGTTTCTTTTAACTGAAAATACTTGGGTTGATGCATTTATTTCTCTAATGAATCCAAATAAGCTTTTAACATTGGCTTATCATGCTCTAACTTAGCAATACACAAATCTATGCCTTCAGTAGTTTGAGCCAATGAACGTGGACCACCTGATAATCCTTCAATGATTGGATCAAAAAAGTCTGTTAATTCTTTTTTCTTCTCTAAGTCACAAAAACCCATACCTATCATTGGCATTCTGCCTTGGAACCAGGTTGGGATTCTTGTT
>Ga0316205_10004032_pt1 | contig 13256 bp, 9 predicted proteins | sample 3monthpyrite_MG_FD_204941 | JGI IMG/M metagenome (GOLD analysis project Ga0316205, IMG submission 204941) | Microbial mat bacterial communities from mineral coupon in-situ incubated in ocean water Damariscotta River, Maine, United States -... | ecosystem: Environmental > Aquatic > Marine >... | reverse complement strand
AGGGTTACAGATATCACAAAAAGTATAGGTTTTAACGCTCAAGATTTTATCCGTTCATAGCCTAAGGTGAAATACTGGTTATATAATTATCATTCTATAAAGGTTTTCGGCAGTCTCATAAATTTTTATACAAAATGACTAACATACTTGTCTATAAAATAGGCTTGCAGTGTATACAGTGCGTCAATAATATACATACCATTGATTTCCATAGCCTAAATAAAATCACACCTTTATACAATGATTCAAAGTAAGAAAAAAAATCTATGGAAATTTTGGGTTGATCGCGGCGGAACATTTACTGACATCGTGGCCAAAAGCCCCGAAGGTGACATTCACACACGCAAACTGCTGTCTGAAAACTCAAATCACTACAAAGATGCAGCGATTCAAGGCATTCGAAACATTCTCGCCATTCAAGCTGAGCAAGCGATTCCCACTGACGAAATCGAATGTGTAAAAATTGGCACCACAGTTGCCACCAACGCCTTGCTTGAAAGAAAAGGCGCGCGCACTGCTTTATTCGTCACCGCCGGTTTTCGTGACGCTCTCCAAATTGCCTATCAAAATCGTCCCGATATCTTTGCCCTCAATATCATACTGCCAGAAATGCTGTACGAACAGGTAATCGAAGTCAATGAACGCATTGATACACACGGCACAATCATCAGCTCTCTGCAAGAAAACACTGTCCACAAATCTCTTCAAATCACATTTGATAAAGGTATTCGCTCCATTGCGATTGTACTCATGCATGCTTACCGCCACCCGCAGCACGAACTTATTATTGCCGAACTAGCGCATAAAATTGGCTTCACACAGATTTCAGTCAGCCATAAACTTTCACCTTTGATTAAATTTGTCGGACGTGGCGACACCACCGTTGTAGATGCCTATCTTTCTCCAGTACTAAAAAAATATATCCATCAAATATCATCTCAACTTCAGCATAACGACAAACGAAGCAAGCTACTTTTTATGCAATCAAATGGCGGGCTCACACAAAGTGAACGCTTCAGCGGAAAAGATGCCGTCTTATCTGGGCCCGCTGGCGGCATCGTCGGTATGGCACACGCGGCGCGTAATATGGGCTTTGAAAAAGTCATCGGTTTCGACATGGGCGGAACTTCGACTGACGTCAGTCACTTTGCAGGTGAATATGAGCGCGACTTTGACACTGAAATAGCAGGCATCCGTTTGCGCACACCTATCATGCGCATTCATACCGTTGCCGCTGGCGGTGGTTCAATCTTACATTATGACGATCAGCGTCTTCGCGTTGGCCCTGACTCCGCAGGCGCACTACCCGGCCCAGCCTGTTATCGCAATGAAGGGCCATTAACCATCACTGACTGCAATGTCATGCTTGGGAAACTTCAGGAAATAAATTTTCCGCATATTTTCGGCCCTACTGGAACTCAGTCGCTCGACAAACAAACCGTGGTAAAAAAATTCAATGCGCTGGCAACTTCAATCCAACAACAGACCCAGCAAGCCATTTCTGCCGCTGAAGTAGCAGAGGGCTTTCTCACCATTGCGGTTGATAACATGGCAAAAGCCATTAAGAAAATTTCAGTTCAACGTGGCTATGATATCTCTCAATATGTGCTCTGTGCCTTTGGTGGTGCAGGCGGGCAACATGCCTGCCTGGTCGCTGATAACCTAGGCATGAAACAAATATTGATTCACCCATATGCCAGTCTGTTATCCGCAACAGGTATTGGGCTGGCTGATCGCCGTTTAATTAAAGAAAAAGCGATTGAAGAAGTACTTACATTAGACCTTAGTACTACGTTAGAAAAAATAAAAGACCAACTCTCAAACGATTCTGTCACCGAATTATCGCTACAGGGAATCGAACCTTCATCGATAAAAACCTATGCAAGACTGCACATTCGCTACCAAGACAGCGATACTAACCTTTTGCTAGGTTATTCTGACTGCAAAACTTTATCCGAAAACTTCACATCTGCCCACCACAAGCTCTACGGCTTCACCTCCCCAGAGAAAAATTTGATAGTCGATGCCATTCAGATCGAAGCGGTTTTCATTGAAATAGAACACTTAACTGAAAATCCCAATCAGACTAAACAAAAAGTTAGCATGCCTCTCATAGCCGATCATTATGTCGATGTTTTTACCCATGGTGCACTGACCACCATTGCATCTTATGATAAAAACAAACTACATAATGGTGACAAAATAACAGGCCCTGCTCTAATCATTGAAAAAAACAGCACCACAGTGTTAGAAAAAAACTGGATTGCAAGCATGCACTCCGGTGGCGAACTACTACTGACAAAAATCCAACTGGAGAAAGGTAAGCCAACTCACCCTCCAAAAGTTTCTAGCGCAGAGGAACAAATACAACTTGACCCTGTCTTGCTTGAGCTTTTCAACAATCAATTCATGTCAGTTGCAGAACAAATGGGGGAAGTTCTAAAAAACACAGCCAGCTCAGTCAATATTAAAGAGCGCCTGGATTTTTCATGTGCATTATTCAATGGCGATGGAGAATTAATTGCTAATGCACCTCACATCCCTGTTCACATTGGGTCTATGAGCGATAGTATCAAAGCATTAATACGTGATAATGCTAGCAACATCTCTCCCAACGATGTTTTTATATCTAATTCACCCTATAACGGTGGCACGCATTTACCTGACATAACGGTAATTCGGCCGGTATTTATTCAAAATACCTCAACAAGAAAACCCAGTTTTTATGTCGCTGCCCGTGGACATCATGCAGACATCGGCGGCATCACACCGGGTTCTATGCCTGCAAATAGCCAATATATTGATGAAGAAGGTATTCTTATTGATAATTTCAAAATACTTGAACAGGGTATTTTTCAGGAACAATCCTTAATAGAATTATTACAGCAACCACCCTACCCTGTTCGAAACATTCAACAAAATATTGCAGATCTCAAAGCACAAATTGCAGCGTGTGAAATAGGTGCTCAACAAATTATCAATATGGTAAATCAATACAGCCTGAGAACTATTCAGGCTTACATGAGGCATGTTTTAGATTATGCTGAAACGGCTGTTCAACGTTTATTAACTAAACTTAAAGATGGTCATTTCAAATTAGAACTTGATGATGGCAGTATCATTAATGTCAGCATCACAATTGAAGACAAACCTTCTGCTGCGATCATAGACTTCACTGGCAGTAGCAAACAGCACGCTGGAAATTTCAACGCACCCGCCTCAGTCTGCAAGGCAGCTGTTATTTACGTATTTCGCTGCTTAATACAAGAAGACATTCCTCTGAACGATGGATTTTTAAGACCATTAAAACTTATCATCCCCAACGCTTCGATACTAAACCCCGAACCACCAGCAGCCGTTGTCGCCGGTAATGTCGAAACCTCTCAAGCCATCGTGAACGCATTATTCGCTGCACTTGATGTTATGGCATCAGCGCAGGGTACTTGCAACAATTTTACCTTTGGTAATGATCACTACCAATACTATGAAACATTGTGTGGTGGCACAGGGGCATCTGCAACTTTCAACGGAGCCAGTGCCGTACAAAGTCACATGACAAACTCACGACTCACTGATCCCGAAGTGCTTGAACAACGCTTCCCGGTAATACTTGAAGAATTTTCGATTCGTCACGGTTCTGGCGGGAAAGGCCAACACTACGGAGGAAACGGCATCGTACGCAAGATACGTTTCAAAGAAACCATGACTACCAACATTATTTCAGGACAGCGGAAATTCGCACCTTTTTCTCTCCATAACGCAGAAACAGGGGCGACGGGGGTTAACCTTATCAAGCGCCACACGGGACAGAAAGAAATAATTGATGCCTGTTCAGAAAACAAGCTGAACATTAATGATGTTTACATCATTAAAACACCTGGCGGTGGAGGTTACGGAAAAGGTAAATAGCTTCTACAAACTATTATTACTGCCTTTTTATTCCGCAGGGGGCTCGGCATCATTCTCATTGGATGTCTGTTCTGCACGTTCAGCTCGACGCTTACGCAAAAAAAACAACGTTAAAACTGGCCCAGAAACAGCATAAGTAAATGCCAATGTGAAAAGAACAATCGGTGGATCGATAGAGATAAATACAAACAATAACACTACAAACAACAGCACCACGAACGGCACTCTACCCTTAAAATCTATATCCTTGAAACTACGATAGCGAACATTGCTAACCATCAATACACCGGCCATCACCGTGATAAATAATGTCACCCACAATAATTGGCCGGCATTAAAATCGTAATCATCCCCCACCCATACCAGGCCACTAATTAAGGCCGCAGCCGCCGGGGAGGCTAACCCTTGAAAATAACGTTTGTCATCATTGCCAACCTGCGTATTAAATCGCGCTAAACGCAATGCTGCACCGGCTGTATAGATAAAAGCAGCCAACCATCCGAGCTTGCCTAATTCAGATAACGACCAAACATAAACAATAATAGCCGGCGCTAAACCAAACGATATCATGTCGGATAGACTGTCGTATTCAACACCAAACTCACTTTGTGTATTAGTCATTCGAGCAATACGTCCATCCATGCCATCCATGATCATCGCTACAAAAACTGCAACCGCAGCCGCTTCAAAACGTCCATCAATCGCCGCTATAATCGAATAAAAACCTGCGAATAAGCCCGCCGTTGTAAATAAATTCGGCAGCAAGTAAATACCTCTATGTCGTGGAATTTCTTTTTCTGTCATTACCAAGTGCTCAAAGTTACTCTTTAATTGATGCCAAACTAATTATGTAAAAAAGTGCCTATGATCGCAGAACCTGCATAAAGACAATCATTTTCAGAAATATTCAAACGTGTGTCTTTTGGCAAGTATAGCTCAACTTCACCACCAAAACGCATCATACCCGCACGCCTCCCTTGACCAACACGGTGCCCCCACTGTATGTACCAACTAGGCTTTTGCACTAAGCGGCGCTTCGTCAAAACTAATACAACATCATCGTCTTCATCGGTCCGAATCCACATCGCTATTTTTTTGCCATTTTCCAAAGAAACATTTTTACTATCACTTGTGGCTTCGGCATTCTGCCCGCTAACCTCCCAGCGTTCTTTAATAAGCCCTTCAATCGGAGATCGCACACCATAGGTACCCATTAAGTTGACACGCAGCGTGATACGAATCGATTCTCGCTCTAAATAAGGATCTTGTACCGCTGTTTCAATTGAGGAAACACAGCCATCAATGGGGCTAACGACCGCCAGCGGAGAAGCTGGAACTTTTCGCGGTAAATCACGAAACAAATAGACTAACAAACCCGTAAACAACATAAACGGACTGGCAACTAGCCACGATGATAATTGCAAAACAATTAATGTCAACAACACTGAAGAAAGAACAATAATTCGGCGTTCGCGTGCAAAAAGAATATGTGAAGTACTCGTCATAAAAAATCAGAACAAAGCTGTGTGATACCTATTACAAAGAGGAAAAAGAGGGAAATGTAAAACGGGGCTATTAAATAGCCCCGCTACACATTAGAAAAGTTTGAACAAGGATAAGTCGTACCGGTTAGTTCATATCCTTATCAACAATTTTATTGTCTTTAATCCACGACATCATGCTACGCAGCTTTTCACCTACTTCTTCAATCTGATGCTCTTTACCCAAGCGACGCTTGGCTTTCAGTGTCGCTGCACCCGCCTGGTTTTCCAAAATAAACTCACGCGCAAATTCGCCATTCTGGATTTCAGTCAGGATACGTTTCATTTCCAATTTTGTTTCAGGCGTAACAACGCGTGGACCGCGTGTTAAATCACCGTATTCAGCCGTATTCGAAATCGAATAACGCATGTTGGCAATACCACCCTCATACATTAAATCAACAATCAGTTTCAATTCATGCAAACATTCGAAGTAGGCCATCTCTGGAGCGTATCCGGCTTCAACCAGTGTTTCAAAACCTGCCTGAACCAGCGAAGTTGCACCACCGCATAATACTGCCTGCTCACCAAACAAATCGGTTTCAGTTTCTTCGCGGAAATTAGTTTCAATAACACCAGCGCGGCCACCACCATTGGCACTGGCATAAGACAATGCAACGGCTTTAGCACGACCACTGACATCCTGATGAATAGCGATCAAACTCGGCACACCGCCACCCTGCGTATATGTTGAACGTACTAAATGACCGGGGCCTTTCGGCGCCACCATAATAACGTCAAGATCAGCGCGCGCTTCGATCTGGCCATAATGAATATTAAAACCGTGTGCGAAAGCTAAAATTGCGCCTTGCTTAATTTTCGGTGCAATCACATCACGATAGAGTCGAGCTTGATGCTCATCAGGCACCAGCATCATCACTACATCAGCACCTTCTACAGCGGCATCAACAGACAATACATCAAGACCCGCCTTGCGCGCTTTATCTGCAGAGCTTGAACCTTCACGCAAACCGACAACCACTTCCACGCCTGAATCTTTCAGGTTATTCGCATGAGCATGCCCTTGTGACCCGTAACCCAATATAGCAACACGCATACCTTTAATAATCGACAGGTCCGCATCTTTATCGTAATAGATATTCATTCTTTACTTTCCTTATTTATAACTAACTTACTATTTAAAAAATTCCCGCGTGCCCACTTAAAGAGATTTACTACCGCGAGCTATACCAATGACACCGGAACGAACTGTTTCAACTATTGATTTTTTGTCAACCGATTCCATAAAAGCCTGCAAACGTTCACTACTGTCTGCAACCTCTATTGTGTACATATCATCTGTAACATCGATGATGCACCCATTGAAAATTTCAGCCAGCCGCTTGTATTCATCGCGCAACTCAGCCGTTTCTGCTTTGAGCTTAATCAACATCAGCTCACGTTCAATGTGCTTTCCTTCTGTTAAATCCACCAACCTAACAACATCAATCAACTTGTTCAGTTGCTTGGTTATCTGTTCGACAATTTCCTCAGAGCCGCGCGTCACTATTGTCATGCGTGACAGCGAATCATCTTCGGTTGTACCTACAGTCAAAGACTCAATGTTGTAACCACGCGCAGAAAAAAGGCCGGCTACCCGTGACAATGCACCTGCTTCATTTTCTATAAGTATTGAAATTATATGTCGCATATTTAGACCAGAATCATTTCATTAAGACCCGCACCCGCCGGAATCATAGGATATACATTTTCAGTCTTATCCGTCATGAAGTTCATGAAAACAAGACGATCCTTCATTGCCATCGCTTCTTTCATCGCACCTTCAACATCAGCTGGATTCTCAATTTGCATACCTACATGACCAAAGCTTTCTGCTAATTTGACAAAATCAGGCAACGCATCCATATAAGACATCGCATAGCGCTTCTTATAAAAAAACTCCTGCCATTGTCGAACCATACCCAAATAACCGTTGTTCAACGTAATAATCTTAATTGGCAAATTATATTGCAAACAGGTAGACAGCTCTTGAATACACATCTGAATGCTGCCTTCTCCCGTGATGCACGCAACCGTTGCATCGCGGTTTGCCATCTGCGCACCCATTGCCGCAGGCAAACCAAACCCCATCGTGCCCAGACCACCGGAATTAATCCAGCGATAAGGCTTATTGAATTTGTAAAATTGTGCCGCCCACATCTGATGCTGACCAACATCCGACGTTACAAACGCATCGCCATGAGTCTCTTTATAGAGTGTATCAACGACAAATTGTGGTTTGATGATGTCGCTGCCTTGCGAATAGTTTAAACAATTTGTCGCACGCCAGGCTTCTATTTGCTTCCACCAATCCTTCAATGCAGCCGCATCCGGTTGCTGCTCGGCCGATTCAATACCGTGAATCATCGCTTTCAGTACAGGATCAACTTGACCAACAATGGGGATATCAACCTTAACATTTTTGGAAATCGATGAAGGATCGATATCGACATGAATGATTTTAGCGGTAGGGCAAAACTTCTCAATATTACCTGTAACACGGTCATCAAAACGCGCGCCTATCGCAATCAATACATCACAGTGATGCATTGCCATATTGGCTTCATAAGTGCCATGCATGCCCAGCATACCTAAAAATTGCTTGTCTGTTGCTGGATAGGCGCCCAATCCCATCAGTGTGTTGGTAATGGGGTAACCCAATTTGCGCGTCATCGAAGTCAACGACTCCGCACCACGACCTAAAATCACACCACCACCGGTATAAAGCATAGGTCGCTTAGCTGACAACATCATTGCCACGGCTCGATCAACCTGATCAGATTCAAAGCTAACAACCGGCTTATAGGAACGCATACTGATTTTCTCAGGGTAGAGATATTGCGTTTTTTCAGCCGTTACATCTTTCGGCACATCAATCACCACCGGCCCCGGACGACCTGTCGTAGCGATATAAAATGCTTTTTTGATTGTTTCCGCCAACTTGGTGACGTCCTTAACCAAAAAATTATGTTTTACACAGGGACGTGTAATGCCGATTGAATCAACTTCCTGAAACGCATCATTACCAATCAACGGTGTTGGCACCTGCCCAGTGATCACGATCATAGGAACCGAATCCATATACGCGGTGGCAATACCTGTCACTGCATTGGTTGCACCTGGGCCTGACGTTACCAGCACCACACCTGGCTTACCCGTCGAGCGAGCATAGCCATCCGCCGCATGCGTCGCCGCCTGCTCATGGCGTACTAACACATGTTCCACGTCATCCTGTTGATAAATTGCGTCGTATATATGTAATACAGCACCGCCTGGGTAGCCAAAAACATGTTTGACACCCTCATCTTTCAGGCTACGGATAATAATCTCCGCACCGGTCAATTCCACGAAGTCACACCCCTTAAATATTGATAGAATTTACAGAACGTTACATTTTAATCTGAAACGCATAAAATTAACAGTGGCAACGATAAATTGACACAAAAACCCGCCTAAACCCTCTCATACCCATAACATATGTAAGCAATTAAGCCCTTCCAAACCACAAGCGAGAATAGAAAAAATGCCATTATTGAAGGTTCAAACCAACATCGAAATACCACCAGCATTACAAACAAGCCTACTCGCCCAGCTTTCAAGCACTGTTGCAGAGGCTTTAAACAAACCAGAGCGCTATGTCATGGTAACGCTGGAAACAGTCCAATCAATGTTATTCGCAGGATCAAACCAAGCGCTCGCTTATCTGGAGCTAAAAAGCCTCAATCTGCCGGAAGCAGAAACCAAGACACTCTCAGCAACATTATGTAGCCTTTTGCAGCAGCTTGATATTCAACCTGACAGAGTCTACATCGAATTCAGCAATGCACAACGACACATGTGGGGGTGGAACAACAGCACTTTTTAAGTGTCTGACTAAGCACAATCACAGCACCAAAGACCCGCTCTAAAACTGCGTTTCCAGAAAATTTTTCACAACATCAAGAGCGGCATCACTGTAATGCCCCGCACGCACGCCCTTACCACTGATCTCAAGCATAGGCACAGACAACTCAGCCGCATCCACGCCGCTTTGATCCGCCACCACAAGCGCTACGGCTACGTCTGCATTTTTCTGTAACAACTGCATCGCATGGCGCACACTCTCATCCCAGGCCATAACCACAATACTTTGCTGCTGACTGCCCAGATAATTAATTGCTGCCTGCAAATCGGCATCAATCCATACAGGGTCAATGGCCTGCCAAACATCTTCAGCCATCTCAGCATCACCTACCGCGCGGCCATCAAATAAATCCAATGTCAGCGTGCGATAACCCAGCGCTGAAATGCTCGTCAGCCAACGTTTTACATCTGCATTCACACCCCAACGACCAGGCACCACAAGTACTGCTGTATCGACCGTCACTGCACCGGCTTCGTAAACATCAAAAATCGTTCCAAAAGCAGTTTTCAGTCTGCGGTGTCGAATTGAAGCTAGCGAATCATTCTCAGCAGAGCTCACTGAAGGCACATTTTGAGACACACTCATCAACGAATCTGCAGCCATCACGGCAGCAGAAAGAAAAAACATTAGCAGAAACGCTAAAAACAATTTTACAGAATGCTGCTTCATAAGCGAAATTGCCCTGATTAACTCACATACAGCATTGTAACGCAGTCAGTGCATAACGTCCTGCATGAATATACTCACAAAAATTATCCAAGAAATAACGGGCAATTAACTCGCCGCTCGTAGAGAAGAGATCGGTGACTGGGTCAACACTGAACGTGTACCTAACATTCCCGCAACACTCACCCCCAACGCACCCGCCAACATTCCAAACAACCACATAAAGGGGTTCAAAGCATAGTCCACATGCAGACTGAAGCTTGCAAGCCCATAACCTAAAAAATCAGCGCAGATCGCTGCAACCAAACCCGATAACGTTCCCAACACCACAAACTCAAACAACAATGCCCGACGCAACTTACTGTGACTCGCTCCTAGTACTTTCATAATAGTCACTTCATGTAGACGTTCATCCAAAGTGGCAAAAATCGCCGCATACATCACCAGAAAACCCGCCACCAACGTTAATAGAAAAACATATTCTATTGCCATAGAAACTCTCTCAATAATTGCGCGTACCCGTGACATGATCTTGGAAACATCAATAACCGTAATGTTTGGATATGAGCGCACTACCGTATCAAGCATTTCATTGCGGTCTTCTGGAACAAAAATACTACTAATATAGCTCACCGGAAAATCGCTCAATACTTGCGCTGGCATCAGCGCATAAAAATTAACCTGAAATGAATCCCAATCAACTTCTCGCAAATGTACAATCTTCACATCAACATTCTTGCCCGCCACCGCAAACGTCAGCACATCGCCCAAGCCCAGCCCGAGCGTTTTTGCTAATCCTTCTTCAAGTGATACTTGCGACTGTTTCGAAGAAGGCTGCCACCAGCTTCCTGCAACAGAAAAATTATCCACCGGCATCGTTTCCGCCCACGACAAATTAAATTCACGTTCGATAAGCCCTGCCGCACGTTGCTCATGAAAGTTAACCGCCGCAACATTTACACCATTAATATCCGTTAACCGCCCTTTCACCATAGGATAAAAAACTGCACGTTCAAAGCCTAGATCATCTAATAGTGTTCGCAACCCCGGCAATTGAGACGTTTGAATATTTATCAAAAAGCGATTCGGCGCATCTGTCGGCAGCGTGTTTTGCCAACCTGAAATCAGTTCGTTTCGCACCAAGGTGAGTAACAACAACACCATAATGCCAACACCAAAAGCTGTAATTTGCACTGTACTTGACACCGATCGACGCGTCAGACCAGACAAGCCCAGCATAGACCGTGTATTTAATTTGCGTAAAAAAATTTTCAGTATTTTAATTAAAACGCCGGCACAAGACATCAAAATAAGAACAGTAAAAACAATGCCCGCAAGCACCATCAACGCCAGACGAAAATCACCCGCCTGCCAAAACAACAGCAATGCAAAAACCACAAAACCACTGATATAAATTGATAAGCCTACCGCCGGAAGCTTGCCTAATTCGCGACGCAAAATACTCAACACCGGAACATTCTTCAGCTGCAACAAAGCGGGCGCCGCAAACCCAAATAAAATCAACACGCCGGTTAACATACCAGCGCCAATTGGCATTAACGCTGCAGTCATAGAAAGTGATGACAAACTCACATCAAACAATGATGAAAATATTGCTACCAAACCGTACTGCAACAAGTACCCCAGCAAACATCCCATCGCGCTTGCGCTCAACGCAATCATCAATAATTGCATTAGATATAAACTCATGACCTGTTTTTGCACAGCGCCAACGCAACGCATTAACGCACAACTGCTTAATTGCCTGCGCGTGTATCGACGCGCAGACGTTGCAATGGCCACACTGGCCAACAATACGCTGACTAAAGACGCCAAACCAAGATAACGGTCCGCACGCTGCAATGCAGCACGTATCTCTGGCCGTGCATCTTCCACAGACTCCAGCCTTTCGCCAAAGCCCAGCTTCAACTCCAGCGAATCACGATATACCTGAACGGTTTTGAATGGGCCAGCCACCAACAACTTGAAACGAACACGGCTGGTTTCTTTCACCAATGCGGTTAACAATAAATCAGCACTATTTATGACAACCCCCGGCGCAACATTAAAAAAGCTCCCTGCAGCAATGACGGGGTCATTAATAATCACTGCTGAAATAGTTAATTGAGCTTCACCCACCGTTAAAACATCACCAATGTTAACATCCAGTTTCGTGAGCAAAGCTGACGCCACCCATATCGAACCTCGAACGGGAATCGATGTATTTGCAACACCCGCAGCAAAACGCTTGCGTGAAATTTCCAAATGACCGCGTAATGGATATGCGTTATCCACCGCTTTTAACATCACTAAACTACTTTCAGTATCGGACAACAGCATCGTCGGAAATTCCACCGCCTGAATATGCTGCAAACCCAATTTATCCGCCTCAGAAATAAAATTATCAGAGATAGGGTGATCCGCGCTGACAACAATATCAGCACCCAATAGTTCATTACTTTGATGTTGCAACGCCTGAGCAATGCGCCCCGTAAAAAAACCTACTGAAGTTATACTCGCAACGGCTAACAACAGCGCAAGAAACAGCACGCGCAGCTCACCTGCACGCCAATCTCGCAACAATAAACGCAATGCCAAACTAAAATTCATGGGTTATCAATCAATCGACCCGCATCGAGCTTTAAACTGCGGTGACAACGTTGCGCCAAAGCTTCATCGTGGGTGACTAATACCAACGTTGCAGATTGTTCCGCATTCAAACTAAACAATAATTCTGTAATAAGCTCACCCGTTGCCCGATCAAGATTGCCCGTCGGCTCATCTGCAAACAATATTTTCGGCTGCGGCACAAACGCTCTTGCTATCGCAACGCGCTGTTGTTCACCACCCGAAAGTTGTCGTGGGTAATGATCACAACGTTGCGCCAGGCCCACACGATCAATAATTTTCATCGCAGCCGCTCTGGCATCTTTTCGCTCTGCCAATTCAAGCGGCAACATGACATTTTCAATAGCAGTTAAACTCGGAATCAACTGAAATGACTGAAAAACAAACCCCGTCAAACGTCCCCTCAACCGCGCACGCCCATCCTCATCAAGTGCAGAAATATCTTCGCCATCAAGCATGACACGGCCTTCATCAGGCGTATCCAACCCAGCAAGCAAACCCAGTAAAGTGGATTTTCCAGAACCCGAAGCACCGACTATTGCCACCGCTTCCCCAGTAGCAATACTAAAATTTATGTGCTGCAATAGGGTCAAGCGTCTATCAGCAAT
>Ga0316205_10004031_pt1 | contig 13262 bp, 12 predicted proteins | sample 3monthpyrite_MG_FD_204941 | JGI IMG/M metagenome (GOLD analysis project Ga0316205, IMG submission 204941) | Microbial mat bacterial communities from mineral coupon in-situ incubated in ocean water Damariscotta River, Maine, United States -... | ecosystem: Environmental > Aquatic > Marine >... | reverse complement strand
ACTATAATGGTATAAACCAATAAAGCAACTTGCTCATCACTTATTATTTTATTTTGAAATATGAGGTAATAAACACAGCTGTAAAACATAGATACATAATAATGTTTGCCCAAAGTAAAATAAATTTCCTTAAATAAATAAAGTTTGGGTTATTAAGGCTATAATAACTTCTAAAAATAAACAATGGTGTAATTGCTAAAGACCACAACAATAATGTGGTTGCAATATAAAAATGTTTAGATTTATAAAATGTTAGAATTTTGTCGCTATTTATAATACTTAGGTAATACAAACAAACAAAAAATGAAATAATGAGTGTCCTAATCATAAATCCGAAAGGCATTGAATTATAAAAAAATGAGTCTGAAAATATTAAATAGAAAACCGAGAATACCGAAAAGCCTATTACTAGTATTTTAATATAATTCTGGTGTTTTAAATTACTTATAAGTTTTTTATAATATTCACCCAATAGAATTATTAGAACAACTGCACGAACATTATATAACCAAATGTTAGTGCAAAATGAACTGTTTTTAATAAAAATGAATAATTCGTTGTCATAATTATTGAGCATAAATGTTGAGTAAATAGCTAGGTACTCAACAAAAACTGTTAGCCATAAATACATTACAAAATATCGAGTAACCTTGTCTCTACTTTTATAAACATAGAATGAGCCTGCGATTGCTGCTAGAATTTCAACTAAATATGTTATAGGAGTATAATTATTAATTAGAAACTCTATCATAGTCTAATTTACAGTTGTGGATAATTGGCGTTTGGTGGATCTCCTTGTTGGCCATCATTCAACCCCTCGCCATCTGGTATATCTCCATTACCTCCAACATCACCTTTTCCATCTATTATTTTTGCCGTTGGAACAATAAAAGATGTAGAATACCCTACTTTGCCATCAACTGTTGGATATGCACCACAGTAAATACGAACTCCATTCATTTTATGACCATTCTTTTTTGCCTGTTTTTTTGCGTATTTTAAATAGGCTTTCAGCTCTTTAATAGAATACCAAGACGATCTGTTATCTGGTCGTTTTACAATGTCTTTACTAATAAGTTCGCACCTAGTTGTAAATGCGTCGTTTAATTCTTTTGCTTTTTCTGGAGAGATTAACCCCTTAATTTTTGCCATCATCAAATGATTTTATGTGTTAATAAAAAGTTTAATTTTGCTAATAATTAATTATTTTGAGGTAAACTATTTATATGCCTAAGTTATACAAAACATCTAGATTATTAAAGAAAAAACTTTCAATTTAAGTTTAGAGAGCTTTTAACTTGAATTTAATTTTATCTCCAACTCTTTTTTGTGATAACAAATTAATTGACGCTTCCAAAAGCTGTAAAACCCTTGGGTAACCACCAGTTGTTTGACAGTCTCTCATTAAAACCATCAATTTGCCAAAGGGTGTTAACTGGACAGTTCCTGGTAAAACCAGCGATGTTATTATGCCTTTTAAATTATTGGTTACCAATTCTTGTAACTGATATGCCATTCTGTTATTTTCTTTGGAAACGGTAAACTCTTGGTTAAAGAGCTTGTTAAGCTGCTCATTATTCATTAGATGAAATTCTGGTCCTTTAAAAACAGATATAACATGATCATTTAGGTAATTAGAATCCATTTTAATAGCAGAATATTTTTTACTTATATGGCTTTTAGTATGGATTTTAATCTCGTCTCCTTTGTTTAGTTTTGAAGCTTTAGTAATGCTTTGATACATACTTCTACTATTCAATATTATTTCAGATTGAAACCCACCAGTAACAGCTAAATAAGCTCTGAATCCGTTAATTGGCGTACCAAACGAAAGGATATCACCTTTATTCACATTGATAAGTGTATTATTTTTAACAATAGTAGTATTAATTTTAGGTGCTAAATTAGCACCTGTAACAATAATATTTGTTTCACAGTTAAACTCAAGCTTAGGTCCAACCATGGTTATTTCCAGAACTGCACAATCGGTATCATTCCCTAAAATAGCATTTGCCATTTTAGCAGCATGCATATCCATAGCACCAGACATTGGGACGCCAAGGTGCTGAAAGTCTTTTCTGCCTAAATCCTGAATGGTAGTATAGAATCCTGGATGCAAAACCTTAATCATCAATTACCTCGCTTTCAATTATATAATCATGAGTTGCAATACTACTAGCAATTTGGTCATAGTCAACTTTTGAAACAGAAATAAACTGAATTTTATCACCAGCTTTAGCAAAACAAGGGTTTTCCTTTTGGACATTAAAAAATTCGATGGGTGTGCTGCCAATAATGTTCCATCCTCCAGGACTTTCATTAGGGTATATTCCAGTTTGCGATCCACCAATAGCAACAGCACCTTTTTCAATTTGCATCCTTGGTGTTGATTTCCTCGGAAAATGAATCTTCTTGTCGAGTCCTCCCAAGTATAAAAATCCAGGTAAAAACCCCAAAAAATAAACGCGGTATATTGTACTTGTATGTGCATGAATTATTTCAGGGATTTCAATATTATTTTTATTTGAAATTTTTTCTAAATCCAATCCAAATTCAAGGTCGTAACATACAGGTATTTTCCACATCTTAAAAACCGACTTATCTATAACTTCATCTATGGAATTAATTGCCTTTAGCGTCAAGATTTCGTCATAGATATTATTTATAGTTGAATTATAACTAATTAATATCGAGTTATATGCAAATTTTATATAAACTTTTTGTTTAAATTCAAAATTTTCGAGTTTCTGCTTGTACAACAATACACTTTTAAGGACATTTTCTGATATAATTTGAGGCCATTCAATTAAAATTGAATGTTCTCCAAAAGGTTTGTATTGTAGTTTAAATTTCTTCAAAATATTATTGAATTTTTATTCCAGATGCTATCAAATTTTGTCGAAGGTTTTTAATTAATTTTAAGGCTTCTGGATGATCTCCATGAACACATATTGTTTCAACCTCAATTGGAACTTCCACTCCATTTATGGTTTTTACTTTTTTATGCAAAATCATATTTTGAACATGATTGATCATTTTGCCTACATCTAGAATAATCGCATTTTTATTCGATCTTGAAACCAGTGACAAATCTTCATTATAATTTCTATCTGCAAAAGCTTCATAAGTAATTGGCACACCTTCGTTCTTAGCTATTTCAGAAATCACTGAGCCATAAGGCGCATAAAGCTTTAAAGGTAAATGAATACTTTTCATAACCTCAACAATAACCTCAGCTGTTTTTTTATCTTTCGCAGCTAAATTATACAAAGCACCATGAGGTTTTACATGATGTAAGGCAGCATGTTGCTCTCTTACAACATTCATCAAGTGTTTTATCTGGTTTTTTATGGTTTGATATAACGCTGCACAAGGCATGTTAACAATTTGTCTTCCAAAATTTTCTTTGTCAGGGAAAGAAGGATGTGCGCCAATTTTCACTCTGTGATGTTTAGCTAATTCCACGCATAATTTCATAGAGTCATTATCGCCAGCGTGTCCACCACAGGCAATATTGCATGAAGATAGCAATGGTATTAAATTTGTTTCATTACCAATGCCTTCTCCAATATCTGCGTTTATATCAATTGAGGTGTCTTTCATCTATAATAATTCAAAAACTTTTAAAATACTTTTAACTCCTAAAAATATTGTAACAGCTAGAATAACTAAACTTATTACATTTTGACGCAAGGTGTTTTTATTACTACCTAAAACTGATTCTTTATTCATTATCCAAATAAGGAATCCAGCAATTACGGGAAGTAAAATACCATTGGCTACTTGCGCAAATTTTATAATCTCTATAGATTTTATTCCTGAAGATGAAGATAACACCCCTAAAACAAGAATTAACATCCACACAGCTTTAAACTTTTTTGACGACATATTAGTAGACCATCCTAAACATCCTGTTGCCACAAAAGCTGCTGCTAATGGTGCTGTTATGGCGCTTGTTATTCCTGCAGCAAACAACCCTATAGCTAAAAAGTATTTTGAAAAACTACCAAATAAAGGCTCTAAACCTAAGGCTAAATCGGCGGCATTGTTTATATCTTGGGTTTTAATTGCAGCAGCAGAAACTATAATACTCATTGAAACTATTCCGCCTAAAACAACAGCCATAATAGTGTCTTTTTTAGCATATTTTAAATCGCTTTTGCTGCTCCATTTTTCTTTTACAAGTGATGCATGTAAAAACAGATTATATGGCACTACAGTCGTTCCTATTAAACCAATAATAGTTAGAATACTATCTTCTGGAAATTTAGGCCAGAAAACACCTTTAAACACTGCAACTAAGTTTGGCTTGGTCAAAATAGCAGTGACAACAAACGCAATACTCATTAATATCACTAACGTCACTAGGGTTTTTTCTAAAACTTTATAATTTCCAATATATAGCAAAACAAAAGCCACCAAGCCAATGGCTACACTAAAATAATTCAATGAAAAAGAACCTATGTCTTGAGTATGCTGACCTAAAACAGCCTCAAGACCCAACACGCCTCCACTTATATTACCTGCTTCATAAGCTGCATTACCAATAACAATTGCAGATAGAATTAAAATAATAGATAATACTTTAAATAGCGGCTGTTTTATTTCGGTTCTAATAATTTCTGACAAACCTTTTTGTGAAATAATACCCAATCGTGCAGACATTTCTTGCAGCACAATTGTAGCTACAATAGATAATACCATTGCCCAAAGCAAGGCATATCCAAAATTAACTCCTGCTACAGTAGATAATGTAACCGTTCCTGGGCCAATGAATGCAGCTGCAACCAATGGTCCTGGGCCAATGTTTTTAAACCATTTTTTTATCATTAAATAACATTTATCTTTAAATTCTTAAAAGAACAGACTAGCCCAACCAGCCTTCACGATCTAAACTTCTGTATTGAATAGCTTCACTAATATGGTTGCCATTAATATCTTGGACACCTTCTAAATCGGCAATGGTACGTGATACTTTTAAGATTCTATCATAAGCTCGTGCAGATAGATTCAAACGTTCCATCGCTACTTTTAGCAATTGCATAGACGCATCGTCTAGCTTACAATGTTTACGAATTTGCTTGGTGTTCATTTGTGCATTGTAATGGACTTTGTTTGATTCCTTAAAACGTCTCGTTTGCAATTCTCTTGCTGCTGTTACGCGTTTTCTTATATCCACCGAAGATTCACTTTTCCGTTCTTCTGAAAGCTTTTCAAAAGGCACAGGCGTGACCTCTATATGAATATCTATTCTATCTAACAAAGGCCCAGAAATTTTGCTTAAATAGCGTTGCATTTCGGCTGGCGAACTTGTTACAGGCGCATCAGGGTCGTTAAAATAACCACTTGGGCTCGGATTCATACTGGCTACCAACATAAACGACGAAGGGTAAGTTACTGTAAATTTTGCACGCGAAATCGTCACTTCCCTATCTTCTAAAGGTTGTCGCATCACTTCTAAAACTTCACGTTTAAATTCTGGTAATTCGTCCAGAAACAGTACACCATTATGCGATAATGAGATTTCTCCAGGTTGCGGATAGCTTCCGCCACCAACAAGCGCAACGTTGCTTATGGTATGATGAGGCGAACGAAATGGTCGTTGTGCCATAAGTCCTGCATGTGCTTTTACACGACCAACAACGGAATGTATTTTAGTGGTTTCCAATGCTTCGTGCAAGGTCATTGGTGGTAAAATGGATGGCAATCTTTTAGCTAACATAGTTTTTCCAGCTCCAGGTGGCCCAATTAATATAATATTATGGCCTCCAGCTGCTGCAATTTCCATACAGCGTTTTATACTTTCCTGTCCTTTAACATCGGAAAAATCAAACTCTGGAAAATCCAGGTTTTTATAAAACTCTTTTCGAGTATCTATAATGGTTTGTTCTATCGCTTCGCCTTTATCAAAAAAATTAATGACTTGTTTGATATTATCTACCCCATAAATTTTTAAATCACCAACAATAGCTGCTTCTTTTGCATTTTGACTTGGCAGGATAAATCCTTTAAACCCTTCTTCCCTCGCTTTTACAGCAATAGGTAATGCGCCTTTTATGGGCTGTAAACTGCCATCAAGCGACAGCTCTCCCATAATTAAAAAATCTTCTAAATTTTCAGCTTGAATTTGTTTAGAAGCAGCCAAAATTCCAACTGCTAAAGTTAAATCGTATGCACTTCCCTCCTTACGTAAATCGGCAGGTGCCATGTTTATAGTGATTTTCTTTCCAGGTATTTTATAGCCGTTATTCTGCAATGCTGCTGCTATACGGTAATTACTTTCTTTAATAGCATTATCTGGTAAGCCTACCAAATGATAACCTATGCCTTTATCTACATTAACTTCTACAGTAATTGTGGAAGCTTCCACTCCAAAAACAGCACTAGCAAATACTTTTTTAAGCATACATTATTGATTTGCTTAAATGTAAGAAAAATTGTCAACACAACATTAATCCCTCACACTCCATATTTCATGTATAGGATTGCCTTTGCTGGAAAATCCTTTATGATGCCAATTACCATCAACAAAACTATAATTAAACTTTAAACTAGCTCCTGCTCTCGAATCATCTCTAGAGAAAAACTCGATGTTCTCAGTATATTCACCATCGACTGTAGTGTAAGTGCCTCCACCTGTTCCCATAAATTGTTTGGTTTTGGTATTATAAGCAATCCATTGAAAACGAGTTCCTGATAGTATTTTCATGGTTTTTCGCGGTCCACTTGTGTCTCGTAGTTGCTCTTTCCCATCTCTAACTCTCCCAGACATTAACCATGCTCCTTGAAGTTTTCCTGGAGTACCATTATCAATTCTTGTAAGTTTCATTTCACTCCCAACGATTTGCAATGTAGTACCTGTGATAGTTACTTCAAAACTTACTTCGGTACTAACACGCTCAGGATTATCACTGTGGAATTCAACTTTTTCGGTCATTACATTGCCGTCTAATTTCCAAGTGCCACCATTTGAGTGAATAAACTTTCCTGTTTCAGCATCATAAATTGTTAAGACTTGGTATCCATCGGCAAATATAACTACGCTTCTTAGTTTTTCTCCTGTTTCAGAAGTACTATATCCTTCCCAAGCACCAATTACACTTTGTGCATTTACCACAAAAGAGAAGAAAGTGCCTACCAATAAAAATATTATTTTTTTCATGATTAATTAATTTTTTTAAATATATGAAATATTGTCTTTAAAAAGTATTCCAATTTAAGATGAAGTAGTATAGTGTTTGTCTTGGTTTATTAGTTATATTTGCAGCCACTTAAATAACCACTTGTGGTTGTTTGGGTATTACACAAAAAAGAATCCTATAGTATGGTCACTATGGGATTCGCTTTTTTAGATACTTTCCCTTTTAAAAAATTCTAAATTATTCTTGATTGATTCTAAAAAACTCAAGTGCTCGCATTTCATTATAATAATTACTATTGAGTTGTACAAAACCAACATGACCTCCATGTTGTGGCATTTCTAAATGCAAATAAGCATTTGCTTTTGCTTCTTTTACTGGATAACATTCGGGAGATAAAAAGGAATCGTTTAAGGCGTTAATAATTAGCGTTGGTGTTTTAATGTTAGGTAAAAATTGCAAACTGCTACATTGCTTATAATAGTCCAAAGCATCTTTGAAACCATGTGCTTTTGAAGTATAAGCATCATCAAAATCTTTTAAAGTTTTAATTGAAGTAATTTCTTTAATACTCAGTTTATCAGAATATTGAATTTGTTTTATTTTGAGACGACCTAATAAGTATTTCACAAAACGATCATGATATAATATATTTTTAAAAGTATGCAACTCTTTACAGGAACCATGCAAGTCACAAGGCACTGAAACAGCAACGACACCTTTAACTTGAGTTGGCACATCATTGCGTTCGCCAATATATTTTAATATCATATTAGCTCCTAAACTAATGCCATGAAAATAAATATTTGAGTACTGTTGGTTGTTGATTAAATGATTCACAACATCAACCAAATCATCAGTTGCACCCGAATGATAACTATGATATTTTAAATTTGGTTCGCCACTGCAGCCTCTAAAATTCACACAAACTGCATCGACACCGTTTTCATTAAACAGTTTTGCTGTTCCAGTCATATAAGGTCGTTGCGCATTGCCTTCAAGACCATGAAGCATCACAATCACTTTATTTGATTTTTTTAGAGCATAACTCCAATCGAGATCTAAAAAATCACCATCTGTAAGTGTTATGCGTTCTCGTTCTTGCTTTAAACCATTAACTCTTCTAACCAACCCTGAATATACAGTAGAAACAAAACCATTTTTAAACAAAAAAGGTGGCCTATATGCCGAATCTATTATAGGCATTATTGTAAACTTATTTTTAAAATGGTTTTTGTGTTTTTGATGACTTTAAATCTGTCGTCTGCACGATGCCCAACAACCCAAACAATATCTTTTCCAGAGCATAATAACCAAGTATTTTCTTTATCCAATAAAGAAAATTTTTCATCTTTAAAGTATTTACTAACCTTCTTTTTTCCATTCATTCCTAAAGGGTAAAAATAATCGCCTTGTTCCCATTTTCTTAATATAAGCGGAAACGCTAAGCTTTCGAAATCAAAAAAGGTGCTGTTGTTTTTTACCTCGTCTACTCGTGGTACTTTAGAGATTGACAACTGACCAAAAGGCGTTAAAACCAAACTCTGTGCATCTGTAATTTTAATGGATTCAGTAGGTAAATTAGCTATTTGGGTTAACATTAAATATTCTCTATCTTTTAATAAGCGATGTGTATTGGAAAACACTTGCTTGCCTGATTGTGCTGATAATAACTCAAGAACATCTTCCCACTGTGTAAATCCGTAGCCATTTAGCAATTCATACAAATATGCTTTTGGGTTATTTAATTGTTGAATCTCATGGATATTAAAAGCAAGGTCATTGTTACTTGTTTTACTTACAATTGCTTGCGCTACTTCATCTACTTTATCGTTAATTATAGATTTAGCGTCTTTTAAATATTGCTGTGTTTTTTTAAAGTTTTGCAGCAGTTTAGGATTAATGCCTTTTAAAATAGGAATCACTTCATGACGCAATTTATTTCGTAAATATTTGGTTGAAGAATTGCTACTATCTTCACGCCATTGTAATTTATGTTGCTTCGCAAACGCTTCAATTTCGTCTCGTGTAAATGGCAACAAAGGTCTTACAATAGCCTCGTTAACAGCTGGAATTCCTAACAACCCATCCAGTCCAGTACCTCTGGATAAATTAATTAAAAGGGTTTCAAAATCATCATCGGCATGGTGTGCCGTTAAAACATGGTTGAACCCTAATTGTGTTTTTAGTTCTTCGAACCAATAATAACGCAATGTTCTGGCTGCCATTTGCGTACTTATTTTTTTATCGGTCGCAAATTGTTTTGTGTCAAAATTTTCAATAAACACTTCCAATTCCCAATCTTCGGCTAGCTGTAGCACAAAATCTTCATCTGCATCACTTTCTGCTGCTCTTAAATTAAAATTGCAATGTGCCAATGCAATATCAATATTAAGTTCTTTACATAAAAATGCCAACACGACACTATCTATACCTCCTGAGAAAGCAAGAAGAAGCTTAGCCTTTTTTATAAAAAAGAACTCTTTATTTATATGACTTTCGAATTTATTTAGCATGGTTTCAAATATACAACTTTGGCAATATAAAAAATTGTGATATTACATTTGAATGTGATAATTATCATATTATAAAACACTAACGTTTTATAGCTTTAAGCATTAATTTTAATATTATTGGATAATGAGCACTTTGAAAAAAATACAAGATAAAAACACACAAACAGAATTTGATAAAAAGGTTCTTTCGGCCATTCAGCATTTGCGTGCCTATACAAAGCATCGTTTATATATTGCTGAATCCACAGGTATTTTACCAAGGAATATGTATAGTTCCAACGACATAATAGATGAAAGTATTGCAAAATTCTACAGCAAAGGCATTAATATCGATTTAGAAGAAATGGCAATTAAGCTTCAGCTTTTTAAAATTGTGGATAACGATTTAAATGAACTTTTTAAAAAAGAAGCCTTTCATAAAGATACGCAAAGCACGAGTACCATTTTAGAAGAAGAACTGGACAGCCTCGAGGAAAAATACACACTTGATGCTGATTTGGACTGTGTTATGAATGAAGATTTAGAGGATATATCGTACCAGCAAGACAACAAACACATGCATTTGTTTTTATACGACGATAAAAATGCATCGGTTATTAATGCTCTTGAAATGGAAGATGTATCATCACAGCATACCAAAAAACTATTGAGTAAATTTTACACATGGTTACCAATGAATGTTACTGATATTGTGGATTTGTTCGTCTTTGGCAAACTAAGCTTCGAAGACATTTCTAAAATAAAAGACATAGAAATTAAACGTATTGAAAGAATTTTTGAAGGCGTTAGAAAAAGTTTTAGAAAAAACCTATCTTAATTCTCTAAAACCTCTCGCATCGCTTTAGCTTTTACCAAGCATTCTTCATATTCCTCTAATGGGTCGCTTTTTGCTGTAATCGCTCCACCTACTGAATACGATACATATTGCTTAGTTGCGTTGTATAAGATGCTCCTTATAATGACATTAAAATCGAAATCGCCTTGAGGCGTAAAATACCCAACAGCGCCAGAATACAACCCTCGCTTTGTTTCTTCTAATTCTTCAATAATTTTCATTGCTGAGATTTTTGGAGCACCTGTCATGCTTCCCATTGGAAACGTAGTTCTTAATACATCTACAGGAGAAATGCCTTCCCTGAGTCTTGAAGATACAGTAGATATCATTTGATGTACTTGATCGAATGTGTAAACCTTACATAACTCCTCTACTTGCACACTGCCTTTCAAGGCTGTTTTAGAAAGGTCGTTTCTTACCAAATCTACAATCATGATATTCTCGCTTCGCTCCTTTTCATCTGCCAATAATTGTTTTTTTAACTGAATATCTTCTCTGGCATTTTCAGAGCGTTTGGACGTTCCTTTAATTGGCTGAGATATCACGTAATCACCTTTCTTCTTAATATAGCGCTCAGGCGAAGCAGATAATAAAAACGTATCGTACACTTTTAAAAACGTCGCAAAAGGTGGTCTTGAAATACCATTGAGTTTTTTATAAGTTTCAACTGGGTTTATTTGCGTGTTTTCGGCATAAAATTCTTGACAAAAATTAGCTTCATAAATATCACCTCTATGAATAGAGTTGAGCAGCTCGTTTACTTTATTAAAATAGGCATCTTTATGAATTCGCAGATGGATTTTTACATCGTTTTTACAAGCAACATCATTAAGTTTACGAGAATTAATTGCACTTAAATCCTTTTTAAACTCATTGGCAACGAGGTTTAAATAAAAAACGTTGAGCCTATTGCCTTTTATTAAAAATATTTTTTTAGGTTGAAAAAAGTATAGTTCTGGAAATTCAAGGCCATCAAAATTATTGGATTCCAACTGTTCAATGTCATTTTTTAAATCGTACGATAAGTAACCAAAAACCCAATCGTTAGTTTTGTTTTGATATGCTTCCAGTTTTTTAAAAGCATCCTGATAATCGGTTTGAATACTTGTTATAGCATCAACAGCTAATACAGCATCATATTCGGTGTTTAACTCTTGATGGTTATTGGAGTCTAACCAAATTACATCCTCGAATTGCTGGCTCCACAGCAATAGTTTTTCTTTAAAACTAGAGATATCTTTAATTAAAACAGACTTGTGTGCTCGCAATGATGTAAGTATTATTAAGGCGCAAAGGTAAACAGATAAATGTAATTTAAAAGCTTGTTGTTAAGAGAAACCCTTACCTTTATCGCTAAATTTTTTAACGTGACTTTTCATCTGATGATTTCTGTTGTTTTTCAAATTGACAGATGTAAATGACCATTAATACTTTTTAATAGAACACAAAAACTTACGATGGCTCATTTTGAGGAACTAAATCTTACAACTCCATTACGCAATGCCATAGCAGACCTTGGCTTTGAGAAACCTACACCAATACAAGAACAATCGTTTAACGTGATTGGTTCGGGTAAAGATGTGGTTGGTATTGCACAAACTGGTACTGGAAAAACCTTTGCCTATGGCTTGCCTATTTTAAAAAACTTACCGTTTGCAAAGCAAGATAATCCAAGGGTTTTGGTTTTGGTCCCAACACGTGAGTTGGTAGTGCAAGTAGTTGAAGAATTTGAGAAAATTGCTAAATATATTAATGTGCGCATTTTAGGCGTGTATGGAGGCACCAATATCAACACACAAAAACAAGCAGTTGCTGAAGGTTTAGATATTTTAGTAGCAACTCCTGGTCGCTTATACGATTTAGCAGTAAGCAGAACATTACAGTTAAAATCGATACATAAATTAGTAATTGATGAAGTTGATGTGATGTTAGACCTTGGTTTTAGGCATCAATTGCTAAATATTTTTGATATTCTCCCAGAGCGCAGACAAAACATCATGTTTTCAGCGACCATGACGAAAGATGTGGATGAATTAATCACGGACTTTTTTATTAATCCGCATCGTATTTCCATTGCAGTATCTGGAACACCACTTGAAAACATTAAGCAGGAGCGTTATAACGCACCAAATTTTTACACTAAAGTTAATTTGGTAAACTATTTACTTAAGGATAGGGACACTTACAATAAAGTTTTAATATTTGTGGCTTATAAGCGTATGGCAGATAGGTTGTTTGAGCAACTAGAAGCATCTTATTACGGTGAGTCTTGTGTGATTCACTCCAACAAAACACAAAATTACAGACTTAGAAGTATTAACCAGTTTGAAGAAGGAGAAAACCGCATTTTAATTGCAACCGATGTGATGGCTCGTGGTTTGGATATTGATAGCATTTCTCATGTGATTAATTTTGACACACCTGAATACCCAGAAAATTACATGCACCGAATTGGTAGAACTGGTCGTGCCGAAAAAGAAGGCCATACGCTTGTATTTTCTACTAAAAAAGAGCAAGATGCCATAGAGCGCATTGAGGAGCTTATGCAAATGACAATTCCTATTGTAGAGTTACCTGATGCTGTTGAAATTTCTACCGAACTTATTGAAGAAGAGCGTCCGCAACTTAAAGAGCGTTACAACCCTTTAAAGCGCAGTAAAGACGAAGATGCTCCAGGACCAGCGTTTCATGAAAAAAAGGACAAAAACAAAAAGGAAAATCTAGGTGGTTCTTACAAGTTTAAAATTGCTAAAAAATATAAGAAGCCTAAAA
>Ga0316205_10004030_pt1 | contig 13263 bp, 10 predicted proteins | sample 3monthpyrite_MG_FD_204941 | JGI IMG/M metagenome (GOLD analysis project Ga0316205, IMG submission 204941) | Microbial mat bacterial communities from mineral coupon in-situ incubated in ocean water Damariscotta River, Maine, United States -... | ecosystem: Environmental > Aquatic > Marine >... | reverse complement strand
CAGTGCAAAATTTCTAGAGCAACACGGCTATAAAGTAGAAGTAAAAACTTATCCTATGGAGCACTCGGTTTGCCCTCAGCAAATTGATGATATTAGTACTTGGATAACCAAATGTTTGCAACTCGATTAGTCATTCAGTTTAAGTCGCATCTACTGAGAAGTTGATTTATTTGTTTATGTTGAATGTATATTAGCAAATTGTAATATACCTGTATTTGCTATATTATAAAGGCGTTTGTTAGGAACAATGTTCCTAGTAGTCAAATTTTGTGGTACTTGTTAATTCTAACCATTTTTGGAGCGAATTATGTTTCGTGCGATTATTTTACTAACTCTTAGTTTTTCCTTTTCAGTCTTTGCAGAAGAATTAGATTCTTTAAAGCTGGCAACTATCCCCAAACCCATAGAAAGAATGCTTGAAGGTCGCGTTGAAGCGATATCGCAAGCCACTGTTTCTGCGGAAACTACTGGTCGAGTTGATGCGGTGTTAGTTGATGTGGGTGATCATGTTGCGGCAGGTGCGGTTATTCTTAAATTAGTTGGTAATGAACAAAAAGAAAACCTCAATCAAGCAACCGCCGCTTTAAATGAAGCCATCGCGCAAAGTGATGTTGAAACAAAACAATTCGTTAGAGTTAAGGCGTTATACGAAAAAAAACTGATTTCCAAATCGAATTTTGATGAAGCAAATGCACGAAACAATACTGCTAAAGAGCGAGTCTTGAGTGCTCGTGCTGCGTTAAAAAGAGCGCAACAACAGGTTTCTTATACTGAAATTAAAGCCGCTTATAGCGGAGTGGTGAGTGCTCGTCACGTTGAAGAAGGCGAAGCCGTTATTCCAGGAATGCCATTAATGAGCGGCTTCGATGCAGATCGTTTACGAGTTACTGTGGATCTGCCTCAGTCGATCGCTAAGAAGATAAAGCAAAACCCATCGATTAAAATAAAACTCGCCGACAATCGAACACTTGAACCAATAAAAAATATTTTCTTCCCAATCGCTGATAGTGCTACCAGCACTGTTACCCTGCGACTTGTGCTCCCAGAAAAAATAGCCAACCTTTACCCCGGAGAACTGGTGAAAGTTGCGATTACCTTAGGTATGAAAAACCAGTTAATGGTACCTGCACCAAGCATTGTTTATCGCTCTGAATTGATCGGCGTTTATGTGGTTGATCAAGGAGTCACTGATCAAAGTTCATCGACACGCCCCAAACTACGCCAAATTCGGATCGGCGATCAACTTGGCGATCAAGTTGAAGTTTTGGCTGGATTATCTGAAGGAGAGAGTATTGCTCTCGATCCAGTTGCTGCTGGTCTTATGGCAATGAAGAAATCGTCTGACAAAGAGTAATTGATCATGCCAAATAAAATGGGAATTTCAGGAAAGATCGCTAAGCGGTTTATGCTCGATCAACTTACGCCTCTTTTAGCCTTGGTTGGTTTACTGTTGGGATTGTTTGCCGCATTGGTCACTCCGCGCGAAGAAGAACCTCAAATCAATGTCACCATGGCTAATGTGATTGTGCCATTTCCCGGCGCATCGGTCGAAGATGTGGAAGCGCTGGTTGCCATCCCGCTGGAGCAAATTCTCGATGAAATCGATGATATTGAACATATCTATTCTGTTTCCAAGCCGGGCATTGCTTTGCTCACTGTGCAATATAAAGTCGGCGTTCCTCGTACAGAAGCATTAGTCAGATTATATAACGCGATCTATTCTAATCAGGATTGGCGACCCGCAAATATGGGTATTGGTCAGATCATAGTTAAACCTAAGGGCATTGACGATGTACCAATTGTTGCCCTTACTTTACACAGTAAAGATAAAAATCTTGGTGCTTATCAGTTAAGAGAAGTTTCGCATGCTCTGGAAGTTGAATTAAAACGCGTGTCCGGCACCCGTGATATAGAAACCATCGGTGGACCGGAACAGACTGTTAGAGTTTTATTAGATCCGATTAAATTAGCTGCTAGAGGGCTTTCCATTACCGATCTAAAACAAGCTCTGTTATTGAGTAATATAGCAACCCAAACCGGCGCACTAGTCGGCGACAATCAGCACACGCCAGTTACTGCCGGAAGTTTTTTTTCCACTCTGTCGGAGTTGGTTGAATTAGTCGTTGGAATGAAAGATGGACGTCCGATTTATCTGGAAGATGTCGCAAAGATAGAACCCTTCGCAGCTGAAAACAAACAGTATGTTTGGTATGCAGATAAAAATAATCTTACCCCTTCCCCAGCGGTAACTCTATCCGTTAGCAAAAAGCCAGGGCACAACGCGGTCGATATTGCTGACCAGGTTTTACAAAGAGTCGACCAGCTAAAAGGATTTGTTATTCCTGATAGTGTTGAAGTTTCGGTAACCCGCAACTATGGAAAAACTGCCAACGATAAATCCAATAAACTCATTCAAAAACTTATATTTGCAACTATTTCAGTTATTGCTTTGGTTATTTTTACAATCGGTAAGCGAGAAGCCATAGTAGTTGGCTCTGCGGTAATCATCACACTAATGGTGACTTTATTCGCATCCTGGGCATGGGGATTTACTCTTAATCGAGTTTCATTATTTGCTCTCATATTTTCTATCGGCATATTGGTTGATGACGCCATTGTGGTAGTGGAGAATATTCATCGCCATATGCTGATAGGTAAACATTCCTTTTTAGATTCTATTCCGCGCGCAGTTGATGAAGTCGGCGGGCCGACGATCCTTGCAACTTTTACGGTGATTGCGGCGTTGCTACCAATGGCTTTTGTAACTGGATTAATGGGGCCTTACATGAGTCCCATTCCGATCAATGCTTCAATGGGAATGCTTTTATCGTTAATCATCGCTTTTACTTTTACCCCATGGCTCTGCGCGAAACTATTAGCCCCAAAAGAGCCACACAATCAACCGGAAGCTGCCGATAATGCTTCATCTGAGATAGTAATTGAAAACAACATCCACAACTTTTTCAAACGATTAATGTCGCCATTTTTAGGCGCTCAAAAACGTAAAAACCGTTATCTGCTTGGTTTTTCATTGATTGTACTAATCATTGGCGCTATCGGCTTGGGGGTTGTACAAGCGGTCATATTGAAAATGCTCCCTTTTGATAATAAAAGTGAATTTCAAATCGTGGTGGATATGCCTGAAGGTTCTCCGTTAGAACAAACTAATCGAGTGCTTGCTGAAATTTCCGATTTCCTTTTGACGATAGATGAGGTCGAAAATGTGCAAGGTTACGCCGGAACGTCTTCACCCATGGGTTTTAACGGTTTGGTCAGACAATATTATTTACGAGAGGCTGCTAATTTGGGCGACCTGCAAGTTAACCTTTTGGAAAAACATCAGCGCGAGCGCTCAAGTCATGAGATTGTTTTTAGTATTCGCCAGCAAATGGCAGAAATTGGAAAACGATTTTCGGCATCGGTGAAGGTGGTTGAAGTCCCGCCAGGCCCTCCAGTTATGGCTCCCATCGTTGCGGAGATATACGGACCAAATTATCAAGGACAAATTGAGAAGGCAAGAGAACTGGAAAAGTTATTCCATAAAACCAATGGTTTAGTGGATGTCGATACCAGTGTTGAGCAAAATTCCAACCGAATAATTTTTGAAGTGGATCGTAGTCGCGCAGCAAAACTGGGCATTAGTCAAGCCGATGTGGCGACTACACTGGCGGCGGCATTAGGCGGCGATGATGTCACCTATATTCATACCGGACACGCGAAATACCCCATCCCGGTTCGGCTTGAATTACCCATCAGTAAAAAATCTGACGTCAATGACTTATTGTCTATCCGATTGAAAAATAGAAATGGGGATCTAATTTCGTTATCTGAAGTCGTAAAAATAAAAAATACTCATTGGGAAAAAAGTATTTATCATAAAGATCTACTTCCCGTAGTGTTTGTCACCGGAGATATGGCTGGAGAGCAGGACAGTCCTTTGTATGGCATGTTTGAAATGGTTGGAAAGCTTGAACAAATCAATCAAGCCTTTGTGAGCCAACCAGAGTTACAGAGTGACTACACTATAAAATGGGATGGTGAATGGCAGATCACCTATGAAACTTTTCGAGATATGGGCGCAGCTTATGCCGTCGGGTTAATTTTAATCTATCTGCTGGTCGTTGCTCAATTTGGATCTTATATGGTTCCATTGGTTATTATGGCTCCAATCCCACTAACCGTGATTGGCATCATGCCAGGTCATGCTCTGTTAGCTACTCAATTCACAGCGACATCAATGATTGGAATGATTGCCCTCGCCGGGATTATCGTACGAAATTCCATATTATTGGTGGATTTTATTAATCATTTGATCGAATCTGGCGTTGAACTAGAAACAGCTATCATTAATGCGGCGGCGGTTAGAGCCAAGCCAATTATATTAACTGCCGTTGCGGCGATGATGGGCGCTTTTTTCATACTAGACGATCCTATCTTTAATGGGTTGGCGGTTAGTTTGATTTTCGGTCTGTTAGTGTCTACTTTGTTAACGCTTTTTGTTATTCCAGTTCTTTATTATAGTTTATTAAGGCGAAGTAAAAAGAGCTAAGCGATTATCCATACCGAGAACTAATTAAGCACACCTTGTTGTGCTAACTGCTACACTCATGTGATGTATTTAAATTAACAAAACTAAGCAAAATACTCTAACTCGGCTTAATTTCGCTGACTAATGGAAAATTTGGCCAATGACTAAAAATCAATCTCTAAAATCGGAAATTAGACAAACCATTCGCACAAAACGAAACTCATTGGTGGCGACAGAAAAGACTCTTGCAAGAAGTCGCCTTTTAACCCAAATAAAAGATAGTCAAATCCTCGACAAACATAAAAATATCGCTTGTTTTCTTTCATTTGATGGAGAAATACCCACACAAGCAGTAATTCAACATATTTGTAAACAGGACAAGAATTGTTATCTACCTAAATTAAAGCCCAATAAACCCAATCAATTGTGGTTTATGCCCTATCGAATGGGAGCAAAGTTGACGCCCAATCGATTTAACATACCTGAGGTTGATCTTTTACCTAATCATGCAATTGCCATATCAAAGCTCGATGTAGTTTTGATGCCATTAGTCGCATTTAATAAAAAGGCGCAGCGGCTAGGCATGGGAGGAGGCTTTTACGACACAACATTCGCCCATCTTAAAGGCGCAAATAAAAAGCCAATATTTATCGGGCTTGCTTATGATTTTCAGTTAATTGATGATATCCCTGATGATCCGTGGGATATCCCTTTAAATGGCGTTTGCACCCCAAGTCAGTTTTATTCTTTCTAACAATCAATACTAGAGTTCAGGAAGTTCCAGACACAAAAAAAGCCTTCATAAAATATGAAAGCTTCTTTGATACAGTGCAAAGACTGAACTTCGCACTGATATATCTAATACTGTCTTACATCCACTTCAGAGTGGGTTACTGCTCGTTATTTGGATTCTGAGATATAAATTTCTGTCTGCACATCAGCAGCATTAGCGCCGCTTAAGCTAGATAAAATCATACCAAGACCTAATAACGCCGCCAGTACGACTAAAATATCTGGTTTACGTTTCATTTGGGTTCTCCGCTATTGCCCCGAGTTTTAGGTGGCTATTTTTATTATCAGCTGGAGTCCATAGCCATAAATCGGCTTCCGTGCATCTGTTTCCACAAAACCACTTTGTGTAACAGGGTCTGTAACACTACTACCATTCTAGTCAAGGATCAATTTGGTGCGACAAAAAATTGGCAAAATTAGATCTAGTTCGCATAATCATTTCATCTAATGAGTATTTTCTTGGTCAAAGCGACAAAATTACCCGATGATACGGTTTGAGATCATCCCAAATCATGTTTTAATGACCCCAAGTAGCCACAACACAGAGTGATCGTCTTATGGACAAACAATTAGCACTTAAGTTCGATGCAGCTAAAGCCGCATTAAAATACATTCAAGATGACGAAATCATCGGAATAGGTACTGGATCGACTGTTAATTGCTTTATTGAGTTATTAAAAGATCATAAACAACGCATAAAAGCCGCTGTCTCAAGCTCTATTGCTTCCACAAAAAAACTTCAGCAACTAGGTATTGAAGTTATCGATTTGAATGATGCAGTTAGTATTCCCGTTTATGTCGACGGTGCAGATGAATCGAATCACGAACTTGAATTGATCAAGGGTGGCGGCGGCGCACTCAGTCGAGAAAAAATAATCGCAGCGGTCGCAGACAAATTTGTTTGTATTGCCGATGAATCAAAATACGTCAAAACGCTAGGCGAATTTCCGTTGCCAATCGAAGTTCTGCCGATGTCTCGTAGTTATGTAGCGCGAGAGTTAGTTAAACTCGGCGGCGACCCGGTATATCGGCATGGCTTTGTAACAGACAATGGTAATGTAATTTTAGATCTACATAATTTAGAAATATCACAAGCCAAGGTATTGGAGTCGAAAATTAACCAAATAGTGGGGGTAGTCACTAATGGATTGTTCGCTCTGCGTCCAGCGGATCACCTGATTTTAGCGACCAGTGAAGGAATAAAGGAATACTAAATCAGTATTTATTGAGGATCGTCTTGACTGAGTAAGGTTGAGATTTTTTGTTTGTATTGGTTATGGCAAGACTGACAACCGTCAACTAATTGATGATAGTTCGAAACAACAGCTTTCATATCATTACCATTCGCCGCTTTTGCAATCAGCACTGCAGTATTATGCACTTTCATATCAAACCCTTTAAAGGTTGGCATTTCAGCACCCAAATTTTTCATTACTTTTTGCATAGTTTCTTTTCCCGGGGTTGGGTGATCTGCAATGTTGCTTGCCGCCAATTCAATTTTTTTATAGTCTTCCAAAAATATACCTTCGGTTAATAACTGAGTGTCTTTTAAAAGACCATTCATAACTTGCTTTAACCGGTTTGAATCTTGTGCAAATGCTAGACTCGGCGCTAAAACCATCGCCAATAAGGCTAGGGTTATTGATTTCATTTTTAATGTTTTTTTATTGGTTTTCATACTTTTACCCCACAACGATTTAAAAAATAATTTAAAATTTATTCTATCCCTTTTTCTGTAAACCCATAATCTTCTAAAATTGAATACAAGCAAGGGATCACAAAAAGCACGAGTATTGTCGATGTTGCAATTCCAAAAACAATGCTGGTTGCCAAGGGGATTAATATTTGTGCTTGTAAACTCGTTTCAAATAACAATGGCGACATACCGACAATAGTTGTTAACGAGGTTAACAGCACCGCTCTAAATCGGTCATAACTTGCCTGCGCTGCCGCATCATGCACAGTCATTCCTTCTGCCGCTCGTCTTTTTACAAACTCAACCAGTAAAATTGAATCATTAACCACAATACCTCCAAGCGAAACAAACCCCATCATCGATGGCATAGTAAACTGCATTCCCATCATTAGATGTCCCCAAATAACTCCAATGAGAGCCATTGGAATTGCAGCGATAACTATAACGGGTTCGATATAACTTTTAAATTGAAACGACAATAAAATAAACACACCAAAAAGACCGAGAATAAATGTTTTCATCATTGACTGTTGAGTCGTTCCTGAATTTTTAATTTCACCTTCAAAAGAGTAATCTAGCTCTGGATATTTCTCATTTAAGATAGGCAACCAACGCTTACTGACATCAGCTAGTAATTGTTTAGTATTATTTTTATCGACATCTATATCACCATATACCGTCACTGTTCTTTGATTATTTACTCGACTGATCCTGGAATACCCGCGCGTCGCTTTTACGTCAGCAACACTCGAGAGTGGAATGACTACTTTGGTTTGAGGATGAATAATAGGAAATGTATCAAAATCTATAAACTCGTCACGGGATTTTTTTTCCAACTTTACTGTCACTTCAAATGTATCTAAATCAACATTTGTTTCAGTGATTTTATTACCTTGATACGCAGAACGTAACTGGTTTGCGATGGTCAGTGAGTCCAGCCCCATGTTAAGCGCACCGGCTTTTAATGTAATTGAAAATTCAGGCTTGCCTGGTCGTAAATCATCATTTAAATTTTCTACTCCAGGGTAACCAGACAACCAATTTTGTAAATCATAAGATGCCTCTGATAATCGCTCTAAATTATCGCCCTTTAGTCTTATTTCTATTGCCTGACCACTCGGCCCAATCATCGGCTCCTTAAATGATATCGAGTGGGCATCAGGGATCAATCCGGCATTTTTTCTCCATGAGCTCATAAAATTATGTAATCGTGTATGCCGAGACTCAGCCGTTAGTAAATCAACCGTAATTGTCGCTAAATGTGGTCCTACTTCGTATGCATCTGCGTTTTCGTTGTGACTCACATTGATCGCTTTAATGAGGTTCTCACCTTCCTTAGATTGAAATTCCTTTTGAGTTTTTTGAAGTGCATTTAATAATCTTTCTACCACCTTTTCGGTTTGCGCCAGGGGTGTTCCTGCGGGCATCAAAATCCGAGCCTGAGCCAGATCACCTTCAATATTTGGGAAAGCTGAAAACTTTAATATTCCTGAAGCAAACATACTCGCTGAAAGCAAAAAAACAAATATAACGCCACCGATAGTCGCATAACGATATTCTATTAATTTTTTTACCAATCGAAAAAAGTGTTGCCTAAAAGATTCAAATTTTTTCTCAAACAATATTCTAAAATTAGAGCTCTCTTTATTGTGCGCATGTGCTAGTGAATGATTTAAATGGCTAGGTAATATGAAAAAAGCTTCGATTAATGATACTGAAATAACCGTCAACAAAACAATCGGGATCACTTTTAAAATTTGCCCTAAATCTCCTTCGATAAAAACTAAACCGACGAAGATACAAAAGGTGGTTAAAAAAGACGAAAAAACACCTCTCGAAACAATTTTTGTCCCTTCTACGGCAGCGTCAATCGGTGAAAGTCCTTTTTTGATCTGGCTACCAATAGATTCGGAAATCACAATCGCATCATCCATTAAAATCCCTAAGGATAATAGCAATGCGACCATGGAAAACATATTAATTGAAATTCCCATTTGACTCATAAAAAACATGCTTGCCAGAAATGAAACGGGTAGTCCCATCACCACCCAAAATGCGTATCGAATAGTAAAAAACAACCACATTACTGAAAAAACTAAAATTAAACCTTGCCAGGCATTTGTTACCAATAAGTTAATTCTATCTTTTACTATGCTCGTAGCATCTTGAGTCAACTGTATTTCTACACCTGCAGGTAGCTTGTTTCGTTCAACCCTAATTAATTTTTCTACCGCATCTAAAACCCTCAAACTGTCATCAGTGGTGTTCTTATTGATCTTTAATAAAGCGGCGGGGTTTCCATTAAAAGAAACATTTTGCTCAGCAAATTCAAATGTATCACTTATTTTTGCAATGTCCCCCAGTCGAACTTCATTACCATTTTGTCCGCTGGTGATAATTAGTTCAGCAAGATCTTTTGTATGTCTTCTTTCATCAGTGAACCTAAGCTGTATTTCACGAAAATTTGTTTCGATTGAACCAACAGGCAGGTCGATATCCTGCTTGCTAATTAAAGTGGCTATATCTTGGAGGCTCAAACCATATTGCCTAAGATTATAATCTGGCACCTCTATTAATAATTGTCTTTCAGAAAAACCCAGAATTTCGACTAGCGGTATACTTGGATCTTGTAATAATGTTTGCTTTAATTTTTCAGCCAAAAATTTTAATTCTGGTCGAGGTAAATCAGCGGTAACGGCAATAGAAATAACATTTTGTGTTCGTCCAAGTTCAGAAACGATCGCTAGTTCTGCCGCGTCTGGAAAATCACTGATACCGTCAACCGCGCTATTTACATCATCCATAAACTTAGCAAAGTCACCTTGCTCAAACATTTTTACTGTCATTAGTCCTAAGTTCTGACGAGCTTGACACTTTTTTTCTTCAACAAAACTAATTCCATCTAATGCGTCTTCTAAAACTAAACAAATCCCTTGCTCAACATCAAAAGGAGTTGCTCCTGGATATGCGACTCTTATCTCTGCTGAGTAAGCTTTTACTTCAGGAAATGTCTCTCGCTTAAGTTCTGGTAACGTTGCCAAACCAATAACCATCAACAACAACATCAACAGGTTTCCAGCCGTCGGGTGGGCAGCAAAAAAACGGATCATTGAGCGTCTCCAAGCCAAAGATCCATCCTTTCTTTGGCTTGTTTATCAAAAACCGGAGTCAGCTGCATACCATCAACTGCAGGAAACACATCCGAAGTTATAATTTTATCACCAGCACTTAAGCCCGCTTGAAGTGCTAAGTTTGAATTAACTAGCACTAACTCACCTTGATATTGTATATCTGTTAATGTGACCCTTTTAAGTTGATTATTTTTTGTTATGAGATAGATCTGATCTTCGTGCATCGCAAATCTTGGTATCACGAGTGTTTCTATGGCAGCGCCTTGCAGGAAAATCCTCATGTACATACCTTCTAATAATGGAGGTCTCTTACCTGGTTCTAAATGCCGATAGCTACCTTTTACGGTCACCATTACACCCACAGTACGGCTTTTTGAATCTAAGTTATCACTAAAACGTTCGACCATAGCTTCCCAGCTCGAAAAACCACCGCCAGCCTCTTGGACAACGGCTGTTAAACTTAAAGATTCTAGGACTTTTGACATATTTGGGATTTCTCGAGTGTCTTCGAATTCGAGTTTACTTTTATCAAAATGTCTAGCAAATAAGCCAAATTGGTTGATAGGAAACTGTGCATTGATCATCGCCTTGTCTAACCCTGACGCATCAAAAAGCTGTATTCCCGTTTGTACGTATTGATCTAGCTCGGTGTAAACTTGGCTAATGCGCCCGTTAAAAGGTATTTTAATTTGTGTGCGTTCTAAATCACGTTCACTTTTTTGTAGTTTTGCCTCGGATATTTCTAACTGTGCTTTCATGACTTCTAAAGTCGATGGTAGCGTCGTTTTCTCATTTTTTAGTTTTTGCACTTCTTGTTTTTGTTGTAATAAATTCTGTCTTTCTGCATCGAGGTTTGATTGTGATACCGCACCGGTCTTACGCAATGTCTGTAACCGTGCGTATTCTTTTTCTCTTACTTTTAATTTTTCTAATGCGATTTCCAATTCGAGTTCGTTATTTTCGATTTTTAAGCTCATTTCTTTTAAATTTGCTTGGTTAGCCAGAAGATCTGCTTGCGATTGCTTAAGTTGGAGCAAATAATCTTTATCATCTATTTGTAGTAATAAAGTATTTTTTGCAAAAATTTCACCTTTTTTTAGTTTGGGATGTATATAAGTAATCCTCCCCGTCACCTCTGCCTTAGCTCGTAAAGAAAGATCGGGTTGAACGGTTCCATAGCCAATAATTTCTGGTTTTAATTTTTGTTTTTGAATTTCAATATAACTAACCGGAATACTAGGACGTTGAGAATCATTGTGTACCATTTCGGGTCTTGATTTAACGACTATAATCATCACTGTCAATCCAATCGCTACGATCACAAAAAAAGCCACTTTACTCCGTAAAAACTTTATAAGAGATGGTTTATTTATCCTCGAAAGCATGCTTATTCTCCTTTTGTGTCATTCGTTTTGGCAACGTTTGCCTCACAGCCAAACATAAATTGTGAATAGATATGCATTGCCCACTCTTTAGAGCTAATCTCATCATCATTTATATTCCATGCTAACTCTCTTACACCTTTACCCACAAATGGTGTGATGATCATAGATACTAGTGAAAAAGCAGCATATTTAGCCTTTTTATCGCTTTTAATTGATGTATTATTTTTGACTAAATTTGGTAAAAAGCCCGCCATGCGTTTTGGAAATCTCTCGATAAAAGCTTTCCCTAATTGTGAATTTTCAGGTGCCATTTCTTCGTGTATTAATCGAGCAATACTATTATTTCGCGATAACATATTTAACATTGTCTGTATGAACCGCAGAATGGGCTCTTCTTCCTTTGCTATTTTCTTCATATTGACGAAATGTTTATCAGACAATGAATCGAGTAACGCTATAAACAACCCTTCTTTATTTTCAAAATAATAACTGACCATTGCAGAGTTAATATCTGCGTGTTCTGCTAATTCTCGAATGGTAATATCTCTATAGGTTTTTTTTGAAAGCAGCATTTCCGCAGCATTAAGTAGTTTTTCTCTTTGTTGTTGTTGCTTATCAGGATCTGCCGGGCGTCCTCTTGAAGATGATTTTTTCATAAAACCAACACATTTAATTAATCAAGTGGTTAATTAAATAACAAATCTGCCTAAAAATCAAATGTTTCGTAAAACAAAATCAAATTTCGTGTTCCCCATTGATCTAGATCGCGTTCTTTAATCGCTCGTCCAGTAAAATAAACCCATTCGCAAGGCGGATCTATAAAACCATGCAGTCTAAACGCCCTACTAAATTATCAGAAGAAATTCAAAATTGGACAATGGTATTTCCAAACCAGGCCAATCCGAATGGCAATATGTTCGGTGGCGCTTTGTTAGCCATAATGGATACCACCGCTGCGATGGCGGCTAAACGCTATAGTCAATTGGAAGTTTCTACCGTTTCAGTGGAGGCTGTGCATTTTGCTAAGCCTTGTTTTGTCGGTGACAACATAAAAACCACCGCCAAGGTGATCGCCGTAGGCAATACCTCAATGATGGTTAAAACCGAATCTTTTCGTGATATTGGTGAAAACCGCTTACAAAGTTGCGTTACCGCCTTTTTTAATCTGGTCGCATTTAATCAACAAAGACAACCCTCTCCAGTGCCTGCTTTAGTGCAATTAACATCCGACAAATACGATCAACAGCAGGCTGAAATCATCCGAGAAGCTGCAAAACAACGAAATATAAGTATAAATGAAATTTGACAAGCCCAAATGGAGGTCTATTCTTAGTATATTCAACTAATTAATACTAGATTAAGACAGCGTCTGGTAGTTCGTTAATCTATTGGTTCGGCAAAAATAACGACTCTTACGCCCATCAAACCGCCTAGGGCGTACGAATAATAAATACCGAACCAATAAGAGATTTAAAATATGGTAAATAAGGTTGGCTTTTATATGATGAACGAGCGAGAGGAAGATCGCTTGCGCATCGTATTTAAAATGGTGTTCAAAGGAAAGTGCGTTAACACCGATATAGAAGATTCAAGCGTGGTGATCGTGAGTGTTGAGGATCAAGATGCCAAAAGCGTACTCAATGATTTTAACCAAGCCTACCCCAACAAACCCGCAATAATCCTTGCAAATAAAAGTGTAGAAATAGGTGGAACGACTTGCTTAGTTCGACC
>Ga0316205_10004029_pt1 | contig 13264 bp, 12 predicted proteins | sample 3monthpyrite_MG_FD_204941 | JGI IMG/M metagenome (GOLD analysis project Ga0316205, IMG submission 204941) | Microbial mat bacterial communities from mineral coupon in-situ incubated in ocean water Damariscotta River, Maine, United States -... | ecosystem: Environmental > Aquatic > Marine >... | reverse complement strand
TTTCCAGTGTCCTGATCGTGATCCTGATTGCTGCGGCGGGTATCGCGGCCGCGTTGGGGGAAATCATTGATGCACTCACCATTGGCATGGTGATCGTGCTGAACGCTGGCCTTGGGTTTGTGCAGGAATGGCGCGCCGAAACGGCCCTTGCTGCCCTGCGCAAATTGCTGTCGCCCCAGGCTCTGGTGATACGGAACGGACAGGAACAGGTCATCGAGGTCAGAGAGATTGTACCGGGTGACATGCTTGTCTTGGCACCGGGCGTGAAAATCGCAGCGGATGCGGCGCTGGTGAATGCCTCTGAACTGAAGGTTGATGAAAGCGTTCTTACCGGTGAATCTCTTCCAATCAGCAAGACGGAAACGGGATCCGACACTCTTGTTTATGCCGGAACATCCGTGGTTGCGGGTCGGGCCGAAGCCCGTGTCACCGCAATCGGCGCACACACCGAATTCGGCAAGATCGCAGGGCTGACTGGCTCGGTCGGACCAAAGACCACCAACCTGCAGGTCAAACTTGGGCAACTGGCCTGGCAACTGGGTATTGCAGCCCTTTTGGTCGCCACCTCAGTTGCTGTTCTGGGCATTACTTTTGGGCGGGACTTCGTCGAAATGGTCATGACCGGCCTGTCACTCTCAGTTGCTATGGTGCCCGAGGGGCTGCCTGCGGTGGTCACGATCACACTGGCCCTTGGTGCCACGGCGATGGCCCGCCAAAAGGCCCTTGCCCGGCGATTGCAGGCAGTTGAAACCCTGGGCGCGGCGTCGGTCATCTGCACCGACAAGACCGGAACGCTGACCGAAAACAAAATGACGGCCACGCAGATCTGGACAGCTGATCAGACCTATGACGTCACCGGCACCGGCTATGATCCTGCGGGTCATATCGAGAAGAATGGAATGCGGGTCCGGGCCATGGATGATCCCGTTCTGGCCGCCCTTCTTCGGGCCGGCCAGTATTGCAATCACGCACAGCTTCACCGCCATGGGGACAGCTGGGATATGATCGGGGCGCCAACCGAAGGGGCCCTTGTCACTTTAGCCTACAAGGGATGGTGCGATCTGCCGGACGAGCGCCGGTTACTTGCGGAAATCCCTTTCAGCAGTGATCGCAAACGAATGAGCGTGCTGTACCGGTCTTGCGACGGGGATTACGTGCTGACCAAGGGCGCGCCCGAACAGGTCCTGGATATTTGCACCAGCCTCATGACCCATACAGGCACCCGAGACATGAGCGCGGATGACAACGCCCGCATTGAACAGGCCTACAGCGATCTCGCCTCACGTGGCCTGCGGGTGATTGCCGTGGCGCAACGTCCTGTGACGGATGGGAAAATCACCGAAGCAGGGCTTGTCTTTCTGGGGCTGATTGGATTGATTGACCCGCCCCGACCTGAAGTGCGCGATGCAATCGTTGCGGCAAAATCCGCAGGTATCAAGGTGATCATGATCACCGGTGACAGCCCCGTGACCGCGGGTGCGATTGCCGATCAATTATCGCTGAAGATAGCAACCCGTCTGACGGGCGATCAGCTTGACGCCCTGGGTGATACCGAACTGTCGGGCCTGTTGAAAACCGACGTCCTTTTCGCCCGTACGAGACCAGAACAGAAGATGCGGATTGTGTCGGCCCTTCAGGACCAGCACCAGATCGTTGCCATGACCGGCGATGGCGTCAACGACGCCCCCGCCCTGAAGCAAGCCGACATCGGAGTGTCTATGGGTATCCGCGGGACAGATGTGGCGCGCGATGCCTCGGATCTGGTCCTGCTTGACGACAATTTCGCAACCATCGTGCGCGCCATCGGCGAGGGCCGCCGCCAATTTGCAAATGTGCAGAAATTTGTCCGCTACCTGCTGTCCTCTAACGCCGGAGAAGTCATTGCGCTTGTCGTGAACATTGCAATCGGGGGTCCGCTGATTTTTCTGGCAACGCAGATCCTCTGGATGAACCTTGTCACGGATGGTGTCACGGCCGTCGCCCTTGGCCTGGAAAAATCCGAGCCCGATCAGATGCAACACCCGCCACGCCGCAAATCGACTCCAATTCTTGGCGTTAGCGGCGTGGTGACGATTGTGCTGCTGGGGCTTTACACCGGCCTGTCCAGCCTTTGGATTTTCTTTCAGCTTCTGGATCAGGGGGTTGAACTGGCCCGTACAACCGCCTTCACCGCGATGGTTGTGTTTGAAAAAATGAGTGTATTTGCCTTCAGATCATTACGTTTGCCCGGCTGGCGCATCGGCTGGTTCAGCAACCCGTTTTTGCTGTTGGCATTGGCATTGACCATCGGGGCGCAGGTGTTGGCCATCTACTGGCCCCCCTTGCAGGTCATGTTGCACACTGTCCCGATTGGCCTTGCCGAATGGCAATGGATCGCGCTGTTTTCCGTTCCTATTCTGATTGTGCCCGAACTGCTGAAAGCCTTCCTTGGTCAGCGCACAAAGTAGTAGGCGACAAGGCTGGCAAGAAACGTCACCAGAACAAGGATCGAATCCAGACCGAATGTGCCGATTTTGGGTTTCCGCCGGACAATCAGCCCGATCAGATAAATTGATGTCACCGCGATACCAAAGGCCAGCGCCAGACTGACAGTGCGCGACGTTCCTTGCAGGATGGGCCCTGCCCGAAACAGGATATCGGCCGGAAACACCAGCACCAGCATGATCAGGTTGCTGCCAAAGATATTGGAAATGGCCATCGTGTAGGCCCCGATGCGCACTGCCGTGATGCTGGTGGTCAGTTCAGGAAGCGACGTGGCCGCAGCCAGCAGGGTGACCCCGATAAAGCTGGTGCCAAGCCCGGATTGCCCGGCAATCCGTTCGGCAAAAATGATCAGCAACAAGCCAAACACCAGGATTGCCAGACAGGCTAGGATCACCTGCCAGATCAGGCCCGTATTGCTTGCCTCAGCAAGACCCGAGGGTGCCGGAAAAGGAAGCGGTTCCGGGTCGGGCAAATCAACCGGCACCCAATCATTTGAACCGTCATAGCGCCGCAACAACCAGATCGCCCCGGCATAGGTCAGGGCGATCAGAACACTGCCAATCCCCACCTGAAATACCACAATAGTTTCGCCCAGTCCGATGATGATCAACGCAACCGACAGCAACAACACAAGCAGCGTCGCCTCAAGCGCGTGGTTGGCCTTGCGTGGATACCCGGTGATTGATCGCTGCGCCCAGAAATCCGACATCGCCAGAATAGCGGTTTGCAATGCGATCCCGCCAAAGAGGTTGTTCAACACCAGATCCCGCGCCTGGTTGACGGCCGCACTCAGCGTTGTTGCAACCTCTGGCAGCGATGTGGCCAGCGACAATAACAACAGGCCCACAAGGGATTTCGCAATTTTGTAGCGATCCGCCAAAGTATCAGCCAGATACGCCAGCCGCGCCCCTGAAAACCAAATCACGGTCGCGCAGATGGCAAAGTAAAACAGGCTCAATGGCAACGATGTGACAGGAATACTCATGCCGCTGCGATACCCAATCCAAACCGTGTGGCCTTGATATCGCTCAATGTGACATCTGAACACATCAGGCAGGGTGCGCCCATGCAACAGGATCATGGCCACACACCCAGCGAAATTTCACAACGCCTGTCTTCGGGGGCCGAAGGGGCCTACCTGAAAGACATGATCTATGGTGGCGTTGACGGTGCCATCACCACATTCGCGATTGTTGCGGGCGTCGAGGGGGCTGGCTTGCCGCACGCGGTCATCGTGGCGTTGGGCATCGCGAATATTCTGGCGGATGGTTTTTCAATGGCGGCCAGCAATTATTCGGGGACCAAGGCCGAACTTGATGACCGAAAGCGGATCATCAAGATCGAGGAAAGACATATTCAGCACCACCGGGATGGCGAGTTGGAAGAATTGCGTCAGATCCTCGAATTGCGCGGCCTGTCGGGCGATGTGCTGGATCAGGCCACCGATGAGATTTCTCAGAACAAGGAGAAGTGGATCGCCCTGATGCTGACGGATGAGTATGGGCTGACCAAGGATGAACCACATCCCCAAAAAGCAGCACTCGCAACCTTTGGGGCATTTCTGGTTGCGGGATCAGTCCCGTTGATCCCGTTCATTCTGGGGGTTCCGAACGCATTCCAGATATCGGTGGTGGCGACCCTCCTCACTTTCTTCCTGATTGGAACGGGCAAAAGCAGATGGTCCTTGTCCAGATGGTGGTGGTCAGGTGCGGAAACCCTGTTTATCGGGGCGTTGGCGGCGCTGATTGCCTATAGTGTCGGGGGTCTTTTCAACCCGGGCTGATGTGCGGCCCATTGAGCAAAATCAATGGCGCGTAAATGCCAAAGGTTAGACTATCCACAAAGATGAGGCTGTCTATGTTCTCAAATGCGATAAAGCTTTTCACTGTCAGTGGTTTCGAAATCAAGGTTGACGCAAGCTGGTTGCTGATCGCCGCGCTGGTCACCTGGGGTCTGACGAAGCACTATTATCCTTACAGTTTCCCAGGGCAAAGCACGGATCTCTACCTGATCATGTCGATCGTCACGATGCTATGCTTCTTTGCTTCGCTGCTTTTACATGAAATCGCGCATTCGCTGGTTGCAAGGCGATTTGGAATTCCGATCAAGGGCATCACCCTGTTTCTTTTTGGCGGGGTCGCCGAGTTACAGGCAGAACCGCAATCGGCGCGGGCCGAGTTCTGGGTTGCCCTTGCAGGCCCGGTGATGAGTGTGTCGCTCAGTTTCGGGTTCTGGGGGCTGGCATCCGTGCTGGAGCTGTTGCAGGCCAATCAGGCCATCGTTGAAATTCTGGCATATCTCGCTGTTATCAATTTGGTTCTCGCGGTGTTCAACCTTGTCCCGGCCTTTCCGCTGGATGGCGGGCGGATTTTGCGGGCCTATCTCTGGCATCGAAAGAAGGACCTGCTCGGGGCCACCGAGATCGCAGCGAAATCAGGTGAGGTCTTCGCTTACTTTCTCATGGCGCTGGGGCTGTTGTCTCTGGTTCAGGGCGGGCTGATCGGGGGCGTGTGGTACATGATGATCGGCGTTTTTGTTCTGACCGCGGCCCGCTCAAGCTATCAGGCCCAACTGGCACAGAGTGTATTTGCCTTCAAAACCGTGGGGGATCTGATGACACGCGATCCGGTGGTCGCAACACCCGACACCACGCTCGCTGAATTCGTCAACACGATCATGCTGGAAAATCGTACCGGTTTTGTCCCGGTCGTGGAACGTGGCGTTATCCTGGGTCACATTGATCCCGGTGTGCTTGCCGGAATTGACCGCGAAAACTGGACCAGTACCCACGTAGGAGATGTCTTTGTCGGACTTGGCGAGACAACAACGCTATCCCCGGATATGCCCGTCCAGGATCTCCTGATGCGTATTGCGAAGACAGGCCAGCGCAAGTTCCTGGTTGTACAGGATAAAAATCTTGTGGGTGTGATTACCCTGGCTGATCTGACCGGATATCTTCGGCTTGCCGAAACACTCCGGCACCATTGACTAAAAATAACCCGTGAAGTCTACGGTGCGCGCCTGAACGGATCTAAACGGCGATTACCTCGCCGATATGACCTTCCAGTATGGCAATGGGCTGGGCTAACAGGTCTTTGGCAATTTCTCCGACCGTCACAGCCCTGAGTCGGTCATCAAGGTTGGCGCGCAACAGCCCCAGCATGTGGGGGCCGGACACGATAACCAGCCGGTCAAATTCATTGGCTGAAAAGGCCTGCAGCAAATGCTCTGTCACATCCCGGGCGAACCGGGTTTCGGACTGAAGCTGCGGGTCAGTCTGCTCAACCGCTGCCATACCGGGTCCGGCGATGTTGTGGCCGCGACCCGCTTTGTCCCGGGGTTCACTCAGGGTGTCAGCGTGCCAGGTCTTGCCCCTCCGCTCGACCAGCCCTTTGCCCGGGCCGCGGTTTTCAAAGATCTTCGCCTTGCGGGCATTTGCAAGTACGATCCAATTCACAATCGGCTTCATTGCATCCTCCATTCAGGTCGGTGTTCTGCCAGACTTCGCAGACTTGCCATTGAGCAATATCAATTGACCCTTGCACGGGCTGCTAAGCTTTTGGCAGGGTCATGTAAGGACGGAATGTGGAGGGCGGATGGACACCGACGTTCAGGACAGTGCTTTGCTGAAAGCCATTTTGGAGGCGACCGAAGATGCAATTATCGTCGCCGATGAAAACGGCACGATCCTGCGCACCAATCCGGCCACATGCCGGTTGTTTCAATACGGCACCGATGAATTGGTTGGCCAGCGTATCAATACGATCATTCCGGCTGCACTCCCGGATCAACAGGACGGGCCCACACACCCGCACACCGCAATCGGCGGCGAACGGATCACGCGCAACAGCCGCGAAGTCGAAGGGCTGCGCAAAGACAACTCGGCCTTTCCCCTGTATCTTTCAGTTGGGCGTACCGGTGTTGAAGGACATCTGATCTTTGTTGGTATTTTTCACGACCTGACGCGCCGAAAGGCGGCCGAGGCGGCACTGGAACGCTCGCAACGGCTCGAGGCGATTGGCCAGATGACAGGTGGTATTGCCCATGACTTTAACAACCTTCTGACCGTGGTGATCGGCAACCTGGAGCTGCTGGAGATGCGCGGCGCAACCGATGCCCAGACAGAGCTGATCAACGAGGCGCTGGAATCTGCAGAACTGGGGGCAGATTTGACGACCCGGCTTATGGTCTTTGCGCGCAAGAGCAACCTGAAGCCCGAGAAAGCTGACCTGAAAGAGCTGTGCGAGGACACACTTGCCATCCTTAGGCGGACACTTGGATCATCCGTGAACATCGTCGCAGAGTGTGATTCTGATCTGCACCAGGTGTTGATTGACACGGTTCAGTTCCAGTCCGCACTTCTGAACCTTGCCCTGAATGCGCGTGATGCGATGGACGGCAAGGGCGAGTTGTTGATTTCGGCCAGCAATGTGACGATTGACGACACTTACATCGCGCAGGAGACGGATATCGAGCCAGGCACCTATGTGCGTCTGTCCGTCAGTGACAACGGTGCCGGGATGAGCGCAGAAGCACAGAAAAGAGCGTTTGAACCCTTCTTCACAACGAAGTCCGACAGCGGCGGGACAGGTCTTGGTCTGGCGATGGTCTATGGCTTTGTTCGCCAATCCGGTGGTCACATTACGCTCTATAGTGAGCTTGGCCTTGGCAGCAGCTTTGGCCTTTATTTCCCGGCTCTGACTGGGCGGCAAGACACCACCAGCCCCTCAGATAAAGAAACGTCCGATACGATCACAATACCGCGCAACCAGATGATCCTGATTGTCGAAGACAACGCCAAGGTTCGCAAACTGTCGGTACAGCGGGTGCGCGATCTTGGATTTGCCACGCAGGAAGCCGAAAGTGGGGACGATGCCTACCGAATGCTGCGGGACGGGCTGAGGCCGGATATCGTGTTCTCTGATCTTGTCATGCCCGGCGATCTGAACGGGTATGATCTTGCCTCCAAAATCATGGCAGAGTTCCCGCAGGTTAAAGTGCTTTTGACGTCAGGCTATGCAAGCGATGTGATGACAGATGCGATGGCCAATAACCTGTCATATGACATCCTGCACAAACCCTATCGCCAGGCCGATCTGGCGCGCAGGCTTCAGGCGCTTTTGGCGGGCGGGTCGGACGGGTGAAACACCTGAACGTCACAAGCCAGTGTATAGCCCACACCACGGACAGTCTTGATAATTTTGGGATCCGACGGATCGCGTTCGATTTTCTTGCGCAGGCGCGCGACCTGATTGTCGATTGTGCGGTCCAGCGGGCTCCACTCCACCCCGCCCATCAGGTTCATCAACTGGTCGCGTGACAAGATACGCTTGGGGCGTTCCAGAAAAAGGGTCAACAGCTTGAAATCGCCGCTCGTCAGCCCACAATCTGCCCCGCCGCGGTCCACAAGCTCAAACCGGTCCGGCACCGCTGTCAGTTCGTCAAAATAAAAATATGCGCTGTTGTCGCGCTCAGCCGGGGCGCTCAGCGCCGTCCCATCATCCTGAGAGCGAGAGGCGTGTGCTGTCCGGCGCAAAACACTTCTGACCCGCGCCAGCACCTCCCGGATGTGAAAGGGTTTGGTGATGTAATCATCCGCGCCCACTTCCAGCCCCACAATCCGGTCAATGACATCATCCTTGCCTGTGACCATGATGATGGGCACATCCGACTGACGCCGGATGGTCTGCGCCAGTTCCAATCCGTTGTCTGAGCCCAGGTGTAAATCAAGCGTGATCAGGCTGATCGGCGATGTTCCAACGGCGTGCAGGGCGTCCTTGGCGCAATCAGCCTCAAGCACTGCATACTCTTCCCCTTCCATCACATTGCGAAGAAGGGTTCTGATTTTTGGGTCATCTTCAACCACAAGGATTGTCTGTTTTGTCATAACAGGCCTTCTTCGTCGACCATCGCCAATATCCTTTTCCCGGGCCAATTTACAATTTGATACAAATCCCTTCCGAGTCGCGACATACAGCATACATTGGCCGCCTATGTTAGTCTCTCACAACACCGGGGGCTAACCAAAATGTATGTCACTCTGCCGTCCGACTTTGGCGCACCCGAACAGTTCAACATCGTCGTTGGACCTGCCAGCAGACCAAATGATGCCAGTTTGAAAGCGGGGGATACCTTGTTTTACGAGGGTGATCCCGTGGATTGGCTGTATCAGGTCAAGTCAGGTGTGTTGCGCTTGACCCGTGTGCTGGAAGATGGCCGTCAGCAAGTTATCGCTTTCGGCTTTCCCGGGGACATCGTCGGATTTCCGTCAGACGGGTTGCATCACACGGATTGCGACGCCCTGGTCGACACCCGCTTGCAGCCCTATCGACGCTCCGCACTCGACAGCGGCGAAAGAAATCCTGAATTGCACAGCGTTCTGCTCAATGCGGCCTTGCATGAAATCAGCGCGATGCAGGACCATTTCATGATGCTTGGCCGAAAATCTGCCGCCGAGAAGGTGGCGTCGTTCCTATGCGTTCTGACAAACCGGATTGGCAAACATGTTGACGGATACCAACAGGTGCGATTGCCGATGAGCCGCTCTGACATCGCGGATTTTCTGGGCCTGACCACCGAAACAGTGTGCCGGACTTTCACGCAACTTCGCAAAAGCAAAATTATAGAGATCGAAAATATCTACACGATCACAGTTGTACGACCGGACGCATTGCTTGGTCTGACGATGAGAGACTGTGACTGAAAATGTGATTTGGGATCAAGCCGCCGGATGTGTTAAATAATCGAAGAAACCGCGGCGATTGTACGTCTGGTTCCGAGAGATGCTCTGCCATGCAACATTCAGGATTTTGGGTTCTCGTTCTCGCGTGGCTTGCTGCTCCGGTCTGGTCCACACCCACATCTTGCGAGGGGACCAACATCAGCGTAAGCACGCGCAGCGAGGCATTTGCGACGTTGACCTGCGACGCGGTGGATAAGGCGACGGTGCTTTTTGCCCGGTGCAATATGCCACCAATCGCTTCGCCAATGAAGATCGAGATCGTTCGTGATCTGAAGGACGATTGTGTCGCCCTTTATCACTGCGGTGAGGACTGGATCGAAATCCTCGAGCCGCCAATGATGGCTTCACGGCGAAACCCTGACGGCGCGTTTTCGTTTTTGGGACTCGATGACTATTACCAAAGCGTAATCGTACATGAACTCGCACATGCCGCCTTCGATGACGTCCTCTGCCCGTTCGGGGCCTGCATCGCAAGTAGTGAATATGTTGCGTATGCGATGCAAATCATGTCGCTGCCACCAGACGCTCAGATGGAATTCGTCAAGACCTCGGGGTTGGGCAGGCAGGTGGCGCGGGATGAACTGAGCGCGGTTATGCTGTTTATGGCACCTGGCAGGTTTGCACAGAAAGCCTGGGCGCATCTGTCACAGCAACCCAACCCCTGCGCTTACATAGGACAGATCATGGATGGCACTGTCCTGCTGGATCGTGAGCGGTTTTAACAGGCAGGTGCCAGGCGAAAGATAAGGCTTGTCCTGCAGCCCGGTCACGGGGCCGGCCATAATCCGCGGATCGCTGATGGCAGGCTGGCGCGTACATCCTCGATCTCGCCCGCGCTCAACCGCGCATTCAGCAGCTCAAAGACATATCGGATATCCTGTGGTCCGCGATATTCTTCAGCGCCCCCCATTCTTTCTTCGATCGCCTCGACAAAACCGGCAACATTACGATTTTTGATCGGGGTGCGCTTGGGCACCCAGCCTTCAAAGAACATCCCCCGGATCAGCAACGGAAGTTGCGCGGAAAACTGCGCCAATTCATCCGGCAGCAGGTGATCACGCACATTCTGCAATGTCGTTCTGAGCAGGCGCAAGGCACTGCGCTTGGACGTCCAATCCAGCCGCCCAGCCAGCTCGTTGATCCATTCATGCGTGGTTTGAACAGAATGGTCGATCACTTCCAGACCCTGTGCAGACATGGGCGTTCTCCTTGTTTTATGGATCAGTCATCAATCGGTTTCATGTCGACATCGAATGCCAGGCCAGGATTGCCCAGCAGGCGGCTGAAGATGGCCTTCGTCATCGCTCCGACGCCCAGCAGGACCAGCGTGTAATTCGCCACCCACCCCACGAAGGGAATGAAATGCAGCATCGCAATCAGCGTGATCGCTGCGGCAAACATCAGCAGGCGGGCCACGCTACCCGGATCATCGGGGCCACCAAACGCGGACCAGACCCGCATGGCGATGCTGTAGGCACCCAATGCGTATCCAAAGACCCAGACGACAATGATGGCCAGAATTACAATCGGCACGAAGGGCAATCCGACAATCGTCAGACCGGTGATCGGCACCATGCCGAATAACATCGACAATCCAACAACACCAAGCAGCATCGAGCGCCCCGGTGCATCTGCAATGCCTGTGCGGAGTGTTTCAAGGCGTTTTGGCATGAAACCCAGCATCAGCATCCCAAGAACCATGTAAAACAGCAGCGAGATCAGGAAGCCAAAGAACACCGAGGCAAATGTGGGAAAGATCGGCATCTCTTTGCGCAGTTCTTCCCATTCATCCCAGGCATCCCCGTATGTGAATTCCTCGAACACAACGCGTTCTGCCGGTGCCACCCGGTCCGGAACAGCCATCTCTGTGTCAGTGCGGTAAGTCAGGGTTCCACCAACGACGGCATCGGGGCCAAAGGAAATCGACTTTGCAACGATATGCGTATCTCCGCCAACGGGTGCGTTCAAAACCACATCCTGTGCCGTGACCGTTAAAGCCCCCTTGACCGGGCTTTCGATTGTCACGCTGCGCCCGAACATCCGTGCATTCCCGCCGATTTCCGCGCTGGGGTCCGAGCGGACTGTGAAGCCTGCGACGGTCAGGTCTTCTGATGTCTTGCCACGAATGATGACCGTGAAGCCCGCCCCATAAAGATCTTCGGTCGTCTCGGCATCAATCGAGACATCAAACCCGGCGACATGGAGATCGCCCCGTGCCACACCGCGCGCATTCGCTGTGCGTGCGGATACAAATGTATCGCCCGATGTATTCAACGTTTCGTTGACTGCTTCTGCGGCGATGAACGTGTCACCGCCATTTTGCAGCACCGCCGGTTCAGACAGCGCCTGCGACGTGACAAAGAGGGACATGATAACAGCCAAACCGGTTCGAAATGAAAACATGACGGGCTCCATCCAATGAACATTTGTTGCGCCCACATGTAGCGCCGCAAAATCCACAGCGATTGATCGCGATCAATCGTCTTCTTCCGTGGCTTGGTACGGATGGTTCGGCACAGTTTCCGTGCCAGATATGAAAAAAGGAGATGCCCCATGTTCCGTCAAAACCTGCCTGATCGACTGTCTGGTTCGGATGAGTCCTCCTATTTCCCATCGTTCCAGCGCGAGATGAACCGTCTTATTGATCAGTTCCGCAGCGGCTTTCCCATGCCCGAGGCAGGTGAGCGCACCGCCATCGGCACGCCCCTGTTCCCGGCGATTGATGTTGTGGAAACCGACGACGCCATCGAAGTCAGCGCCGAAGTGCCGGGTGTCAGTGAAAAGGATCTTGATGCGTCGATTTCCGGTGACGTTCTGACCCTGAAAGGTGAGAAAAGTTCAGAGCATGAAGAGAGTGAAGACAACTATCATCGCTTTGAGCGCAGATATGGCAGTTTCCGGCGGCAAATCCCGCTTGGGTTCACGCCCAAGGACGGCGCGGTCGAGGCCAAGTACACCGACGGCGTGCTGAAGCTGCGCATCGCAAAGCCACCTGCTGTCAAAGCGGATATCCAAAAAATCAACATCAGCAAAAGCTGACCTCGTCATGGGGCGCGTCAATGCGCCCCGCTCTCAAACTTTCAGGAAGGCGGTTCAAATGGCCCCCAAAACAATACTCGTTTGCCTGACAACACCCGAACATGCCGAAACGTTGATGAAACAGGCCGTGCCGCTTGCGCGCAAACATGACGCACACCTTGTCGGATTACACACGGTGGAAGCCCTGCTGGTTTACCCTGGCATCGCGATGCATGTCCCTGGGCCCGCTTTCGCCGTGTTCAACGAAAGTCAGAAGGAAGAGGCCCAAAAGATTAGCGCCGTTTTCGCCAAATACACGGAAAACGAAGACTTTCAGAGTGAATACCGGCTTGTTCGCGCAGAAGCGACATCTGCCGCCGAACGGATGGTGGAAAGTGCGCGCGCGGCTGATCTTGTCATCATGGCCCATGAAGACAAAGACGTTGACAGGTATGATCAAAGACATGCTCAGGTTCAGGTCATTCGGCACAGCGGACGCCCGGTGATCGTCATCCCGCTGGGGTATGATGGCCCCGAGATCGGCGCAAATGTTGTTGTCGGGTGGAGCGCCACAAGAGAAGCCACGCGTGCGGCCCATGATCTGATTGATCTCGCGGATCATGGGGCCCAGATATCGGTGCTGCAGGTCGGTCATCCGCCTCAGGATTCACTTGAAGATTCCGACGGCATTGATCTTGTTGAAACCATGTCCCGGCATGGCCTGAGACCCGTGCTGGAGTACCGCGAACCCTCAGGCGATGGCGTGGCCGAAACTCTGAACAAAGTGGCTTTCGAAAAGGGGGCGGACCTTATTGTTACCGGTGCCTTTGGCCACTCGAAGGCCTATGATTTTGTAATCGGCGCGACCACATATGCCTTGCTGAAAGACGCTCAACTGCCAGTGATGTTCAGCAAATAGAATAGCGGCTTTGCAAGATGAGAGACAGCAGCCAAGAGTGCCCGGGGCATCGTTACCATCATGGATCAGGGGCACCGCATCCTTCATATGCACTTTAATCA
>Ga0316205_10004028_pt1 | contig 13267 bp, 13 predicted proteins | sample 3monthpyrite_MG_FD_204941 | JGI IMG/M metagenome (GOLD analysis project Ga0316205, IMG submission 204941) | Microbial mat bacterial communities from mineral coupon in-situ incubated in ocean water Damariscotta River, Maine, United States -... | ecosystem: Environmental > Aquatic > Marine >... | reverse complement strand
TAACCCCCAGTCCAGAACCGGCCACCAATGAGGGTGAAAGCTATGCGTATGATAACTACTAACTCCTGTACTCTCTGAACCAATCGACGTACGAGCTTATTCCTTCCTTAACACTAATCTCCCAATTAAATCCGAGATCCCTAATGTGCCGGCCATCTGCTACAAGGCTGAACGGGTCACCGGGTCGGATATCGCCAGAGAATTTCAATGGTGTCGCTGTTGACCAGGCCGATGTCACAAGCTCGGCAATTTCTCTCACTGTGGTGGACACACCGGTCCCACCATTGATTACGGTTGTTTGATCGTCTGCTGCAGTTGCTGCAAGTTCAAGCAAGCGGACAATATCTCGCACATCAGTCCAGTCTCGGCGTTCGTTGCCGGTACCACCAAGCTGAATAGTGTCAGCACCAGCGGCTATCTTTGAACACAAATCCCACAATAGCTGCTTCCGAAGCCACGGCCCATAAACAGAGAATAGGCGGACTATTACAGCTTTTAACCCGAAATTGTCATTAAAAGCGTGACAAAGCTGTTCCATCATAAGCTTGTGATAACCATATGGGGAATACGGGCTGGTTGCGGCAGACTCAGGTATGTTGTCGCTGAATTGCGAACCATAGACAGCAGCACTTGACACGGCAATAACACGGCAACCTGATGCGTGTGTGCGGAGCCAGTCAAGCAGGTGCGCTGTCGTAGTTACAGTCCGTGAAAAGTCCTCAAGCGGGTTAGCAAATGATCCGCCTACAGTCGAACCTCCCGCCAGGTGAAATAACCACTCAGGTTCTCCCGATTTAATTGCCAGGGAGTCGAGATTCGATGCATTAATATCTGCATTCAACCACCCGGCAATACCCCACCGAGAGGCATCAATCTCTGGCCATACGCCATGCCCAAGTCCGTATACACGATGTCCCTGCCCGGAAAGGCGAAATGCAAGGTGCCTGCCGATGAATCCGTGTGCACCGGTAATCCAAACGACCGCCATACTATATTAACTCCATCACAACCAGCCGGTTGACTGACGAACTATTGCTTAATCTCTTACAGGTTTATTACAAACAAACGAGTATAACCTACCCGGCCGATTATCGATAAGTGTTACAAGCCTCAAAGCAAGATGGGACAAGGTATCCAGGCGAAGCGCTCGATCCATCAACAAACCCAGGCCAGGAATACGTCCTACCCTGGTTACCAGTTCCTGCCGCAGGCTTTCTTTTGTTTGAGGATAATAATTTATCGGGCTACTCAACGGACTTAACTGGCGCACAACAAGAAACCCCGCAGACTCAAGCGCATTCCGGTAGCGCGAGAGCAAATAAGCATTTTCTCCACCATAAAGACTATGCAGAGGATGGCTATCGAGGAAAGCTGGAAGATCTTCAAGTCGCGATATCACATGTTCGCGAATGGCCAAGAGAACCCCCCCAGGTTTTAGAACGCGCGCTAGCTCCGCGCAACCGGCATCCAAGTCTTTCATGTGATGAAGGACAGCCCGTGCAAATATGACATCGAACTCTCCGTCATTAAAGGGTAAGCGCTCTGAATATTCTTCGACCAGGTTTATCGGGAGCTTGGTTTCTTCCGCCAACGCGCGTATAGCACCGGCACCTACCAGATAACTTGGATCCGGCTCTAGTGATGTTACGCTAAATCCATCCTTAGCCAAGGCATAACTTGCGATTCCTCTGCCCGCGCCAACATCCAATGCGAACCCAGTTCTTCCGTAAAGTACTTTAGCGATCTCGCGCCATTCACTACTTTGGTGATAGCGCTCAGCAGCGGCGATTAACGGATCGTCGTAGTAACTATCCCGCACTAGCTGCAACTGGTCCGGTTCCGAACGCAACCAAAGAACCGCCTCTTCCCATGTAGAAAAGGACGATTTATTAGAGCTCATCAGGGGCGAGTTCACGAATGATGCGAGCAGGATTACCGGCGACTATAGTGTTTGGAGGAACGTCATGCGTCACTACGGATCCTGCCCCTACTATTGCTCCTTGCCCAACACTAACACCACTCAAGACTATAGTGTTGGCCCCAAGGAGTACGTCGGAATGTATATGGACTTCCTTCTCATTTAGGTCGATATCGCTTGGATGCCCTGATGTGGAAATTGAACGGAATTGAGCGTGACGGGCAGCAGCAGAAAGGGGGTGCGTCAAACTATCAAATATATTCACATTATGTGAGATCAAAACCCTGTCTTCAATCACAATACGCTTTGCTGACCATATTCTTGTTCCTTCTCCGACATAACACCATTCTCCCAGTTCGATATCACCACCATGAGCGAAGAGAAGTAATTCACCCTGGATAAAAGAATGGGGACCAATACGGATATGCTCGCTTTTCCCTAATGCATTGCGAATCCTGGCTTTCGAATGGAGTTTAGCACCGCTCCCGAGCGAACAAGTAGCTCTCCCTAATAGCCGCTGCAACAAATAATCCAGGTTCATGCGACAAGACGCATGCACGCGACACCACGCGCCCCGGCAGCAAAGTCGGAATCAAACTTTTTATCCTGATGTATATCGAAAAAAGTTGCCTCTGCGAGCTCAGAGCTATCTACCGGGCGCCAACCATCTGACGAATAACCAAAGTACTCTACTTCCTTGTTTGACGGTCTAAATTCATCGACAATAGCTTGAATCATTTTATCATCAAAAACCTGAAACCACCCCCGCACCTTGGCTTTTCCATAAGGTACCGTAATAAAACATTGGCCGCCCGGACGTATAATCCTTCTGAATTCGCGAACCGCTGCGCGAAAACCCGCAGAGTCATCTTCACACTTGGCACCATCCGCCGTGTACAGCATCGTATTGTCAAGACCAATGTGTTCAATCGTGGATATACTCACAATTGTATCGAATGTTTCCGAACGAAACATAGATGATCGAAGATCATCATATACGTACGAAATCCCCCGCGAGCAATAACACCGCTTTTCCGGAGCAAGCGTGCAGATGGAAAGTTTTGCTTTATTGACAGGAGCCCTACTCACCAAATAATGATGATTAAGGGCAGAACCTGCATCCAGCATAGTTTTCGGATCTGCGGGCAAACGTGAATACACCCAGGGATACTCAACAACTCTCTCATCTAAACGGGCCCCATATCCATAAGGAACGCCCGCACCAGGGGAAAGCAACCCCCCGTCAATAGCTTTCTCAATTAGTTGGCGCTTTGCGGTATAGTATCCTGCTATCCACGGCTTCCGGCCACGCGCAACATATACTGGATACGCCATAGCATCCATCAACTGTTTGATTTTGTACAGCATTACACTTCTCTCAACAAATCATCAAGCCTTAGTATCATACACTTTTCAACGAACAAGCTTACTGACCACTTCTTTAAACGTAGCCTCAACCCCCCGCTCATACGCTTGTAATAATCAGCTACTTCCATATAAGCTTCTTCATTCGGTATAATCCCTCTATAAATGGCTTTACATACGTGAAATAATCATACCGTCGACGACCCAAATATTTCGAGATCTGTGAATAGCAAATTCTGTCCTCTGGACCATATACAGGGTAGTCCAATTCTTGATTGACCCCGGCTATTTGCCCACCCAGCATACGTTTCGCATTTCGCCAGCCATGCGTGCCACTACCGTCAAACCCGGCGTTCTCTATCATACTTACCGGAGGATAAACAACTAACCCCTGATTCCTGAACACACTCCAGTACCAACGTATAGCCCAGGAATCGATCTTCCCCTCCGCCTGTTTTGTAAGCATTGAATAAAAATCAAATGCCCCATCAACATTGAATTTTCTTCTACTGACTGCATCGCTCTTCAATACTTCCCATCCTTGCATTTTCCGATCATATTTACTCCAAGCCCGCGCCCATGTCGCCCACCCCCAAGACGTCGTAAGAGGAAGCAAAAAACAACGATTTGTTTGAGGAAATGAGATTGGAAACATATACCCAGAAACCTGAAAGACCTCCTCCCACTCCTCATAATAATCCAGCGATGCATTCATATAGCGAAGAAACTCAGGCGAAACTATCAAATCATCTTCAATAACAATCACACGCCCATACTGAGAACATACCTTATCGACACCTCTAATTATTGACTGCGCCAAGCCCAAATTATGGTCCCGCTCATCATATACTGCCCCCGCTCCCAGACACTCATGCGCAACCTCTCTGGCCCGTCCAACGTTACCCTCTTCGCCTTTATCTTTTGCACCGTCTGCAAATACCAGTATCGGCGTTTCATTAAACTCGGCGCACTGCTTTAACGAAGTAATAACCCTTCTAAGGTGATCTGGTCTGTTATATATAAATAGAGCGACTGGCGCATAATTCTTATGTGGCATTATGCCCACCAGCATCCTTGATATTACGAGACACGCCTGGTTTGCTGTCTATACATATACTGAATACCTTTCTAAGTACTACTACTACCCCCCAAAGAATGAGCAACACATGCATTCCATTTGCCTTAAACGTAAATAAACTTCCATACCCGGTTCTGGCTATGAGTACAATAACAAATGCTTGGAATACCAAACTCAGAATATCTCTGCTTTTTTGGCGCACCAAAGCTACAGTTATGCTTTGAATCAAGACCCCCATAACCATGGCGATTATAAGCATGCCCAGCATTCCGTAGTTCGCGTAGCCTTCCGCAAACGCTTGCGGCCCAGCGGTGCCTGCCGGACCATAAATGTAGTGCGACATCTCCTCAGCAAAAGTAATCTCATTAGTATTTAAGCCTAACAACGTTTCAGCATAGGTTCCCCCTGCCTTGTAATCACTTACCCATGGTATGTAATGAAACACCTGCTGAGTTACGTACCCTTTAACCAAAAACACCCTTTCGATAACCCTATTGATGCTCATGACAAGATTCTGCAGGTACCCGCCTCCACCCACCATTCTTCCGAGCACAATTGTCTGAACTATCAAGAGCCCAAAAATAAAAGCGCCCCATACTGCTATGTTGCTCAAGCGTACTTTTTTTACGTGCGATAACATCGTAAATACAAATAGCAAGTAAAAAAGACCACGCAGGCGACTGCCTGAACTAATGAGTATAAATAATGTGACTACTACAAGCATCACTCCTAGCATCGTTTCCAAAGCATTCCTTCGTACAACGCCATTCAGCAGAATAAACCCGACGGCCAACGGCATAACCAGACCCGTCGCATAGGCAGACATAACGCTAAATATGCTCCGGTATTCCAATGCGGAATAAACACCGATTCTTTCATCCGCTACCTGGCGCGCACCCGCTGGCATGTCTCCAGAGGCCATGAATTCGAATGCCAATTGTAATATGCCAAGCCCCATGTCAGTACTGGCATACGCCACGATTAAAGCCGAACTGAACATACCCAGCATCAGCAGATACGTAACCCCTGTCACTCTATAAGTTGTGATAATCCCAACCTGATAAAGATTGATTTCACGCACAGGTGAGAATTTTAGAAACACGCTGGAGGCAGCTGAACCAGCCACATAAAATACAAAAGCAGCTAAATACCCGTAAAATGAGGCAGTACCAATTACGCCGTAATCACTGGTTAATACCACGCCTGGCAGCACCAGAAATATGAATAATGCGAAGAAAAGATTAGACGGTAATAAGACCCCTATTCCGAGCGGAATGACAAGTCTGTCGAACAGATACGCGCCACCACCGACAACTACAAACAAAAAAGTAAAACGAAACCAGTCAATGTATATCGGATATTTATCATACCGGATATAGCCATTTATCTCTGACCAGTTCTGCGCAACCCAGATAATGAAAACGATCATTAGCAGAGAGATCGTAAACCGCTTACAATTTCGCGCCTGAGTTCGCCACTTACCCATCGAATTCTCGATATACTCGTAAAAACATTACGCCGATCACATTCTGCGATATCTACTTCTATTCAACAATCCACATGCAAACGCCGCAATTCCCACGACGTAAAGTGGTAATAGCGCATGCGAATAACGCACATTACCTACCACGGTCGCATACAACGATATAACATATACAAAAGCCACAGGTAATGCACTCATTACTACAAAGGTTCTTTCCCTATTCCATAGACACAATGCACTGACTATCCACGCCATAAATAGATAATCTGGAATCAGGGCGCTCAGGAACAACGGGTCCTTTAGCCAACGGCTGTTGGTATTAACATACCCATCGTGCGTATCAACAAACAATTGAATAGATCTACTGTCGTACACCTCTTTTCTATCCTCATATTTCTGCACAAATATTTTTAGCTTCCCCTCGTAGCTGTCCTGCATCCATGACTGCCACATATAATAATTTCGAAGATGTCTCCCATATTTCTTATTCGTATATCCCCGCCTGACAATCTCATCTTCACCAAAATAGAATGGAATACTTATCAACCCCAAACTTACCATATTTAACTTTAACTGCGACATAATTGCGTCACCACTTTCAACACGGAGTTGATGCGCAATACGCCTCATCCTGGATTTTATCTCTTTCTCTGAAATCCCTTTGTCATGCATGTGGCTGGCAATCCTGCTTGATTCCGCGTGGGTTAACCCTCGTTCTGCTGCCATTGCAGCTGACAACCCTTCCGGATAAAGCAATCCTTCTAATTCTTTCTTCCCATTTTCACCGGGATTTACGTTCACATAAAGCGCATGCCCAACGGATAACACATCAACGTTAGGAAGAAACATATTTCCTGTCTCATGCCACCTCACTACCGGAAACACCAGAGCACTTAGAACAATCATCAATACTGACATGCTGGCCACTATTCTCACTACATGCGAGGTCGTTCGTACTAAATGCCAGAGCTGATACAAAACAATTGGGCCCACGAGGTACGCCCTATACTGTACCAACAACATTCCTGACACCGTCATGATAAATAAATATCTCAACGGCTTATTAGTGTCTCCACGCTCCAATATGAGAGCCGCTGAATATCCGATCAAAAACAATGATGCTGAAACTGCTTCTGTGAGAAATGCATTTTGAAACACTATATAAAATGGATATGCGCTCAAGAATATCGCTATACCTACCCTTGCGGTATACGTAACGAAACCCTTGATAGCGTAAAGAAAAAACAACAGGGCACTCGCAGCAAGCACTTTTTGGATTGCAGTTACAACAACCCACCCATACGAATCACCTACTGTATCGGCTAAAGCCCACAGCAGCGGTGCACCAAGTCCAATATGCTGATACCAAAAGTAACGGTCATCCGAATAGAAATGGGATATCCCACCATCTTCGAACAGAGATACTCCTAGTTGCGCATAAATCGCTGCGTCATACCAGTACGTTGCACCATAGGTAATGAACGACCACGCATGAAGTCCTAGAACCAACCCAAACAGCATTTGCTCTTTCGAAAATACCATCACAATAGCAATTCCGGCGATCCGAACTCGGGGTAGCCAAGCAAAGTGTGATTCTGGCAATCAGTGATTAGTGGGTTCACTCTCAATATATCGCTTTATAACCCAATACTCACTGAACGAAATACTCCCTATAGAAACATTTTCTCCACTGTACAAAATCATAACTCGGCTTGAGCGCACTAACAGGCACCCGCAGCCCTTTCCTGAACGATATAATTCAAATTACGAATTTCGTCGTTACTGTAAAACCTGTTTCTTTCAATCCAGCGTGATCGATTGGCAACCGCCTTGTTACAGTCTTTCTTAATCGCCTGCTTCCTAATCAACACACTCGATCCTGACATCTTGACGACCAATTTTCCCTTACAATCCAATAAATAATGCCGCTAATTCTAGTGTTACGCATCAGCAGCGCTGGATAGCCCTATCAACATATCCTTAATTGCCGCATCAACACCCCTATCCGATTGGATAATACGGGGAATGCAGTTTGATCTCTTCGAAATCGCATCCAATCGTTTGTAATAGCTTTCAATTTCATCGATCGTCAACTCCGGTTTCCGCGCCACAATATCTTCGGGATTTGCCTTCAACAGAAACCACGCGCTCCCACACGGAATTAAATGAATGGCAACAAATTCGATGATTGGAAATACTGGTCTATGCCCTTTTACAAATACGTCGAAGAAGGAGGTATCTACAATCACAGTGTAACCCTTCCAGTTTTTATAACGCGCCCATAAATATCCTGGGTAAACTTGCAACAGCAGAAATACAAGCCCTAATCCACGCCTTAGTCTCCACAAATATCCATGCCCACGATCTCTTTCCAGCTCATTCTTACGATTTTCGTCAATGCCACGTATCCTGGCCTGTATCTGCTGCCCTTTCTTGCTATATCTATTGCTTAGAGGATACAAGTGCTTGGTATTTAACACATGGATCTTCAGTTTCATTTTTAGCAAGGCAGATAAAGCCTCATTAGCAGTAGTTTTTCCGGATCCGTCCGGACCAGAAAAAAATATAAGCCTCCCAGTTGCATGAAACATGGAAGATATATTGCGGGCAATTAATGGCATTACCCCACTCAATATCCTCGCGGGGTTTTTTCGGCCGAACAATAGCGGATACAACCTTCCCACAAGAGAATAATTCTCTTTCAAGCGCTCATTATCATCGAATACATTAAGAAAATGATCCAGAGGACCTGCCAGTTCACACTCGCCAAGATACTTCCGAACATCTTCTACTTTCGATAACACCGTACAGCGATCCAGATATTCCTGTTTCTGTTTTTGCTGATATCTAACCAGAGTCAGGAATAACTCAAATACAGGCGCGGGAATAATAACCTTTATATTTTCCACCATGTGCTGAGCAGTCACAACATCTTCCAGCCATACCCTGCGGCCTATATATTTTATATCCCGACCAAGGTAGTATTTTTTGACCGTAATATAGGCGACCACATGAATATAAACACCCTGAAAATAATTATCTTCCGCTCTAATCTCTTGGAATATCCCTTTCATATAGAGGCTCTTTTCTTTTGCATGATTCTCGATAACGAAACCACCCATCTCAGTCATGAGCTCGGAAAATAACTCCATAGCAAGATCATAGTTAGCCGGACTCATCATTACATCGATATCTTTTTCCACCTCAGTAAGAATGCCGGCATAGCCACGCGGAATACAGAAATCAATAGATTTTTCCTGCAACCTGTGGAAGTACCTCTCAATAAATACGTCTCTCAGTGTCTGCATAAACTTACAAAGTTTTGCTAACGTTCATAGGGGCTGTACTCCAACTTTTGGAGGCTACAATTAACTATTGCCTAATTGCGTAGACCACCAGTTCTGATATAACTCGTCGTTTAATGTAATCATAAATATACGCTCCATCATACAGCGCTCCTGCCCGGTTGATGCTGTACGCCGCCGCCCGGTGATTGACAAACGTAGCAGACATACTCTAATTTGTTGCTTAAGTTTGAGTTTTTCAAATTCTTCACCAATTTTTGCCGATAAGCTTCGCCAATATTCTTCCAACAATCGCACATTCAACGTACCACTTGATTTGTCAAAAACAAGGTCAATGGCATCAACAAGAATCCATTTCCGTTCCGTGTGCGCATCCTCAAAATCCAGAAATACAATGTCGCCATTGGGTCCGTGTCGAATATTCGAAAACATGAGATCGTTATGAATTAATACCGGGCCAATACTGGGCTGTGCAAAATAGTACTTAACAACCAGCCATAACCCACGTATTTTATTACGGAGCGCTGTATCGCTTCCAATAATCATTCGACCAGTGCGAATACCCGGGCTTTCAAGAAGACGCAGGACAAACCCTTCCAGACCTACTGCCACGTACCGGTCTCCCAGCGAGCTGAACTCTAGCAACCCAGCTAGTGCTAATGACAATTGATCCGTATCTAATTTCGAAACATCTTCGCCTACAAGATATTCGAACTCCAACATCTCAGGTTGATCGAATATTGTAAGCCCGGGATGCACAAAATACTTGAACTCCTCATCCATCAGAATCCTATTAACCCGACGCTCATTTGCAAAAGGCAAGCTCGTTCCAAATAGCTTGCGACTGAGCATATTCATTATTCCACCTACTGGTGGGGCATATTTTCGAACTCGAGCATCTTCACCTCGAGACACCAAGTAAGCCGATCGCCCAATCTGAATTTCATCAGTCATAACTACCCTATATAAACCTGGCCCAGCCCAATTGGAATTTCCCTTACCAAACCAACCGCTGCCGCGACAGAAATTATCACAGTGTAGACTCCGACCAATCTCCCCATTTGAAGGGACAACTGCCTATCCAGGCGGCCTATAATCCATACCGAGTAATATACTCTTGTCACGCTCCCTGCTGCAGACAGGAAAACAAGAACGCCATAAACACCCACACCAAATACTGCACCCAAAAATGCCAGCGCTATAACAATAAAAAACAGTATATTGAACATCAAAAGCTTCCTTTGGAATCCGAACGCATTAAATACCCCGGTGAGAGGCCATGAAATAAATATTGTGAATAACCATGGAAGTATTATTAGCGCGTAGATTCCTGATTCACTCCATTGGGCGCCCAGGACAATTTCCACGACTGAAGGCAGTAGCAGCGCAAGCCCAATGAAGGGAACGATTGACAAATTAGCCATGTTTAACATAAGTTTTCGAAGCACTTGAACAACTTCTGTTCTTTTATCGACGTTCGCACCCACATATTGCGCCAACACCTGATATATGGACTGCCCAATTAAACTTAACGGAGACCTCAAAACACGTGTGGCCATCATATAATTACCCGCTACAGATGCTGAAAACAGCTTTCCAAATAATAAATTTGGCAATTGATTAACCATGCCATTCAACAATGACGACCACGTTAACCACAATGGAAATCTACTGTGCTTCCGAGCAGCCACAAACACTTTATCCAACGATACTTTTTGAAACACTTCACCTCGATCACGGGAGATGAGTACACCCATGAGTTGGGCCCCATTCAGCCCCAACCCAATCAAGTAGCCGTAAACCAATCCAAGCGGCCCAAAAGCACCCGCCATAGTAATCTGGCCAATCACTATCCCAATAGCTTGGAGCAGACGCCCTGCAGATATAACCGAAAACCGTTCGAACCGGCTATGCCAAGAAACCAGAATTAAATTAAGCCCGTTTATAAACACAAATAATGCAAATAGCGTAGATAAACTTCTTCTTTCGGATAGCTCGGGCAAAATCGAATTTATGGGACTTGAAATCAGCAGAATTAGAAATGTAACCGCGAAAAGTATAGCAGAGCTAAGAATAAGCAATGATTTAGGAGGATGACTTTTCTCCTTAATCAAGATTGCAGTTTCATAACGCAATGTTGAGAAAGGGGAGACTATAGCCACCAAGGCTAACAGCATTGCAAATTGGCCAAAGTCAGACGGCGAATAGATTCTGGATAGCACCGGGGTAGCCAGTAATAGAATAACCTGCCCTGCCGAAGTGCCCGCAACAAGCGTAAGAGTTTTTTGAAGCACCGATAATACCCAGTTAGCAAACACCTGTAGATGCAACAAATATAGAACACTGCAAAACATGCCTACTCATAATCACACTACGTAGAAACCGGGACATAAGACGCCAGCCACCTAATACGAGCTGGGTGGATGCGAGTCGATGCTGCGATCCCAAACAAAAATCGCATATCATGGAACAAGTCTGGGTGAAAGTTCCTGTTAGCCAATAAAAATGCTTGCCAGAATGGAAGAGCAAATCTTTCGGCTTGCTGATTCGAACTCGAGACCAGCAATATCGAAACCACCCACGGCACTACTACGGCACGCAAACTTTGACAGAATCCTAATTGTGTTACCTGTTGTTACAGCAATTACCCTGTCCCTTAAACTCCCTTGACATTTTTACAGACCGGACTCCCGCGGAACACTAGACAGGAACTCCGCAGAAAGCGCCATAATTACACCAACGATAATTCCAAAAATAATGCCAAAGAAAGCAATAACTTTTTTGTTCGGCTTTTCTAGTCGGTACGGTATACGCGCAGGATCATCAATTGTAACCGCAGATAACGATGCAGGTTTTATAGATATCGAGTCCAGAAAAGCAAGCCTTTCCTCGAGGTCACGATATCCGTCGATAAATGGTTCATCAGATTTGCGTGACTCAAGTACAGATATCTCGGTTTTAAGCGCTTCGGTTCCACGCATATATAGAGGAACCTGAGCGGTATTGACCGCCAGCCCAGCAGGTGATTTGTCCGTCATTTTGGGAAACATACTGGAATCCACGAGGCCAAGGACGCCTGCAACATGCAATGCCTCCTTCATGGTTGTGATCGTGTCTAGCCTCCTCTGCTCAGCCAGCTTCAGCTTGCTGGCCAACTTGTCACGAACCTGGTCTTTCTCAGCCTGCAAAACAGAATTTACATCATTGAACAATTGCAGAACGGTGCGCTTATTGGTGAAATCAATAAACTGGTTCACCCAATGTGCCGCCAGCTTCGGGTCACTATCGCTGAAACTCACGATGGCAGAGGACGTTGAATTCTTGCTGCCTGACACCTGAAGTCTCCTGTTAAATATAGCATCGAATATCTGATCCTTATTGACATTCTTCTTATCTTCCGCAGCAACATAGTGATTAATCAACTTGTACTTATCGAAAAACTCGCGACGTAAACCTTTGGACCCAAGGTTGTCCAGAAACCCATTAAAAATAGTCTTCGATGTATAGCCTTCAGCAGCAGCATCAAAATCAACATCAAATAGTCCGCTACCTTCGATCAACAGCCCTTGAAAGTCCTGCTGCTGCGGCGGCAGAAGATGTGCTGTAGCCTTGTACACCGGCTCCGCATTAAACAGGTATATGACCGCCAGCAACAGAGTTGCACTGAAGCCGAGTAACGCCAACCCTTTATGCCTTGTAATTAGCCGCCAAAAATCAGCCAGGCTGGCTTCATCATTCTTGCTCTGTGATCCAGCGAGGTATACTGGCATAGGGCGTAATTCGGGTGATTGTTCGGCCATACTAGATCCCATTGCTATAGTCGGCGCTCAATCGACTCTGTTATAAACATCTTCAAACCGTACAATATCATCCTCTCCCAGATAACTCCCCGACTGCACTTCAATAATCTCCAGTGGAATGTTACCCGGGTTTTCAAGGCGGTGAGTGGTCCCCAAGGGGATATAAGTAGACTCGTTTTCCGACAACATAAACACATCATCCCCACGCGTTACCCGCGCGGTACCTGAAACTACGATCCAGTGTTCGGCACGGTGATGATGCATTTGCAGGGAAAGCTTCGCACCAGGCTTTACCGTCAGGCGCTTCACCTGGTAGCG
>Ga0316205_10004024_pt1 | contig 13284 bp, 7 predicted proteins | sample 3monthpyrite_MG_FD_204941 | JGI IMG/M metagenome (GOLD analysis project Ga0316205, IMG submission 204941) | Microbial mat bacterial communities from mineral coupon in-situ incubated in ocean water Damariscotta River, Maine, United States -... | ecosystem: Environmental > Aquatic > Marine >... | reverse complement strand
ATTATTCGGGAATTTCGCAGTCGAGATCGGAATACTATCCGAATGGCCCGCCACAATAATTGTGCCCGACTGCCCGTTCAGTGCTTGCGCCACTTTTTCCAGCCGCTCCGGGTAGCCCGGTTCCAGGTGGTCGCTCCCGGGGCCAAACATTTCGGCACCCGCAATGCGGATCACCAGCGTGTTGCCTTGCTCGAAAACTTCGACAATGCCTTCTTCGATCTCTTGGGTCAGGAACCCTGTCACCGCATCAATGCGCTCTTCCACTTCCGGCGCCGGAGGGGGCGGCGGCGGCGGCGGCGCGCGGCGGGTCAGCTCAATGGGCTGCGGCGAGCCAAGGACTTCCAGCGTGCCTTGCAGCCGCTCTGTATCGCCGGTAAGCGCATAGGAAAGGCCAAAAAAGCTCACACTGAGCACCACAACCAAAAAGCCGGTGATTATCCAAAGCGGCAGCCAGATATTCAGTGCCCGATGCGCCAGCTTCACCCCCTTCCAGAACGGCGAAAGCGAGTGTTCTTGCTCGCCGCGATTGGCGCGGATCAGCCGTGCCAGCCCTTCGCGAATGCGCAAATGCTTGTCAGAGCCCTGGTTTTCGACCCGCAACCGGCCCTCAAAGCCGAGGCTCAGGCAAACGTATAGAAACTCGAGCATTTCGAGGTTATTGGCCGGGTCTTGCTCCATGCGCGCCAACAGATCAAAAAACCGGTCGCCGCCGTGGGTTTCCTTGTGAAAGGTCCCGACCATGCTTTGCGTTGTCCAGACAGAGCGCCCGCCCCACGGGGTGTTAAGCACTACATCGTCAACCGTCGCGCAGAGAAGATACCGCGCGATATTTACGGTTTGGGCCGGAATACCGGCGTGAAGGCAGCGCTGCTCAAAAGCCTGAATTTCCTTGACCACCGCATTGCGGAGCGCGGCAGGATCATTGTGTTGAGCGCGATTGCGAATTCGGCCAATCAGCGCAAATATTTGCGAGGCCGCCGCATTAAGCGTGTTCATACCGGTGAGCGCAAAGCTTGCCTCTTCAGCACCGCGGCGCGGCTGCTGCGGCTGCATTTGCGGTTGCGGCGGTTGTTGCGGTGGCTGGCCAAAGCCCTGCTGCGGCTGTTGTCCGAATCCCTGCTGCGGCTGCTGGCCATATCCTTGTTGCTGCGGCGGCGGCTGTTGGCCAAAGCCCTGCTGCTGGGGTGGCGGCGCATAGCCGGGCTGCTGCTGCGGCGCAGGCGCACGGCCACCGGGGCGCAGGTTTACAATCGTTTTCTCCGTGTCATTCGGCTCGGCAAACGGATCGTCATCATCACTCATCATTCATCCCCTTTAGCCGTTACGGATCGCCCAAAGCTCCATATGAAGCCCCGGCAGATCCCCCGCTACATGCACCGCCAAACCACCCGATGTCGTCAGCTGCTTCCACAGCTCGCCATTGCGATCCAGCTCAAAATAGGTCACACCTGCATGGAACGGAATTTGCCGTGGCGCCACCGGCATCGGCCGCATTCCTATCCCCGGCAGCGCCGAGTTTACCAACTGCCTGATCCCCTCAACCGGCCCGAGCTTGGCTTGAGTCGGGAAGTGTTTGCGGATGGTTTCGGGCGGCACATCGGCCTTGGCAGCCATCACAAAGCTTGCGCCCTGCAACAGACGCTTGTCAGCAATCATGCCCACAGAAATTCCGTATTTCCGCGCTTCCAGCGGAATTTGAACTGCGTTTTGCTCAAGCACTGCTGACAGATACTGCCGCAGCGCCCGCATCACGTCAACAAAAGTCGCCGTCAGGTTTTCGTGCTGGTAAAGCGGAAATACAGGCGGCTTTTTGCTGGCGTCCATATAGGTTGAAAGCTCCCCTGCAAGGCCGATCAGGAACTGATACACCATCGCCGGATGGGCATTTTGCAGCGCCGAGATATGGCGGGTCATTGGCAAATACCGATTCACGCAAATCAGCAAAAGGAAATCTGTGATCTCTGCCGCCGCTTTGGCAGGGCCGGATTCGACCAGACGGCCAGAAAGCGCGTCGGAGCGATGCCCGAGCAGTCCGTCTACTTCCCGAACAAAATCGGCCAGTGTGGAAGACGCACGAATATCGAGGCATGTCGGGATAAAGCTGCGGTCAAGCACAACCTGATTATCGGACTTCACCTCGATTATCCGCGCAATCGGAATCGCCAGCCGGTCAGACATGTCATCCATTTCCAGCGCAAATTCAAGCCGCAGCTTGGCAACAGCCAGCGTGGTCGGAGATTTTTGGTTGCCAACAGCGTTGGTGATCTCGATCTCGCTCGGGGCATAGCGGGCAGCCGATTTCTCCGCGCCCGACATATCAACCTCGGTTGCGCCATGCCGCCGTGTCGGGATTGTCAGATAAACAACGGTATTTTTAATATTCTCCGGCACATCAAGGCTCGGCGGGTGATTTTCGGCCTGCGGCACCCGAAAGAGCGCCCCGTCTGGCGTCAACCCGCTCACGGTCTTAACCGCGAATTTCCCGAGGCGCAGCAACTCGTCGTCAATCGTTAATTCGCCGACGCCCCACGCGTGTGGCGCAAGGCTTCCGGCCAGCCCACTGACAAGCGATTCAACATAACGATCGTTTTGCTGAAAATGCTGTGGCTGCAAAAACAGCCCTTCGCTCCAGACAACTTTGCTATCCCAAGACACGTTTACTTCTCCCAATCAGCGGTTAGCCCGCCCATATTAGCGCAATTTGCGCAATTGTTCTTCATAAGCCTTAGCAAAAGCCTTGCCGAAAAGCGCCTGAAAATCGTCTTCGGCTTCAGCAGCAATTTCGCCATACATTTTCTCGAATATATCCCATCTTTTGCCCTTTCCACCACCAAAAAGCCCTTTTTTGGCTTCAATTTTGGCAGATAGCTTCGCCGGGTCAAAGCGCTCCAGCAGGGTTTTAATCGCGGCCTGCATCCCTGTCATCATCGCCACCTCGTGGGCCTTGATGTCATTTACAGCTTCTTTTGCGGCCTTATCGGCGGCCAGATAGCCCGGCATATTCGGCTTTATCATTGCCTCGACAGCCTGATCGCTGTTGACCGAAAATTTAATCGGGTTATTGCCGTCCGGCGAAATCATCGTCTGCCCAAGACGGAATTCCGATTTGATAGAGGCGCGCGTCATCAAAACGTCGCGCAAGCCCTCCACCATAATGCGATAAGCAGCGCCTGTGCGCTCCATCGCGGCAATAAGATCGGTATCGGCCATATCTTCGCCCGCATTGGCTGCGGCAATAAATGCACGCGCGGCATCGCCCGAAATCGGTCCCACAGCTTTGGCAGGCAGAGAAGGCGCTGCACTTTGGGCCGGGGCTGAGGCGATCGGTGCAGCAACAGCTGGTTCGGCCGGTGCAGGTATGGGCGCTGGCGCCGGTGTGGCCGCGGCGGGTGCTGGCTCGCTCAGGTCCCAGTCATCTGGGATAAGTGCTCCGGCTCCGGCCTCGGAGGGCGGTGCCGCAAAAAAATCCGACGCTGAGGCGCCGTGATCCGGTGCGCTGGTATCCATCCCGTCAAAAGGGTCCGCGCCGGGGCCAAAAATATCTTCGTCTTCCGGAATAAGTGGCGCGGGCTCCGGTGGCGGGGCCGATAGCCCCGTGGCGTCAGGGCCGACGGCCGGGCCATCGCCAAGCAGGGCCGCAATCGCGTCCCCTGTAGCCGCACCGGCTTCATCCAACCCACCCACAAAACCACCCATATCTTCGCCTTCAGGCGGCAGCGGAGCCAGCAAATCATCCATCGCCGGCGCCGCCAGATTTGCGTAAGGGTCCATCGGTGGCGCCCCCAAACCGGCGTTGATTTCAATGCGAAACTCATAACCACCAATTGCGATCGTGTCGCCATGGTTAAGCGGCGACGGGGTCGGCCCCAACGGCTGTGGCATATAATTGAGGAACGTGCCGTTGGTCGAAATATCCAGCACCACGTAATCGTTGCCGCGCTCTTCAATCACGCAGTGGCGTGACGAAATTGTCCGGTCGGGATCCGGCAATATGATATCATTGCCCTCGGCGCGGCCAATCGTCAGCGCACCGTTCAGCACTGGCATGCTGGCCATCCCGTTGGGCATCACACCCGAACCTTGCATATGAAGCGTCAAACCCATGAACTGCGCCTAACCTCCAATCAAAACTTGCGGGAAGCCGACAGAAATTGCGCCGCCATGGGCGCAGCTATCACCCATTCGGGCGGCGGGCATGCTGCTGATCATCACCGTGCCTGACCCTTTGACAACAGAATCCGGTGGGCCAACACAGGTCGCCATATTGCCGATGGTGGCTGCAGGCATATTGCCGATAAGCACATTCAGCTTGCCCGGCGGCAACAATGGCCCGCCAACATGGGGGATTGGCGGCACAGCAGGTGTAACCATAGGGCAAAGATGCATATCCCCAACTCTAGCGGCCGGTTGTCCCATGATTCTCTCCTAATTCGCCAATTTTGCCAGCTGTTGCCGGAATTTCCATATTATCCAACACCCTCACCTTTTTTACTACCGCTTTCTTCACCAATCTGCCCATTCCCGCCTTTGGCGATATCAAGACCGCGACCAAGCAAAAGCTGCCCCTGGCGGTTGATGTCATCCGGAATTTCGGGCGCATAAAAAGACTGCAGTTGGGCCGAAAAAACAAGCAGCCCGGGTAAATGCGGCGGGCCCGTAGGTGGCTCGGCATCATCCGGGAGCGGAACGTTAAAACCGGCTTCGCACATCATTTGATCGGGCTTTTCCGCCTCAAGTGAAAATGGCTCCAGCGCCTTTTTTGTTTCTTGCCCGGGCTTAAACACCCAAGCCTCGGCGGCCGTGAGCGCCTTGGTTTTCTCGTCGGGTGACATTAAATCGCGCGCGGCAAGGCAGCCCCACCACACGCCCTCGCGGGGGGGCAGCGCCAATGCAAGCATTTTAAGCGCGTCCATAATCAGGTTTTGAGCAACAAGTTCCTCTATCAGCATCACAACGGGATCGTCGGGTTTTGTTTCTGGCCGGAAAGGGAACTTCACCTTACCCAGCCGGACAACTTCGCCCGCTGATCGTTTCTCTATTTTTACAAGGCCGGAAAAGGCCGAATTCATGTTCATAATCGCCCCTCCCTAGTTTATCTTGACCAAAGAACCCTTGACCGTAAGGATTCCGCCTGCCTTGAGTGTCGCCATACCGCTGCCCTCGAAGGTCGCGGTTGCGCCCTTCGCTGTTAGCGCACCACCCGCTTCCACTTTTTGCGCTCCGCCAGCTTTTACCTCGCCTGCGCCGGTAGAATTTATTTTCACCGAGGTCGAATCGATCTTAATCGCGGAAGATGTCATTTCTATGCTCGACCCGCCAACCGTCAGCGTAATTTTGGTGCCGGCCGTAATATCCAGCGTGTCTCCCACATCTATTGTATAATTTGCACCAACATTGTCGGTTTTATCATTTGCGATATTAACGGTTTCATCTTCGCCAACGCTCCGGTCACGGGTTTTTGCGATCGTCAGCGTTTCTTTACCCGCTTTCACTTCGAAACTGTGGTCGCCGGTTTCAAGTTCTTCAGTTTTATTCTGGTAGATTTTCTGAGTCAGGCCGCCGGGGTCTTTTTTCTCAAAACCAATGCTGATTTCGGCGTTGTTTTTAATGGTTTCTTTGTAATCCTTCTCGGATTGCAGCCGCACAAATTCTTCGTCTTTTTTATCTTCAAAAACCAGCTCGTGAAAGCCACCGCCACCTTTGGTGGTGTTGGATTTCATTCCGTGTTGGGTCATATTAGCCGGGAAATCAAACGGATGCTTTTTGGCATCGTTGTAGAGCATTCCGGTCACAATTGGCCGGTCGGGATTACCCTCTTCAAATTGCACAACCACCTCTTGCCCAATGCGCGGGATGTGGAACATCCCCCAGCTCTGGCCCGACATGCTTTGGCTGACCCGGATGAAACATGTGGTTTTTTCATCTTTATTGCCGTCGCGGTCCCAGTGAAACTGCACCTTTATCCGGCCATATTCATCCGTGTAAATCTCGTCACCGCTCGGGCCAGTGACCACCGCCGTCTGCAATCCCGGAATGATCGGGCGTGGCGTCACGACAGGGGCGCGGAAAGGTTCCGACTTGAGCTGAACCGAAAATTCGCTCTCGTAGCTTTCCTTTTTACCGTCTTCGGTGCCATCGCCACTTTGCTGGTCTGACAAGTTTGTGGTGGCCTGGCCTTCTTTATCTGAATCTGTCTCTATCTGAAGCTTATGCTTGGCGCCAAGCACAAGGTATTCTTTATTGAAATCTGACCGTGGGTGCTCTTTTAAAGTGAAAGTCCCGCCCACGGCCATCGTGCGTACGTTGCTTTTCCCCCAGGTTCGCTTGTAGGCCGCCGCCAGCGCTTCTGCCCGAACACGGGTGCGGGTTTTACCGTGATCAGCGGTATCATGGATGCCCGGATAATCGTAAACCTCTATATCTTTGCGTCCGTGCCGACCTTTCGGAATAGAAGTGATAGCCTTCAAATCCGTAGTCGGTTTTTTGAAGTCGTAATCCGTCAGGCTAACTTTGCCCGAATTGACGCGCTCGCTGCTTTTCCACTCATAAATATGGTCCTCATCACGCTTAAAGCCTGCGCCGGCGCCCGCGCCGGTTTCAGCAAATGCAAACCGAATTTGCGCCGCGCCCTCAAGCGCGCTGTGCGAGCCTGAACCATCAGCAAGCACCAAAGTTTCCTTGCTGGTATCGTGGGTGAAGAAATAATAAATACCCTCTTCTTCCATCAAGCGGGTCACAAATTCAAAATCGGTCTCGCGGTATTGAACCAAATACTCGCGCTTCAAAAATGTTGAAGATGTCTTGTCTTTAATATCTGAAAAGCCACGGTCAGAGAAGACTTGCTTAATCACCTCCAACGCCGTTTTTTCCTGAAAAATTTTACAATCCGCATGCAGCGACAAAAACCAGAGCCAAGGGCGCACTTCTGCCCGATAAAGCGCTTGCCCGCCCATTCGGCCTTCATAAGAGCAGCTCACGCAATGGCCGTGCCAATGCCGCGTGTTGCCCTCTTCATCATCCAACTCAAGTGACAAGCGATGCCCAACCACATCCGCCATTTCGAGATCATGATCGGGAGACATAAATTGAATATCCGTTTCGGTCAGCACCGACATCTTTTCAGACACATCGGCGCGCACCAATATCATTTTTTTGGGTCCAAGCGGGCCCTTCAGGCGTAACTGCCTGTTCTCTAATACAATGTCAGCAGGCATAAAAATCCCCTTTCAAAAACTGCAAGCGCGCTAAAATCATCTGCGCTCTATAATTATATGTTCTTCTCGCTTTAACCGGCCAATAATTCCCGGATGAATTGCCCATAGAGAATTTAATATAACATCCTCGTCAAGGTCTCGCATTAAATCGAATCTTGATTCATATAAATAACAGATCACCGGTGTCGGGTAATAATCATCGGCCGCTAGCATAGCAGATAAGTATTTTTCGCCTTCGATCAACCAGTGCGTCTCGCCATCCGCAATCAGTAAAATGCGGTCTTCCAGTTCTTCGATGTCCGATTCAGCGATTTCTTCAGACATTATAAATCTCCCAATAGTGCGGCCAAATCCGCGTCCATATCATCGTCGTCGTCGTCATCGTCATCACCAAATCCGGCAAGCAGATCATCCAGCCCGTCATCGCCCAAATCAAGGTCAAGATCCAGATCATCATCGTCACCAAGATCCAAGCCTAGGTCTAGATCAAGCCCGAGATCATCATCATCGCCACCAAGGTCGAGATCCAGATCAAAATCGTCATCCCCGCTATCCAGATCAAAATCATCTGTGCCTGCGTCGGCGTCATCTTCCGCGCCCGGCGCGGCCACAGGAGCCGGTTTTGGTTTTTGAAGCCCCGAAGCGATCCCGACACCGCTCATCACTTGCGCTTTGCCGCTCTTCATCTGTTTGGCAGCGTCACCCGCCCAGATGCCCAAGAGTTCACCGCCGCCAACAGCTTGAAACGAGCCGAGCTTGACGATGTTTTGGCCCTGAACCGAGATCACCGGCATCAAGCCGCGCGTGATCACTTCAGCCGCGCCGGCCACGCTCAGCAAACGCTCAGTGCAGGGAAGCGCCACCTGATCACCATATTGGTCGGTCATATAATGGAAGGGCATATCATTGAGCGACATAATCGAGCCGAGGCTCATATCGCCGCCCTGCTGCGCTTTGGTTTCCGCCAACAGCACCGCAACCAGCAGCGCAGGGTTGGCCATCAACATGCTGCGCATCCCCTCTTTGAGGTTAAATTCCTCATAGTCAAAGCGGTCCAGCGGCTCGGTCTTTTTGCCATAGGGCATGCGCAGCATAAAGCGCGGGGTAGCCAGACCGAGGTATTTGGCTTCCGGCATTTCGCCCAGCGCATCCCATGTTTTCTTCACCAGCGGGTGCCGGTCTTCGGGCTTGAGTCCCATAAATCCGGTGCTAATCGCCGAAATAAACGGCGCGTCCATATGCGCGCTTATCCGCGCCATCCGCGCCAGCAGTTCGGCGTGGGTGGGCGTTTCTTCCCACGTATATAGCCCGACCACAGCTGAGAGCGGCCCCCCGCTTTCATCCTGCCGTGGCTTTTCAACCAGCATGTCATAAAGCCCGCTTGCCGCCATATCTTCTTGCGCCGCCAAATCCGCACTGAATTCCTCGACACTCAGATCATAGACCACAATTTCAAGCTCGGCGCTCGATTCCACCCGCCGCCCAAGCAGCTCAATCGAGCGCCATGCGGATTCAATTGTCTGAAAATCGGGGTGATGCAAAACGCTGCTCATCGCGGTTGAAAGTGCACGGTCCACCACGGCGATCATTTCCTCCGCGCCATTGTCGGCCGCTGCCACAATGTGCGGGCCGATAATGCGCGAAATCAAATCAGACGCCGCACTGGCCTCGGCTTTGGGCGTGCTATCCCCGATCAGATTCTGAAAATCTGTCAACCGCAGGTCAGCCGGTGCATCCGCCCCTTTGCTGCGTTTTTTGCTGAGCGCTTTAAAATCGCCGAATTCACCTGCCCACGCTTTCATACGCTCGACATTCTGGTCAAAATTCCGGCCCGATTTTAGATCACGGCGCAGCATATTCAGCTCGCTAAACAGCTCGACGTTTTCAAACAGCTCATCGGGGTGCAGGTCATCCAGTTCATTTAGCTCCACTTCCACCGCTGATCCATCATCGCCGAGCGGCAGGGTTAGTGTGGTCCGGAAGCGCATAATCACGTCTTCCATCGTATCAAAATCGAGCTTAAACGCTTTGCGCTTGCCCAGCGCCGCTCCGACTTCCAGATCACCACGGTTGCCCCGGCCAGAGAAATCACCCAGCACAGCAATGCGGAATTTGCGGCGTGATCCGGCTTCGTCTTGCAACTTGGCAGCGCTCATTTCGCCAAAGTCAGGCTGGAAGGCGGGTTTTTGCGGTTTGGCAGGGGGGGTGGTTTCCACGCTGTCATCTCCTGTTTCGTCATTTAATTCATCGTCGCTGGCGAGCGCATCGTCGCCGCCAAGTAAGTCGTCCAAGTCCGCCAAGTCGTCGTCGCTGCCAAGCAGCGCACCCAAGTCGTCGTCGCTGCCAAGCAGCGCATCCAAGTCGTCGTCGTCATCGTCCGCTTCATCCAAAAGCAAATCGTCGAGGCCATCGCTGTCGCTATCTGCTCCAAGCAAATCATCAAGCCCGTCGTCGTCTCCGGTGAGATCCATCAAGCCATCCAAGTCATCGTCATCGCCTAAAAGATCGGCCAAGTCGTCGATCTCGTCGTCTGCCATCGCCTCGGAGTCCTGCTCCGGTTCAGCCAACAAGCTGTCGAGGTCAAAATCATCGTCCGTATCGTCATCTTCCGCCAATTCATCAGAAGAAACGCTACCAAGTAAAGCGGCCAGCATCGGGTCTTCCGCGTCATCGTCGTCATCTGCATCGCCAGACAAAAGCGCCAGCAATTCCTCGTCAGAGTCTGTTGATTCAAATTCTTCGGCAAGCAGATTTTCATCGGCTGCCTCCACGCCAATTTCAGGCGGCAAATCCGGCAATGAAAGCGCTTCTTCCCGGCCCGCATCTTCCAGTTCCAAGCTATCCGGCGCCGCAATATCTCCACCCAAATCCGCCAAAAGCTCATCCAGATCACTGTTTTCAGGCATTGGTTCTGGCACGTCATCGGACATGCTGGCCAAAAGATCGTCCAGCCCGTCATCTTCCGCGATGCTTTCCGGCGCGTCTTCGGCCATGTCAACCAAAAGGTCGTCCAAGCCATCATCTGTTTCGGCTTCGTCTGCTTCATCCAATGTCAAATCAGCCAGAATATCATCCAGCCCGTCATCTTCTGGTGCCGCAGCAACGGGCGTATCTGCCAGACCAGCCAAAATATCTTCGGCCGCATTTTCTGAATCTGTATCAGCCGGAGCCTCATCAGCCATACCCGCCAAAAGATCATCCAAGCCATCGTCAAGCTCGGTTTCCTCGGGAATATCCGACGCTAGATCAGATAAGATATCGTCGAGGCCGTCATCTTCGGGCTCCTCGTCAGGGGAGTTTTCCGCCATACCGGCAAGCAGATCATCAAGCCCGTCGTCAACGACTTCCTCTTCGGGTAGCTCTGCAACCAGATCCGCAAGCGTGTCTTCTACACCTGTATCCGGTGCTGCCTCCTGCGGCGTTTCAATCGCCAATCCAGCTAGAATATCCTCGCTCGCGTCACCTTCTGCCACATCTTCATCCGCTGCATCCAGCGCCAAATCGGCAAGCATATCATCCAGACCGCTATCATCTGCCTCATCTTCCGGTGCCTCGGCCGCCAAATCGGCGAGCATGTCGTCCAAGCCGGAATCGTCCTCTATTTCTTGTTCCGGCGCAGCTTCCGCCATGTTCAACAGAATGTCGGCGCTTCCATCATCCTCGGGCGCATCCTCGGGCGCATCGGCGGCAATATCTGCCAATATATCTTCCAAGCCATCATCCTCGGGCGGAGTGGCCTCCGGAGCATCGCTGACCAAGCCTGTCAGCGTATCTTCCGTGCTGGTATCAGGTGCATCTTCTACCGGCGCTGCCGCAGCCATGCCGCTTAGCGCATCTTCAACTGATGTATCCTCCACCTCTTCTTCCGGCGCGTCCAGTGTAATGCCCGCCAGAATATCCGCACCACTCTCGTCCTCCGTGTCATCCTCGGGCACATCTGCCGCGATATCGGCCAGCATATCCTCTAGGCCCGAATCCTCCTCCGAGCTGCCCTCGGGGGCACTTTCCGCCAAATCAGCGAGAATATCGGCACTACCGTCATCCCCGGCCTCTTCTTCCGGCGCGTCAGCGGCTATATCGGCCAACATGTCGTCCAGACCGGAATCGTCTTCCAGTTCGTGATCTTCCGGCACTGCCGCAGCCATGTCGTCCAAGATGCCAGCGCTTGCATCTTCTTCCTGCACATCTTCCGGCGCGTCCATCGCCAGTTCAGAGAGCATATCGTCGGTGCTGGTATCGGGCGCCTCGTCTTCTGGCGCATCTGCCGCCATGCCAGCCAGCATATCTTCAACACCGGTATCCGTTTCCGACTCTACCGAAGGTGCATCTGCTGCCATTCCAGCCAAAATATCGGCGCTGGCATCTTCTTCGGGTTCAACCTCTGGCGCATCCGCCGCAACATCCGCGAGAATGTCAGCGCTTGCGTCTTCTTCCGGTTCGTCATCCGGTGCGGCAGCGGCAACGCCCGCAAGGATATCAGCGCGGCCGTCATCGGCTTCTGCTGGCTCGTCAACGACCTCTGCCGCCATTCCAGCCAGAGCATCGTCCACACTGGTATCTATCGCCTCATCATCCGGTGCATCGGCAGCCATGCCAGCCAAAATATCCGCGCTTGTGTCGGTTTCGGTCTCAGCCTCGTCTTCAACGGCTGTCGCTGCCAATCCAGCCAACACGCCAGCGCTTTTATCTTCTTCTTCCTCTTCTTCAGGAGCCGCAGCCGCCAGCCCTGCGAGCACATCGGCACTGAGGTCAACTTCGGGTGTATCTTCCGGACGACTTGCCGCCATTCCTGCCAAAATATCATCGCTCTTGTCGACAATCTCTTCATCTTCCGGCGCAGCCGCTTTGATCGCATCAAAGGCGGCTTCGGTATCGCTTGCGCCGCCTGCGCCCATCGCAATCGCGCGGAGTTGGTCTGGATTGCCAACCAGCCTTTCGATCAAATCTTCCGCCCCGACCTTGCCGTCCATATAGGTCATCAAGTTCTCTAGCTGGGTTCGCGCCTCAAGCAATTTTCGCAGCGGCTCCACCTTGCGGGCAATCTCTGCCGGGCTAAAATCACTCATTTTTTCAAACACCAGATCGACCGAGAGGCTACCCTCGCCGCTGACGGTATTTGGCACATTAAAAGCCGCCCGCGGCTTCATCGCTTTCATACGCTGATCGAAATTGTCGATATCGATTTCCAGAAATTTCCGGTCCCCGACAGAACCAGTTGGCACTTCGGATTTCCCCGAAAGATCAGACATAACCCCCATTACAAAAGGCAACTGCACCTTTTTTTCGGCACCATACAGCTCCACATCATATTCGATCTGAACCCGAGGCGCGCGGTTACGGCTGATAAATTTCTGGCTGCCTGACATCGTCTAACCCTTTTCCTTTAGCAGCGCTTTTAGCTCTGCCAATTCGGCTTTGGTTTCCTCGTTAGACGCGACCACCATATTCAAAATCCGTTCAAGCTCTTTATCCTGCGCCTCTTCCACCGCGGCCTGCATGGTATTGACCAGAATACCGATGAATAGGTTGAGCACCGCAAACGAGGTTGACACAATGAACGGCACAAACAGCAACCACGCCCACGGGTATTCGACCATAACCGGTCGCACGATCCCCATCGACCAGCTTTCCAGCGTCATGATCTGGAACAGCGAATAGAGGCTTTCACCAATCGTGCCAAACCATTGCGGGAACGCTTCGGAATACAACATCGTCGCCATAACGGCGAAAATGTAATAGACAATAAACAGCAATATAATCACGGCGCCCATGCCCGGCAGCGCTTCCAAAAGCGCGCGGATAACCGAGCGCAGTTGCGGCACAACCGACAGGATACGCATCGCGCGGATCACCCTCAGTGCACGCAAAACCGACAAATTGGCATTGGTCGGCAACAAGCCGACAGAGACAATGCTCAAATCAAAGAGGTTCCACGGCGATTTGAAAAACCGCGGTCCGTAGCCGTAAATTTTGATCACCATTTCACAGACAAAAATCCACAAAACCACACTGTCAAAAGCCGTAAGCACCGGGCCGATCATCGCGCTGACAGTCTCCGATGTGCTCAAGC
>Ga0316205_10004023_pt1 | contig 13289 bp, 6 predicted proteins | sample 3monthpyrite_MG_FD_204941 | JGI IMG/M metagenome (GOLD analysis project Ga0316205, IMG submission 204941) | Microbial mat bacterial communities from mineral coupon in-situ incubated in ocean water Damariscotta River, Maine, United States -... | ecosystem: Environmental > Aquatic > Marine >... | reverse complement strand
AGCTGGTCTTAGATGATATCGCTGCAGAAGTGATCGAATCGATGCACGATGACGCCTATTACGTAATTGGTTCAGGAACTACCTGTGCTGCAATTATGCAACAGCTCGGATTAGACAACACATTATTGGGGTCTGATATCATCTATCAAGAGAAAATCTTCAAGGCTGATGCGGTTGAAAAAGATCTACTCGAATTACTTGAATCGGGCGCAAATCTGAAGTTCGTGATGACCTTAATTGGTGGTCAGGGGCATATTATAGGACGAGGTAATCATCAAATAAGCCCTCAAGTTATCAAGTTGGCTGGCTGGAATAATTTTCAGATCATAGCGACTAAGTCAAAATTGAAAACTCTAAAGGGAAGACCGCTGCTAGTGGATTCCGGTGATATAAGTCTCGATCATCAGCTAAAAGGTTTGAAAAAAGTGATCACAGGCTATCGAGATTACGTACTTTATCCTGTCGGCTCTATTTAATTTGCAGTTATTGACGGGATTTATCCCTATTGGTTTGTGCGAGATCTCTCACACACGCGTAAGAGATCGCCTAATCAGTTGTCAGAATAAGCATATTAAACTTGCTGGTTTGTTATCTATCTCTTTGATATTAAAGAGATTCATTCGTGAGAGATGATTGTGAGACCGATTTCACGAAAATTTAATTTATATATACCGCCTTGCGATAATTCTATTTTGTTCTACACTTTACTTGTCCTAAGGAAATATTTGAATGATTCAGATAATAAGGACATGGAAACGCCGTTGAAGGATTAACCGCTAAAATGGAATTTTGGCGTAATGGACAGAATCAATGATTGATTTATAAGCGTACAACGGAATGAGTAAAAAGGAATTTAGCAAACGGATTTGACTTAAACGGACTTTGTTAAAAGGATTTAGCTAAAACGGATTTAGCAAAAATGGATAGGTGTTCTAGGACTGAACGCAGCAAGGAATAGCAACACGGATGATTAACTTACGGACGAAGATATTAAGGATGATTGACAGCAAGGAAAGTGCTTTAAGGATAAGGCAATCAGAGTAAAGGAAAAGCTCTTAGGACAAGTTGGAATTTAAGAGGGAGCCAAAAGGAACTGGCAACGGATTATACTTGGATAGATCAAAGAAGCTTAAGAAAGGCAACTTCGCAAGAAGTTGCCTTTTTTATTTGCATGAATGCAATGCCCACTCGTGCTAATTTTACTTGCAAACAAACGCATACTCACATCATAATATCCATTGTTTTGAATTCAGCTGATTTTTCTAGGCTCAACCATTAAGCGGTTACAGCCATAGCGCTTATCATCATAGAGACGAATCCATCATATGACACTTTCGCTTGATTATCACAAGCTAGCTCCGCTGATGGAACAAGATACCTTGATTTTGACTCCGAATGCGCGTACGCAAAAAGCAATCTATTCCGGGCAAATGCTAAATTTCCACGAGCACCAAGTGGTCGAATCTATTGATGTTCGTTCATTTTCTCAGTGGCAAGATCATTTATGGTCTGAGCTCTCTTTTTGTCAAATATTACCTAACAAAATTTCTAACTTGGCGATTAAGTCATGGCTTGAAAAACTCGTACGCGACGAGCCAGATTGGACATTAACCAATCCTTCTGGCGTTGCTACAAAAATATTGGAAGCCTATCAAAACCTTATTCAGTGGGAACTAGGTTTAAACGATGTGTTAGCTAACGAAACTATTGAAATTGACTACTTTAAAATCTGGATCGAAAAACTCAATATATTTTGTGATAGTAAAAAACTAATACCAGAATTTGCATTACTAAAATATATCAAAACACATATTGATCAATTAGTGAAACAAATCCCCACGCACATTCTTTTGGTTGGCTTTAACCAGTTAACGCCTTTGCAACAAAGTTTTTTTGTAGAACTAAAGAAGCGAAATATTAGAGTAGAAAAATACGCTTACAAAAAGCAGCCTAAAAGCGCTAGCCAAATACATTTTACAAGTTTAAAAGATGAACTCAGTTTCGCAGCAAATTATGCCAAAAACTATGTAAACGAAATCGCTGACAAGTCAAAAGGAGACGGAGGTTGCATCGGTATTGTTGTGGAAAATGTAGCTAATCATTTAGGCGAAGTTCACCAAGCATTCAGCGGCGTTTTTCAGCCAGAAGAAACAAAACCTTGGGTAGCGCTTGATAAACCAAAATATAATGTTTCCGCAGGTTTTTCACTTGCGGAGCAACCATTAGTCAAAGCGGCGTTATTTTTACTTAATTTAAAGTCAAATCGATTAAAATTAGAAGAACTACATTTTCTAAAAAACACGCCTTTTATTTATTGGGGAGAGCAAGAAGCTAATACCAAATATTTTTTACACCAGCTTTGCCTCAATCCGAGAAAAGAATACTCGATGACCTTTTTGCTGAAAAGTATTGAGTCGCTGGAAAATCATCAGCAGTTATCTTTGTTAGCTGAGCGTCTGCAAAAAATTATCGAATCAAATACAGGTTATGCATCTATGAGTGACCACATTTGTCAATGGCAGGAGATTTTGCTCAGTTGGCAATGGATTGGTTCATTTGAAAATGTTGATAGTCAAGCTATCACAAATAATTCAAAACTAAACGAGTTTGAAGTTCAAGCGACAAAGTTTTTTTTTGAGATTATGCACCAATGCAATTCCTTAAATGAGCTGTACCAAAGTGTTCTTCATAAAGAGGCTGTTGATTTTTTGAATATGCTGACGCAACAACAAACCTTTCAAATAGCCAGTGATCGCAGTGATGTGCATATCTTAGGCATATTAGAAGCAACCGGACTTCAATTTGATCAACTACTAATTGTTGGTTTTAATCATGTCAATTGGCCGCAAACAAATAAAATAAATCCGTTCTTACCTTTACAGCTTCAGCGGGACAAATATATGCCCGGAAGTTCCGCTGAAAGGGAGTATGAGTATGCTAAAGATTTATCCACAAGTTTACTTAGTTCTGCAAATCAAATAATTGTGACATCGAGCGATATAGATTCAGCAAGCAGCGCAACGTCGGCTTCCTTTTTTGCTGATTTGCATGTCAAAAATATTAGCCATTTTCTCGATGAGAAAACTAATAGCAATATTGAAAAAACGTCCGATTATCAATGGATAGATGATTCCACCCTAGATGTATCAGATATAAATATTGCGGGTGGAGCCTATTTATTGAGTAATTATGCGAGGTGTCCGTTTAAATCGATGACAGCTTATCAGTTGAAATTATCTGGATATGAAGAGCCGGAAATTGGTATTGAGCCAAAAATACGAGGAACTTGGCTTCATGAAACAATGGAGATTATTTGGACTGAGCTAGGCTCCCAAAAAAAATTATTAGCTTTAAATGAATCAGATATAGAAGAATTGATATTTGATTCTTTACAAAAGGTCATGCAAAAACTCCAGCCCTATTTGTTTGCAGTGACCGATGAAGAAATAGTCGATTTAGAGTTGGAAAAGCTCGCAGGTCTAATTTTTGAATGGATGATGATCGAAAAAAATAGAGATGATTTTTCGGTAGAAAGCTTAGAAAAACGCTATGAGCTGGAGCTTGGTGAGCTAAGCCTTAATTTTAGGATCGACCGAATTGATGTGAACAACTCTAATCAAGTAGAAATCATTGATTACAAGACTGGAAAAACTGAATTAAACAATTGGTTTGGTGTTAGACCAACAGAAACGCAAATGCCTGCTTATGTTTTGGCTATGCACGAGCGTGAAAAGTCAGGTTTGAATTATGCAAGAATAAAAACGGGAGAGGTCGCCCAGTCGGGTATTCGATTTAAGAAAGACAGTTCCACAAACGAAGTAGGCGTGGAAATAGTTGAAAGAAATACAGATGAGATAAAAATATATCCATATAAAAAAGAAAAGATTCAAAATATTGAACAGCTTATGGCTCAATGGCAACAGACATTAACTCGAATGGCGAATGGGATCACCAGGGGATATATGCCGGTCTCGCCAAAAGATAAAAGCCAATCATGTCTTTATTGTGACTATAGCGCTTTTTGTCGGATAGATGAGGAGCAGCCGAATGAGTAATATTGAGGTGATCGATCAATCTATTCGTGATGAATTACTTAATATCGAGCAATCGTTTATCGTGCAGGCTCCCGCAGGATCGGGTAAAACCGAGATTTTAACCCAAAGAATTTTAGCGCTGTTAGCTTCAGTTAAAAAGCCAGAAAGTATTTTAGCGATCACTTTTACTCGCAAAGCCGCTGCAGAAATGCGAGAGCGAGTGATCGGAGCTTTGATCCTAGCGCAGGACGATGCTCCTAATAGTGCGCATGAGTTTGCTCGCTGGAAACTCGCTCGAGAAGTTTTAAAAGTAGATCAAGAAAATGGCTGGAATCTTATTTCTAATCCGAACCGCCTAAATATTTATACTATTGATTCGTTATCTGCAAGTTTGAGCGGGGCGCTACCGCTACTCTCGCAAACCGGTACCATTCCATCTATCGCTGAAAACGCTTTTCAATATTATTCTATCGCTGCGGAACGAATGTTTAGTTCTATTTCTGATAACGATCAAGTCGCATTAAATATCAAAAAATTATTGGCGCATAAAGATAACAATTTGAGGCAGGTTATTGATTTATTTGCTCAGTTGTTAGCGAAACGCATGCAATGGTTAGCTCGAATTAGTGCAGACGATCACGAATTTAATTGTGAGCAAATTATTTATTCACTCAATACGATTATCGAAGAAAAGCTCCAAGCTACGTTTTCTGAGTTTCCTGTAAATATTATTTCAGAATTACCTCAATTGTTAGAGCAAGCTTCACAAGTCTTATTAAAAACTGAAAAGAAGAATATTTCGCATTTAACATCTTTATCAGATGTAGAAGCAATTACATTTCCCAACGAATTAGATTTACCTCTATGGAAAGGCATTGCAGAACTTTTGTTAACGGCAAGTACAACCAAACCATCATTTTATAAAACACCTTCTAAGACAAATGGTTTTCCATTAGCAAAAGACGCAGAGAACCAGCTCCAAGCGAATGAGTTTGAAGAAAACAAGCAAATGCTTAAGAGAATATTAGAAGAACTTTCCGGACGGCAAGATCTGGTAAAACTATTAAATGATATTAGAATGTTACCCGATGATATTGAAATGGCGGTTGAAAGTCCTGTGTTACAAGCCGTGGTGGAATTATTGCCAATTGCAGCTGGATATTTAAAATTAGTTTTTAAGGATTTTAATGTATTGGATTTTACTGAATTAAGTTTGTCATCGTTAACCGCACTGAGTAGCGATGACGCTCCAACTGATTTTGCTTTGGCGCTAGATTATAAAATAGAACATCTGTTAGTTGACGAGTTTCAAGATACTTCTTCTCCGCAGATTAGGTTGATCGAATTGCTGACCTCTGGTTGGGATGCTAGCAGTAATAAAAGCTTATTTTTAGTCGGAGATCCCATGCAATCGATTTACCGATTTCGGGACGCGAATGTTAGTCTATTTATGCAAATTGTTCAGTCAGGAATTGGTCAGTTATTTCCAAAATTCCGACAATTAAAAGTTAACTTTCGTTCCAATCAAAAAATCATAGACTGGGTTAACTCTCAATTCGACCGAATTATGCCGCCACAAGATGATTTGACCTTGTCAGCGGTTAGCTACGCGCCGTCCACCGCTTTTCATCCAATAAATGAATCTGCTTGCGTGAAATGCTGCGTGACCACCGATGCTGTAGATCATAATCAGCAAGCGCAACGAATACTAGAGGTAGTTGTTCAGCATTTGCGTGAAAACGAAAAGTCTGCTACTAACAAAACCCTAGCTATTCTTGGCAGAAGTCGAGGGCACTTGAAGGAAATCGTCGACGCACTCAACTCTGCATCAATTGCTTATCAAGCGATTGAAATTGAGTTACTTAACAAAAAAATGCTTGTCAGCGATATCACTAATTTGGCTTTGGCTTTGACTGATGTATATGATCAAATTTCTTGGGCTGCTTGTTTTCGTTCACCTTGGTTTGGTCTGAAATTAAATGATATTAAAATTATTTTTAGTCATCTGAATAATAGCAAAAATGACATTCCACAAGTCGTTAAAGAACTTATTAATGCAACTCAAATAGAGGCTCAGTCGTTAAGTAATGATGGGCTGATACGTGCTAATAAAATCCTGCCAATTTTAAATTATGCAATCGAGCAAAAAGGAAAAAAACCTTTCGCCAAGTGGTTGTACGGGTGTTTTGAGGCTGTAGGAGGATTGTTACAAATCGATCTCGCATCAGAACACCAAGATCTTCAGACGAGTATTGATACCATCGCTGAATTTGAAAGTGGAGGCGAAATCATCGATCGTTCAGGATTGCAACAAGCGCTTGATCGCTTGTACGCTTCGCCTAATCCGAATGCAGATAGCCAAGTTCAAATTATGACTATTCATAAGTCCAAGGGGCTCGAATTCGATCGGGTTATTTTACCGCGATTAGATTCAAAAAGTGCAGGGGTAGACAATCCATTGTTAAAATGGACTGAAGTGGTTGATTCTCATGGGGAGTCACATAATTTGCTGGCTATTTCTAAACAAACGGGCAAAGACAATGATTCACTTTATCAATATATTGGTTATTTAGATAAACAAAAAGAAAAATATGAAAACCAGCGAGTATTATATGTCGCAGCTACCCGCGCGAAATCTGAATTGTATTTGTTTGCTAATATCTCTATCGATAGTAAAAAGCAAGCCAAAGCAAACGATGGTAAAGTTATCTACAAACGTCCGATTGCCAACAGTTTTTTAGAAATGCTTTGGGATGGAGTGCAAGAGACATTAGAGGTTATTCCAAATAGCTGTTCTAATCCGTCAGATGAAATGTCTATGATCAATCCTGCCAGACTGAGTGAATCCGAATTAAATACAATAGAGAGTTTGGAGTCGACTGAATCACAACTAAAATATATTTTTCCATCAAGAAAAATAAAGTTAACTAATCTGGACAAAGTTGAAGATGTTTCAAAAATTTCTTTAAGTCCAACGGTTGACGCTACAGAAGAACATCAACAAGTTGCTCTTAAAATAAATCCAGATTCTGATGCCGCTGTTGTGGGTACGGTTATTCATAGACAATTAGAGTGGCTTTCTAAACAAGATATAAATCAGTACGTCTTGCCAAAAAACTGGAAAGCTATTTCCGCTAGTCAATTAAGGGCAGAAGGTATTCAATCAAGTAATCAAATGTTTGAAAAATATACCAATTGGGTTGTCAATGCTGTTTCTAATACTTTGGCTGATGATATGGGACGTTTTATACTACTAAACCATCCGCAAGCTAAAAGTGAGATGCTCCTGCATAAAAACATTTCACACGGCATTTATGTGAAGCGTATGATCGATCGTACTTTTGTGATTGATGATGTGAGATGGATCGTCGATTACAAATCCGCACAACCACTTGATCAAGAGTCGGTTCAGGATTTTATAAAAAGGGAGACAGAGTCATATAAATTACAAATTATCGAATACGTTGAGTTATTCAAAAAGTTGGAACGTAGAAAAATTATGGCAGGGCTTTATTTTCCCATGCTCCAGAATTTTGTTACAATTTACCAAGACTAATATTTTAACTGAGAGAGTGCGATGAGTTTATTAACCGGAAAATGTTTGTGTGAAGCCATTTCGTATGAAATCAAAGGTAAGCCAGGCCCGGTTTTTAATTGTCATTGTTTAAAATGTAGACGTTGGCATGGTTCTGCTTTTCGAACCAGGGCTTCAATCGATATCTCACAATTCAAGTGGCTTTGCGGTGAAGAAAATTTATCTAAATACGAATCATCTGACAATGTAACTAAGTTTTTTTGTAAAAGTTGCGGCTCGTCTCTTATCAGTAGCTACAAAGATAAACCCAATGTTTTAGGTATTCCATTGGGAGGCTTAGAGGGAGATTTAATCATCGATGATCAGGCGCACATATTTGTGGATTCCAAGGCGAGTTGGTATCAAATATGCGACGAGCATACTCAATTTTCAGGGTGGCCGGGAAGTGAGGAAAAGGTTAGGGAAACCCATGGAAAATTATTATAGCGAACGCGCACCTGTCTACGAAGCTGTTTATCAGTATCCTGAACGACAGAAGGAGCTTCGTCTATTAGAAAGTTATATTCCGAAACAGTTTAAAGGGAAAAAGCTACTCGAAATTGCCGCAGGAACTGGTTATTGGACACTTTTTTTGGCAAAAGAAGCGTTATCTATTTTAGCAACAGATGCAACGTTAGAACCACTCGAAGAGTTAAGAAATAAAAACATTAAAAAGGTTGAAGTAAAACAAGTGGATGCATATTGTTTAGATGACTTACCGACAGATTTTGATGGTGCATTTGCAGGGCTTTGGTTATCGCATATACCTAAACAAAGATATAGGGAATTTCTAACTGGACTTCATTCTAGATTGAAGTCCGGAGCCAAAGTGATTTTTGTTGACAATTCAATTTTACAGTGTGAGCGACTGCCTATTTCTCGGACGGACTCCTTTGGTAACACTTACCAAAACAGGGAGCTAGAAAATGGTAAAAGTTATGAAGTTTTAAAAAATTTCCCTTCCGAAAAAGCGCTTGTCGATATGACAAAAGAAATAGCCAGAGATCAAGTTTTCATACAATATGAAAACTACTGGCTATTTGAATATACTGTTATTAACTGAGTTTACTGTAGACACAAGAGCTAAGCATTCATAACTTATATTAATGCAAGTTGAATAACTCGATAGAAAGTCCAAAATCTACAAGGAATTGAAAATATCCCTACTTAAACTAAAGTTTGTAACCTACCGATAAAACCACATAATTTACTTCGTAGTTGTGGCTGAACGCACCATATGTCAACAAATTAGTTAAACTGCCGGGGGGCACACCATCAATGGCAAAGTCGGAGTTTTCGAATTCCTGATATTGAAAACTTAAAGCAAAATCAACGTTATCTGAATATTGGTAATCGATTTTTAATTCAGCGTTACTCCATTGGCTGGAAACGCTAGGTAATGTATCGGTGACATTGGAACGGATGATCCCTGTTGTGGAATCGGCATCTGATCGAGAATAATCGAAGGTTAAATTCAAATTGTTATCCAAAAGATTTTGGAATGAAAAGTTGAAACCATAACTGCTGACTTCATCTAGATTGTCAGCTTGCCAATCAGGTGATGAAAATCCATCACTACCAGCTAATTCTGTGTCGATCTCTTCTTGTTGATAATAGACTGAAAAATTGGTGGTTTCATTCATGTTCCAATAAAGATCGAGATTAATATTTTCCTGCTGATTAAAAATCAAGCCAATGTCACTCTTGTCATAATCTTGTTCAGCGTACTTTCCTGAAACGGTAGCTGAAAACGTTTCTGAAAAATTGTAAAACACTTGGAAGTCAATTTTACCTTGCTCTCGATCGGCAACGTTAAATCGCTGCATAAGCGGATTTTCTGTCACACCAAGAAAATCAATCAACTGCGGCGCGGAGCTGTCCCTCGATAGTAGCTCTCCTTTAATTGCGATTTGGATATCTTCGAAAAATATCCCGTTGTATTTTGCCGAAAACCCATCTTCTTTGGTTTTATAAATTGATTGAAAATTTCTAGTCTTATCTTCTGAGCGATAAGCTACGCTAATCTTTTGTTCAGCGTTTAGTCGATGATCTAACTGAGCGGAGAATGTTTCTTTACCAAAATCATATGGTAGGTTAGTTAAATTAGCTCCTATAAATGCATCAGTTACTACTTGCTGATAAGCTAATTGGTCGGATTTGTTGTCGCGTTCTCTATCTCGGTATTTGATCCGCAGTGTCCATTGTTCATCAAACCAATGATGAATTTGCAAAGATAAATCGTTAGTCGAGACTTCGCCATCTAAGTTGGCTTTGGGGAGAGCAACTAGCAAGTTTGAATTAGTCGTCGCGGGTAGAAAATTATCATTCTGTTTTAGTTGACCAGTTGAAAATCTTAATTTGGCAAAAGAGCGGGGCGCATAATTGTATTGGGTATATAAACTAATATTGGTAAAAGTATTGTCTGGTGCGGTTGACAAACTCCCTTGCTCGCCTCCATTGGCCAATGAAATATAGGGAAGGTCAAAGGTTACTGAATCTATCTGATTGTCAAATCGAGAAACTTTAGCGTTTAATTTGACAAACCACTTCTCTGCCATGTAGCTGGCTGAAGCATCGAAGTCTTGCGTGGTTTGATCAACAGGCAAAGGTAAAAAGGTTGCGTTTAAAATTTGTGTTGCAGAAAATTCTCGAATGCCTTCTTTTTGTAGTCGCCGATAACTGGTGGAGTAGTCAAAATTGTTATCAGCGGAATAATCAAAACTCAAATTAAATAGATCCCAATCTGTTTCGAGCGAAAACGGGCTAAATAAATTACTACCCGCATAGTCGCGCGCATCGCCACTTTGAACCCATGCGCTCGGTAAAGTGAGCTGGTTAGAGCCTGTATTTTCGAATGGGGTCGTTAGTTTGTTATATTTTCTGATGGGGATACTCTGATAGGCTAATGCAATTTGGTAACTGCCGAGCTTTCCATATTCTGATTGCAGACCGACAGAATCTAACCCGAGATTTTGAAAGGACGTATTCCAATAATTATCATCTTCGAGCATATTCAAGTCACCACTGATAAATAGAGCGCCGCCATCTTCTACTCCAGAATAGTTAGCAAAATGAAATGCGTCCTCATCTTCGTCTAGATAACCGATATGCACATTAACTTTACTTTCCCAGATTTCACGTTCCGGACAGTATTTGCATTGCCAATTTTCGGTATTGGCTAGCTCTGATTTGTCGCCTTTGAATCCGCCTGAGTAAGTATTCCCAGCTTGTAGAGCTAGTCCGAGGATAGAAGATATCAAAATGAATTTATTCATAATTGTTCAACCTAATTTATCTCCAATATTTAATAAACTATTGGTGCAATTGCTTAAATTATTTGTTCGATCCAGTCATTACTTTTTTGAATAGTATCTTTGCAATCATCAGCCATGCAATTATCATCTTTGCAGTCTACTTCCAGATGGATGATTGCTACCATGAACTTTGGAGTGACAGTTGCTACAACTTCTTCCTAATAAGAATGTTGAAGAAGAGCTAAATGGCGCACTTTGGGCTTCGCTACCTTGAGCCAGGCTAGGGTGTCCGTCGGAGCTATGGCAGTTTTGGCAAAGAAAAGGCGATTTTTGCACTAACATTGCTTTTTGGTTACTCCCGTGCGGTGCATGACATAAATTACAATCCTCTGCTGCGGGTTCATGCTCCCATAAAAATGGTCCGCGTTTTTCTGCGTGGCAATTAAAACAAGTGTCGTTAGTCGTCTCTGCTATTAACTGGTGATCATTAAGTGAACCGTGAGGTGTGTGACAATCAGTGCATCCCATTTGCTGTCCATATTTTAATGGATGGGTAGAGAAACGGTTAGCAGCCAGTTTCTGAGTTTGATGACATCCACCACAGACTTCAACTTGCTCATTTTTCTTTTGTATCGGATCGTCTTTAGCGTGGATCTGATGGCAATCAGAGCATGCTACATCGCCAACTTGGTGACTGCTTCCTGCCCAGTGTGCTTTTTCTGTTTTTTGATGACAGCTAATACAGATTTTATTTCTCTCGCTCACCGGAACATCACTGCCACGTTCGAAATCTATCATAGGTTCCCTGGTTTCGCCTTCTCTGATCCTCTTTTTTGTATGATCTCCAGCTGCTCCATGACAGCTCTCACACTGTAATTGACCAAGAGGTGAGCTTTTACTCGTTGTGTTTCCATGAGGCGTTTTAAAGATATCCATTACTGGAAATATTGAATCTTCATCATGGCAGCCCAGGCAGGTATCAGCGCCTTTTTTAGAATATTCGGCATGCTGTTTGGTTTGCAGAGTAGTTGGCTCAGTTGCTGTTTGTTGATCTGAATCTTCAGCGGAAGAGCCACTAGACAAGAATACACCAATAAGAGTCAATATAAGCACAACCCAATGGCGCGGTTGAAGACCTGTCACCTGTCTTAAAACAATTAACTTATTGTTATAATTCATTCAAAATGTCCTCAACCTTTAATTTCAAAAAACGTACCTATTACTTTCTGAGTGATGTGCAGGCTAGAAACCATGCACATCTTTTACATCTTTGATACCACCGTCTCCGTGACAGAATTGGCAGGTTTCGATCACGTTGTAGTTATCTACGTCGTCTTGAGTTGTATCAAACGAAGCTCCACCATTTTGGGTCATATGGGCTTGTGCCAATATTGAATCGTGGCAAGATGAACAAACAGCCGCTTCTGCACTAATATTTGAATCATCATCTGGAGAGGATACGTCAGCTCCGGTATCAACAGTTGATGCAAGTACATTTCCGCCTACTGGTAACTTCCATGTATCGGGTAAATGGCAAGTCTCGCAGTTGTTCGCCATACCCGGAAATAGAACTTCGCCGTATCGATGTTCGCTACCACCAAATCCGTAAACAAACAGTTCATTTTCTCTGGTATCTGGAGAATGGATAGCGTGGATCAATCGTTTGAAGTCAATGGATTCTTCTTTTTTACCGTCGCCAGTGGTTGCTGGATCTGCGGGACGTCGCGCTATGTCTGTATTGTTGGGGTTGTGGCACATTACGCAAAGCTGAACTTCGCCGTTGCGATTAGAACCGTGCAAACTTACCTGGTTATGGCAATTATTACACTTGGCGTTATCGACAACTTCCCGTCGAGGAACGGGTTCTGGATCGGTAATACTAAAGTACGAAACAACGCTTTTTACCGGAACTCTATCGGTGAAGGTTCCATCACCGTCATAATCTGCCGCTGGATGTCCTTCAATTGCCACTCCGCCAGTTCCTTCTACATCTGTAGGAATTGCTACCGTTGACGTCGCAGTATAAGTTCCGTCTCCGTTGTCGACTGAAGAGCTCAAGGCATTAATAGAAACGGTACTCGCAGCACTACTGCCGGAACCAGTATTAGTGAATTCTTTTGCGTCCCAGGCTATATCGATCGCCAGTCGGCTAACTCCGCCGCCAGTTGTAAATGCGGGGTCGGTCAGGATGTCGTAAGCTGAGTCACCATCATTTGGATTAGTAATCGAAAAGGTGACAGCGGGAAATTCTGTTGGTCCGGAATTGACTACGCCTAAAATATTAAATTCAAAATTTGCTGCAGCCACTTCAGAAGGAATGATGTGAGATGAAGCCACGCTTCCGACTATTCCACCTTCTTTGTGACAAACGGTACAGTCGGCATTGTTATCCATCACACCACCTTCGTGTCCACCAGCTATTCCCAA
>Ga0316205_10004022_pt1 | contig 13292 bp, 13 predicted proteins | sample 3monthpyrite_MG_FD_204941 | JGI IMG/M metagenome (GOLD analysis project Ga0316205, IMG submission 204941) | Microbial mat bacterial communities from mineral coupon in-situ incubated in ocean water Damariscotta River, Maine, United States -... | ecosystem: Environmental > Aquatic > Marine >... | reverse complement strand
CGACAAGCAAAACATTTCCAGTTCCCCACCAGTGTCAAATTTGATCAGGACGAAATAAATAATCGCACCATTGTACTTGTGAAGGCATTTGATCGACCAGGTCTATTATCACGGATCGCACTTGCATTAAATCAGAGCCACATTCAACTATCCAATGTCATTATTGCAACATACGGAGAACGCGCCGAGGATTATTTTTATATTACAGATCAAAATGATCAGCCTATTACAGACAAGTCCATACTCGATAATATCGAAAAATCCATTGTAGCGAACCTTGATAATTAAAAGTGTTCTTCGCCTAACTCACTTCAATAAACTCCAATGCATTACCATCTGGGTCTCTGCAAAATAACGCTTTGCGTCCTGACTTACTTCGCGAGTATGGAACTGCATACTCCTCAAGTCTTTTTTGCAATCGATAAATATCACTAACATTTAATGCAAGATGGCGATCCCGGCCACCATGAGTCGGTCGTTCGCTCACAGGATCTGGATTGGGCAATTGTAGCAAATGAATCTGTTGATCCTCTACTTTTAACCAGGCACCAGGATAACCAAGTTCAGGTCGTTGTGTATCGATTTTAAGTCCCAGAATGGTTTGGTAAAAATACAATGCCTTTTTCACATCTGCGACAATATAACTTGCATGATTAATTCGTATTACAGAGAAAGTTGACATGGTTCACCCCGAAGTTGATTCTCGCGCAGCAAAATAGGCAGCAGATAATACAAGCGCCCCGCCGAACCATTCACGCATTAATACCGATTCATCCGTAAGTATCATCGAAGACACTGCACCAACTACTAGTTCAAACAACAGAATAATGGCAGATTGATGTACAGGAAGATGCGATACGCCATAAACGACGCTCAATGTCATTACTACGATAAAAGTTGCGCCAAGTAGTATCGCAAATAAAATCATATACGGATTTACAGCATTAATTATTGACGATTGTTTGAACAACAATATTACCGAAGCAAGTATTACTACTCCAAACCATCCAGTTACCGTCTTAACCTGTATAGATACAGCTTGAGTTTTACGCATCATTACATTTGACATAGCAAAACTAATTCCAGACGTTAATGCGTACCAGTCAGCGGTATTTTGTGGATAAGGCACACTGCTTTCCTCATGCCATAACATAATCAGTGCGCCTGTCATTGCAATGAATAATACACCCCAAACACGCAAGGTTATCCGTTCCCCAAGAATGATCCTGGCAAATAAAATAGCCCATATCGGTGATAGATAAAATAATAGTAAAACTCTTAAGACAGTACCTTCCAGTATCGCCAGAATAAAAGCGATATTCGTCCATCCGACTGTTAAGCCTATAATAAATAACGAAATCGGGGCATAACGAAATTCACCACATCGTCCCCGCAGCAAATACAAGGCTGCCAGAAAGGTTCCTGTGTACATAAACAATGATGATCCCAGGCCATGCAGACCGCCTTCTTCCAAAAGACGTAGCGGGTACCAGATAAATCCCCACATTGTTGCCGCTATTATCAACGCACCAATGGCATTAACGCGTGTACTCACTCCCCACAACATTAATCATTCTCCCCGATTTTGTTGAATAAGACCGCTTGGTTTATACTCTCCATTTTCTGACCCAATTATCCCGTATAGTACTCCACCCTTAACTCCAGGGCGCTTAAAGCTGATATTATGAATCAAGATTTAAACAAGTTACATGCCTATCCTTTTGAAAAGCTGGCGAAACTAAAAGAGAACACACAACCTCCGGAACACTTAACACATATAGCTTTATCTATTGGTGAACCTCGACATCCAGCACCTGGATTTGTTGGCCAATCCATTATTCAGCATCTCGATGGTTTATCGCGCTACCCCCTCACCCGAGGTAATAGCGAATTGCGCGAAGCGATTGCAGCATGGCTGGTTAAAAGGTTTAATTTACCCGCAGACTCCCTGGATGCTGAAAAACATATATTACCTGTAAACGGAACCCGTGAAGCATTGTTTGCTTTTGCACAGGCAATGGTCAATCGCAATGACAATCCCTGTATTGTCATGCCAAATCCTTTTTATCAGATTTATGAAGGTGCCGCATTCCTTGCTGGGGCGGAACCTTTCTATATGAATACTAATGAAGAAACCGGCTTTATTCCGGATTTTGACTCCGTCCCTGATGCTGTCTGGCAACGGTGCCAATTATTATACTTATGCTCCCCGGGTAATCCCACGGGTGCCGTAATTAATAGCACGATCTTGCAGAATGTATTGGCACTTGCTGAGAAATATGATTTTATTGTTGCTTCTGATGAATGTTATTCAGAAATATATTTTGATGAATCAAAACCTCCCGTTGGTTTATTACAAGCTGCCGCACTAGCTGGAAACCTGACTTATAAGCGCTGCGTGGTGTTTCACAGTCTCTCCAAACGATCTAATCTTCCAGGTTTACGTTCTGGCTTTGTTGCGGGCGATGCTGAAATTCTCAAGCAATTTCTGAAATACCGCACCTATCATGGTTGTGCTATGCCTCCTCACCACCAATCCGCGAGTACCGTCGCCTGGCAGGACGAATTCCATGTTGAAAAAAACCGCGAACTTTATCGGGAAAAATTTTCTGCGGTACTCGATATTCTCCAGCCCCATCTTAAAGTAAGCTGGCCCGATGCTGGCTTTTACCTCTGGCCTAAAACACCAATTAGTGAGACAGAATTTGCTCGTGGTTTATATCATCAACAAAATGTAACTGTTTTGCCGGGTAGTTATCTGTCTCGTGCTAATGCCAGTGGAAATCCCGGAGAAATGCGTGTTCGCATAGCACTAGTCGCAGAAATGAATGAATGCATCGAAGCTGCTACACGTATCGTTAGATACCTCCAGACTTTGGACTAGACTCTGAGGATAAATAGAAGAATACGGGAGGTGATTCTGCTTCCTTTCAGTTATAATGCGTTCCATATAAATAACTATTATCGAGTTGAAGATCGGAGACTCCCTTAATGAGTGATATCAAAAATATTATCGAAAATGCCTTTGAAAACCGCGCTGCAATCACACCGCGTAGTGTCGATACCATCGTCAAAGAAGCGACTACAGAAGCCATTCAGTTGCTAGACACTGGTGAAGCCCGAGTAGCTGAAAAGAAAAACGGTGATTGGGTTGTGAATGAATGGTTAAAAAAAGCGGTATTACTCTCGTTCCGCATAAACGATAACGACTTCATGAAGGGTGGATTTACCAACTACTATGACAAAGTACCGTCAAAGTACGCTGACTACAATGCACGTGAATTTCGCAAAGAAGGAGTACGTGTTGTACCTCCCGCTTCAGTCCGTCAGGGTGCCTATATTGCTCCAGGTACGGTACTTATGCCTTCCTATGTCAATATTGGAGCCTTTGTAGATAGCGGCACCATGGTTGATACCTGGGCAACAGTTGGTTCCTGTGCACAAATTGGCAAAAACGTCCATCTCTCAGGCGGCGTTGGGATTGGTGGCGTACTTGAACCATTACAGGCCGCACCAACCATTATTGAGGACAATTGCTTTATCGGTGCGCGATCCGAAGTCGTCGAAGGTGTCATTGTCGAGGAAGGTTCAGTCATTTCAATGGGTGTATACATTGGTCAGAGTACCAAGATTTATAATCGTCTGACTGATGAAGTAACCTATGGTCGTATCCCTGCTGGCTCTGTCGTGGTTTCTGGAAACCTGCCATCCAAAGATGGCAAGTACAGTTTATATTGTGCCGTTATCGTCAAACAGGTTGATGAAAAAACACGTGGTAAAGTCGGTATCAACGAGTTACTACGCGATATTTAATGACCATTCTGTATGGCATTAGTAACTGTGATAGCGTGCGAAAGGCACGCAAATGGTTAGCCGCCCATCAGATTGAATATCAGTTTCATGACGTTCGAAAAGATGGGCTGGATTCCACGCAGTTAAAAAACTGGGAACGTGAAACAGGATGGGAAACCCTGCTGAATCGAAGAGGTACCACCTGGCGGAAGCTTGATGAAAATACTAAAGCCTCAATAAACAAAAACAGCGCGATACAACTTATGCTGCAAGAACCAACCTTAATTAAGCGACCCATTCTGTACCATAAAAACAACATTACGGTAGGGTTCAACGAATCTACCTATAACTCGATCTTCTGTTAACCATGTCCGAGACTTTAAAACTCACCCACGAACTTATCTCTCGCCGCTCCATCACTCCGGATGATGTGGACTGCCAGCTTGTATTGGCTGACATCCTGAAACCGCTCGGATTTGAAAATCATCATTTGCGTTTTGGTGAAGTCGATAACCTCTATTCCCGCCGTGGTGATTGCGGCCCGTTATTTGTTTTTGCCGGACACACTGATGTCGTTCCCACCGGGCCAGAAGAAAACTGGAAGTATCCCCCTTTTACGCCTACAGAAGACAATGGATTACTTTATGGCCGTGGTACCGCGGATATGAAAGGTTCCATTGCAGCAATGATGACTGCGGTCGAACGTTTTATTAAACAAAACCCGGATCACAAGGGTTCTATTGGATTCCTCATCACCAGCGATGAAGAAGGCCCTGCAACAGATGGTACTGTGAAAGTTATTGACTGGCTCGAAGCACGCAATGAGAAAATTGACTGGTGTCTGGTGGGTGAACCATCAAGTACCGAAACAATCGGTGATGTGATAAAAAATGGTCGTCGCGGTTCCCTGGGTGCAGAACTTACCGTTAAAGGCATTCAAGGTCATGTCGCCTATCCCCATCTGGCCAGCAATCCTATACACGAAGCCGTGGCTGCCATTAATGAACTGGTTTCTCAGAAATGGGATCAAGGCAACGAATTCTTCCCGGCAACCACTTTTCAGATCAGTAATATCAATGCCGGAACAGGTGCAACCAATGTCATACCTGGCGATTTAAAAATTGTTTTTAACTTTCGTTTTTCAACTGAAGTGACTGATAAAAATTTACGCAACCAGGTAGAAGCGATACTGGACAAACATAATCTCAATTACCACATCGAATGGAATTTATCCGGCAATCCGTTTTTAACACCCACAGGCGCCCTGGTTGATGCCGCAAAATCAGCGGTATCTCGTGTTTGTGGTTATGAAACAGAATTGTCCACCAGTGGTGGCACCTCGGATGGCCGCTTTATCGCGCCTACCGGCGCACAGGTTGTCGAACTTGGTCCGTTGAATGCCACAATCCATAAACTCGATGAGCATGTTAGTGTTAGTGATCTCGATACATTGAGTCGTATTTATGAACAAATTCTCATTAATCTACTGACATAATATTTCATCAAGGATATTTTGTATGAGATATCGTAAATTGGGTACTACCGAAATCGATGTTAGTGCCATTTGTCTTGGGACCATGACCTGGGGAGAACAAAATACTCAACAGGATGCCTTCGCTCAAATGGATTACGCTATTGAACAAGGTGTTAATTTTTTTGATACTGCGGAATTATATTCCATTCCCCCCAAAGCAAGCACCTATGGTCAGACAGAGCGCATCATCGGTGAGTGGTTTCAATCCAGAAAACAGCGCTCCAAAATTGTACTCGCAAGTAAAATGGCCGGTCCTGGAGAAGGCTGGATCGATCATATCCGCCAGGGTAAAACACGATTCAATGAACAATATATATCATCGGCGCTAAATGATAGTTTGCAACGACTGCAGACCGATTATATTGATCTTTACCAACTACACTGGCCGGAACGTAAAACTAATTTTTTCGGCCCGCTTGGATATACACCAGTAGAAGATGATTTTACGCCTATCAAAGATACCTTGCTGGCGCTGGATAAACAGGTGAAAGCTGGAAAGATTCGTTACATTGGACTTTCAAACGAAACTCCATGGGGTGCTATGGAGTTTTTGCGTATTGCCAGGGAACTCGATTTACCCAGGATAATGTCAATCCAAAACCCCTATTCCTTATTAAACAGGAGTTACGAAGTCGGTTTAGCCGAAATTTCCTGGCGGGAAAAATGTGGTTTACTGGCTTATTCACCTCTTGGCTTTGGTGTACTCTCTGGTAAATATTTACAGAATTCTAAACCTAAAAACGGCAGACTTACCCTGTTTCCGGATTACGCACGCTATTCTCACCGTGTTGCGGTAACAGCAACAAAACGCTACGTAGCATTAGCGCATGAACATCAGCTAGCTCCAGCACAAATGGCCCTTGCCTTTGTGAGTAGTCGTCCGTTTCTGACTTCCACAATTGTTGGCGCAACGACAATGGAACAGCTAAAACAGAATATTGATAGTATTAATTTAGAATTACCGAGTGAAGTCATAGAAGGAATTGAACAAATACACCAGGAAACTTCTAATCCATGCCCATAATCTCAGCATGAACGCCTTCTCCCAGCATAAAAATGTAACAACAGTTATGTACTTCGAATTGTAAAATATTTTTTGTTATTTTTTTAAAACTAAAAACAAACCTGCAATAAAGCTAACCGCACCAGCGATATAGCGAATCATCACGTCGTCTGACTCGGCACCTTGAAAGGTCTGACTCAGCTGCGATTCAATTGAGTCCGACATTTGATAGCCCCAGATAATCAAACCTGCCCCAAGAACCAGAAGAGCAACACCAATAACTGTTTTGTTTTTTGAAAATGAATTTGCCATGACTATTCTTCAGATATTTTTAATTACTTTTGTACCCAGACAGCTTCTTCAATTACGCGGATGACATCCTGTTCCAGTTCCAGAGCCACTTTATAGGCTGGACTATTTAAGGCAACCTCGCTGGGACGCACAAACAATATTGAGGTTTTTCCATCTTTTGCCGTCAAGGTAACATGTAATGGGCAAAGTGCCAGCATCGCTGGGTCAACATTACTAATTTCATTGGCATAACCACCATTGCAGAACACGATACTCCTTATCGACTCCAGTTTGTTTTTATTGTAATTGTTGCCCCAGCGCTGTGCAAAGCTTGCAAGGTTTCGACCGATATTCGGCTCTATTATGACAAAGTATCCATTATTCTCGAGACCGTTAAATATTTTTTTATAGGTCTTGGTGTAATCTGCCTTAACCGTTTTAACATAAACACGTGGTTCAGGAATCGTTTCTTTTTCCTTAACACTCTCGGTATTTGTTTCCGCAATAATTCCCGCCGAAAAGAATATGCATGTTGTAATAAGAATATATCGTAGAATCATTTTTTATATCCTGTTGAACTTTAACTGTCGATTTTATTTATTACTCACCTGGGCAACATTGTTACGTAAATAGACTGGCTCTATCGCATCTGCTGCAATCCAGTCTGACGTTTCATCCATACGACTGGCTAAAATCGCAATACTACCTGCAGTTGGATAAAGCAGCTCTTCGCGTGTCTCCACGGTAATATCCGAATTATTTTCCATTTCGGACTGAAATACCAGAGTCCCTGTTCCCACTGCGCTACATTGTTTATTTGTATTGGCTACCAGTTCCATTAAACTACTGACACGTTCTTGTCCCAGTAGGCGTATTTCTGTATCACTACAGTGATACATTCCCCAGTATAGCTCTTTCATTCTGGCATCAATACTCGCAAGTATATACGAACCACCGAGTTCCTGATGCGCGGCATAAGCCAGCGCAGCCAAACTGGATACGGGTATAATGGGTCTGTTTGCTGCAAATGCAAGACCTTGTGCCACACCAGTACTCACACGAACACCGGTGAATGAGCCTGGTCCCTGGTCTACAGCAATGGCGTCAAGTTGGTTAGTCTGAATACCGGCATCTGCCAGCAGTTCACGGACCATGGGTAAGATCAATTCAGTATGACGTCGGGGTGCAATTTCGAAACGCTGTTTAATGTCTCCATCAAGTAACAAAGCTGCAGAGCAGGCTTCTGTGGTCGCATCAATTGCCAGAATTTTTCTCACATTACACTCTTGCTTGTTAAATCACGAAACCTTACGCGCTGGCAATTGGTAAAATGCCTTTACTTTGGTGATTTCACGACTGCGCAACATCGGTGGCAAACTCCCCAAAAATAGATTGCCATACGGTTTACTGATCAGGCGAGGATCACAAATCATCAAAACACCACTATCCGTTACATCCCGAATTAATCTGCCAGCTCCCTGTTTCAGGGTAATGACTGCTTCTGGCAACTGATATTTCATAAATGCATTTATACCCTTTTTTTTCATTGCCTCAATACGGGCACTTAAGACCGGATCACCCGGTGAGGCAAATGGCAGTTTATCAATAATGACACAGGACAAAGCATCACCCCGAACATCAACACCTTCCCAAAAACTGCTGGTACCCAGCAAGATCGCATTCGGCGTTTCCCGAAATTGCTCCAATAATGTATCGCGTGGTGCATCACCCTGGACGAACATCGGATAGTCGGTTTCTTCCGCCAGAATTTCTGCCGCTTCCCTGAGTGCCCTGTGGCTGGTAAATAAAAGAAAAGCGCGTCCCTCACTTGCTTTCAGAACAGGATATGAGGCATCGATTACTGCACGGGTATAACCTTGTTCATTCGGAGCAGGCATATCTTTGGGTACATAAAGCAAAGCCTGGGAACGATAATCGAATGGGCTTTCCCATTGTTTTGTCAAAACAGTCTGTCCGCTTGATTCATCATCCAGTCCCAAACGATCTGTAAAATGACTAAAACTATCGCCAACTGCCAGAGTTGCTGAGGTAAAGACCCATGCTGCTGGTAGTGCTTGCAGACTTTTCTGAAAGTAATCGGAGATATCAAGTGGTGTCAGGTGAATTGAAAAAGATCGCTTGTGAGTCTCAAACCAGTGAATATGATCATCCGGTGTATTGTCCGTAAGTAAAGTAAATCGTTCGAGTAATTCACTACATCTTTGATAACAACTATCCAGTCCCTTACTACGTTCTGCGAATGGTTTTAGATAACGTTGTAGGGTTTCTGTTTGTTCTGCAACAGCATTCACCATGGCTTCCACATCAGATTTGGTTCTGACTTCGGACCAGGCTGCTCTACGTAAACTTTGACCCAGTGCAAGCCGTAAATCCTGAATCAGTTTTTGCAGGTTATCCGTGATCTTGATTAGCTCATCACCTTCATTGATATCACGACGAAATTCGGTCTCGGAATCTCTTGCCAGTTCAAGTAACTGATTGCCTGAAATAGAATGCCCAAAGAAACCAGAGGCCACTTCGGGCAGCTGATGGGCTTCGTCGATAATAAATGCATCTGCAGCTGGCAAAAGATCACCAAAACCATCTTCTTTTAATGCCATATCGGCAAAAAGTAAATGGTGGTTCACAACAACAATGTCAGCAGCCTGTGCCGCGCGACGAGCACTCACCAGATAACAGTGTTCGTAATCAGGACAATCTGATCCCAGACAATTTTCTATGGTTGAAGTGACTTGTCCCCATACCGGATCAGTCTCACTAATATCACTACACTCTGCTATATCTCCCAGGTGGGTCCGCCCTGTCCAGGCCCGAATCGACTGTATTTTATTAGCATGGCTAGAGGAACTGTAATGACCCACTTCTGCCAACGCGAGACGATGGGTACATAAATAATTACTCCTGCCCTTGAGTAATGAAACACTCACTGGCAAGTCCAGAGCATCCCGTACCAGTGGTACATCCTTATGGAATAATTGATCCTGAAGATTTCTCGTACCAGTTGATACAATAATTTTCAGACCACTCATCATTGCCGGCACTAGATAGGCAAATGTTTTACCTGTGCCGGTGCCCGCTTCGGCTACCAGTATGCGTTTTTGCTCCAGTGTATCGGCAACCGCTTCAGCAAGTTCTTGTTGAACTTCTCGCGGAGCAAAACCATCAAGATGTTGTGCAAGTTGACCTTTAGCTGAAAGGATATCTCGAATTGCATTCATATTTAAAAAATCAGAATGCTCTGTTTATGTATCACTTTGATTATCCCAGGTATCATCCCGAGATAATCCATTGACAGCATCCCACACCAGGGTACTGATACGCTTAAAACGATTTACCGACATGGCACCCCGTTTGGATCGGTTTTGCGAAGTATCTTCATCGAGTGCAGAGAGAATAGTCTGACGATCAGCACGATAAATTTCAGTTGTATTAAATTCTTCATCCAGTAATACCAAAACAACTGTATCCCATTCTCGTTCAAGTTTAAGCTGGCCGATACGTTGTCCTGATTTAGCTGAATCAAAAATCACACGACCTTTGATTTGTATTTTTTCATGCGGAAATCGGCTTTCGTCAGTGGCATCATAACCACCTGAACCATCAAATGGTTCAAGCTCGAGTAAGCGGCAGGCATCATGCTTGGCAATTTCACTACTAATACCGAGAGACTTTCCAGTAGTGCGACGATACTCAGCCGCAATACGTCGTGCTTCGCTCATTAATTTGTCAACCGCATAAACCGTCAAGTTTCAGCCCCTGAAGATGGATAACCAATTGAATATAAAGAGACATTTTCTCTTCATAGTTCACACACAGTATATGACAATTACTTATATAGTATCTACTCGCTTAATAAGTCCGCTGTTTTCTGGGCAGCCCGTGCACCTGCAGTATCACCACTCTGATAACGAGCATGAGCAATAATTCGCCAATTATCAGCCTGTAATACAGTATTTTTTGAATTATCCAGGCTATTTGATTTTGCGGCCAGTCCAGCAGCTTGTTCGAGTTGTCCTTGTTTCAGACGAAGCTTCGCCATGTAATGCCAGAGTACTGCGTTTCTAGAATCGATTCTTAAGGCACGCTCCAGATAGGCTTCTGCTTTTCCAAGGTTGCCTTCCAGAGCAGCTTCCCGTGAACTCGCAAGTAGTTTAAGTGCTGCTTTGTTAGTCGTCTCGGGTGGAGTAATATTTTCATTTTGCACAACAGCTTCATTGGTGACCTTCGTACTGGATGACGGAGATGAAGCACAGGCCACTACAATTAAACACATAAATGCAGTGAAGAGTATATTTCGCATAACTGTATTCCGACTATTAATTAAATAATGACTTAAACCAGTTTTTCCTGGTTTCGGGTGGTTTACCACATGAACCTTGTTCGTGGGGCTCGGTTCCATTAATGAAGGCAAGATGAACAGATGCCTCACATGTCTCTCCACTCAATAAACCTGTTTTTCGATCGACCCACTGATAATTAATGCTATCCAGATTAACCAGCTCTAAAGATACTACCGGCAGACTAGAAAACAAATCAGACCATACTCTAAGTGCACCACTGCTTCCAGTTAAATGACTAGACTGGTTACTATCCAATCCCATCCACACAACTGCTAGATGTTGGCCACTAAACCCGGCAAACCAGCTATCGCGTAAGTCGTTTGTGGTTCCCGTCTTACCTGCAACCTGCATTCCTGAAGGTAGTTCCCCTTGCAAGCGACGCGCTGTGCCAGTCTTCGTGACTTCATGCATGGCATTGACTACAAGTGCGACATATCTGGCATCGATGACCTCTTCGACTGCAAGAGGAAATCTGCGTAATGGTTTGCCATTAATATCGGTCACTTCACGTATGACACGTAATTTGGAATGAAACCCACCTGAAGCAAGCGTCTGATACATCTCAGTTACCTCATACGGCGTAAAACTTGCCGCACCAAGTAACATCGAAGGATATGGTGGTATGTTACGTTTCGCTCCCATACGTTGCATCAAATTAATGATGGGTTCAAAACCCAACTCCATCCCAAGACGGACGGTAGATTGATTGTAGGAATTTACGAGCGAAGAAAATAATGGCACTGTGCCATGAGATACGCCATCATAATTCTTTGGGGACCATACATCCCCATTTGGCCCTTTGATATTTATTGCACTGTCGTCAAGTGGTGTAACCAGGGTATAGCGTTCTGGCTGTTCAAGTGCAGTCAAATAGATCATTGGTTTTATTAACGAACCAATGGGACGTACTGCATCGAGTGCCCTGTTAAAACCGGCAAATTTTGCCTTTCGATCACCCACCACGGAAAGAACTTCACCCGTAGTGACGTCAGTAACAATCACAGCACCTTGTAGTTTTCCTTTCAAACCTCGTTGGCGATCCAGGAGTCGCGTCCGTTGACTTAGGGCTTTTTCTGCCTTGTTTTGCACCAGGGGATTAAAAGCTGTAAAAATTCTCAGTCCTTCTGAGCTTAAATCCTGTTGACGGTAATCACGTTTTAACTGGCGCCGCACCAGATCCATATAAGCAGGATAAAATGCTTGACTGATCCGCCCATTTACCAAAACCATACCTCGAGATTGCGCGCTTGCGGCTTCATCCTCATTGATGACACCACGTTGCAACATGATACTAAGTACCAAATCACGTCGTTTTTTCAAACGCTTTGGATGGCGTTGCGGATCGTAATAAGATGGACCACGAACCAGAGCAATCAGGGTAGCGATCTGCTGCAGATCCAGATCATCTACATTTCGATCAAAGTAATATCGACTTGCTAACCCAAATCCATGTATTGCGCGGCTATTTTGCTGCCCGAGATATATTTCGTTTATATAAGCTTCCAGGATTTCATTTTTATCATAATGCCACTCCAATAACAGTGACATCATGGCTTCATTTGCTTTACGCCAAAGACTACGTTTATTAGTTAAAAAGAAATTTTTTACCAGTTGCTGTGTTAATGTACTACCACCCTGGACAGTTGCCCCTGCACGGACATTAGCCCACAGCGCCCTTACGATAGCCCTCGGGTTAACACCAAGATGTTCGTAATACTGATGGTCCTCAACCGCAACCAGTCCCTGTACCAATTGGTTGGGTACATCTTGCAATTTGACCAAAAGACGATCTTCATGGTGGGCTGGATAGATACCACCGATACGCGGTGGTTCAAGACGGATTAAATCAATATCTTGTTGAACTGATACATCACGTACTTTTTCAATTTGGTCTTCTACAAAGTGCACATCAAGAATGCGCGCTTCTGATTTAGTATCCCAGAACTGGAAGTCACGCAAAAATACGCGAAAGCGTGTACCACTTTGTGTAAATGTACCAGGTTCTTGAACCCGATAGGCATTTCGATAGCCCAACACTTCAAGTTCTGTTCTAAAATCATGAGTGGAAATCATTTTTCCCGAAAACAATTCCATTGGACGACCATACACCTGTGCTGGTAGTGCCCATCTCTTTCCTTCAAACTGTGTTTTTATCTGGAAATCAAGATATAGCGTCCAAAGCAAGCCCAGACCAAGCAATATTAATATAAGATTTCTCAGACGAAATTTATTTCGCAGACCGCTCTTTTTATTTTTCTTGGATATAACCTTAGAATTTTTTTTAGCAGGCGTTTTTTTACGTCGTTTCTTG
>Ga0316205_10004020_pt1 | contig 13295 bp, 11 predicted proteins | sample 3monthpyrite_MG_FD_204941 | JGI IMG/M metagenome (GOLD analysis project Ga0316205, IMG submission 204941) | Microbial mat bacterial communities from mineral coupon in-situ incubated in ocean water Damariscotta River, Maine, United States -... | ecosystem: Environmental > Aquatic > Marine >... | reverse complement strand
GCCGCATGCAGCGGGTGCTCGCGAATTACGATGAGATGGCGGCGCGCCTGCGCGAGGTTCCGGGCGTCACGGATGCCTTTCCGGTCATCAAGGGGCAGGTGATGGCAGCCGGGCAGGGGGCCAATGCGGGCGTCGAGGTGATTGGCATCACGGCTGCCGATCTGGCGCGGATCCCACTGGTGGCAGAGCCTGAGGTGGCCGAGGGTGATCTGGCGAATTTCGAGGACGGCATCGCCATCGGCATCGGCGTGGCGCGCAGCCTGAATGTCGGCGTCGGCGACCGGATCAGGCTGATTTCCCCCGATGGCGCGCGCACCGCCTTTGGCACCAGCCCGCGGATTTCGGCCTATGAGGTCACCTATATCTTTCAGGTCGGACGGTTCGATATCGACCGGGTGCGCGTCTACCTGCCGTTCGACGAGGCGCAGATCTATTTCAACCGCGACGGCGTCGCCGATGAGATCGAGGTTTCGGTGGCCGATCCCGAGGAGGTGCAGGCCATGGTGCTGCCGCTGGCGCGTGCCGCCCGCGCCGATGCCATCGTCTGGACCTGGCGCGACAGTTCCGGCGCATTCCTGCGGGCGCTCCAGATGGAGGATAACGTGATGTTCATCATCCTCTCGATCCTGGTTCTGATCGCCACCATGAACATCGTGTCTGGCCTGATCATGCTGGTGAAAAACAAAAGCCGCGATATCGGTATTCTGCGCACCATGGGGTTGAGCGAAGGCTCGGTCCTGCGCGTCTTTTTCATCTGCGGCGCGTCGGTCGGTGTGGCGGGCACGCTGGCCGGTGTCGCGCTTGGCGTGGCCTTTGCGGTCTGGATCGATCCGATCTTTGCCTTTGTGAACTGGATGGCGGGCGGCGGTGTCTGGGATCCGTCCATTCGGTTCCTGTCAACGCTGCCGGCGCGGCTGGAATGGGGCGATGTCCTGTCTGCGGTGGCGCTGTCGCTGGGGCTCTCGTTCACGATCACCTTCATTCCGGCGCGGCGCGCGGCGCGGATGAACCCGGTTGAGGCACTGCGTTATGAGTGATCATGTGTTGCGCCTGGACGGGATCGAAAAGGTTTACAAACGCGGCCTGCCCGGCGAGGTGCGGGTGCTGCGCGGGGCCTCGGCCACGATTGCGGCGGGCGAAATCGTGGCGCTGGTCGCCCCGTCGGGCGCGGGCAAATCGACGCTTTTGCATATCGCGGGGCTGTTGGATACGCCCGATGCCGGGACGGTGGAGATCGCGGGCAAACGTATGGACCAGGCGCGTGATCGCGCCCGCACCGCCGCGCGCCGCCAGCAGATCGGCTTTGTCTATCAGTTCCACCACCTGTTGCCCGAGTTTACCGCCGCCGAAAACATCGTGCTGCCGCAACTGGCCAACGGTATCGGCGCGGGGGCCGCGATGGACCGGGCGCTCGATCTGCTGGATCAGGTCGGGTTGGCGGATCGGTCGGACCACCGCCCCTCGGCGCTGTCGGGCGGGGAACAGCAGCGGGTGGCGTTTTGCCGGTCGCTGGCCAATGCGCCGAAGCTCCTGCTGGCCGATGAACCCACCGGCAACCTTGATCCGGGCACGTCCGATCAGGTCTTTGACAGGCTCATTGCGCTGGTTCGCGAGACCGGCATGGGTGCGCTGATCGCGACGCATAACCTGGCGCTGGCGGCCCGGATGGACCGCGTGCTGCGGCTTGAGGATGGCCTTTTGCGGGACGGGCTGGCCTAACCGGTCTTGGCGGCGGCACTGCTGTGGCGGTCGAACCAATCGGCGATTGCGTCGATGCAGGGGGTTCGCAAATCGGGCGTTTCCATCAGCACCTCATGACGCGCGCCCTGCACGACCTTGAGACGCCCATTGGGCCAGTTGGCCATGCGTTCATGGATCGCGGCGGATTCCACGATCTCCTCTTCCGTGCCCAGAAAGGTCAGGTTGGGAATGTCGAGCGGATCCATCGCCAACAAGGCTGTGTTTTCCTCCAGCGCGGCATGGACCCAGGTGATCGACGGCCCGCCTAGCGCCAGTTCGGGATGTTTGGCGACCTGACCCTCCATATAGTCGAACTGGCTGCGGTCGCGGGTCAGCGGATTGCTATCAAACACCATCGGGGCCGCCGGGCCGGTTGTGGGGGCAAAATTCTTGTCCAGCCCCAGGGGTTTCGACAGGCCCAGGACAATGCCGGAAATGGCGCGCAGAAACCGGGTCATGCGGATGCCCCACATCGGGGCCGTGAACACCGCCGCGCAGGCAGGCAGGCCGTCATAGAGCGCGCGCAACCCGATCGCCCCACCCATGGAATGGCCCAGCAGGAAACAGGGTTTTTTCAGATCGAGATCGCGATACGCCTGACGCAGGACGGCCACATCCTCGCGGTATTCGTCAAAGCTGACGACATGGCCCATGTCGGCGCGGTGGGCCGGGCGGTCGGACAGTCCCTGACCACGCCAATCGACCGCGACCATGCCATAGCCGCGGGTCGCGAACTCGGCTGCGACCCGGCCGTATTTCTCGATATATTCGGTGCGGCCCGGGAACATCAGGATGGTGCCTTTGTCCCCCTCGGGCCAGACGCCTATCCGGATGCGGGTTTCATCGGCGGCGCGCAGCCAATAGGCCCGCCCGCCCTCGGGGCCTTCGGCAATGTCGGAAAGAAACGGCGCTGGTTCCATCGCACTTACCCCAGAAGACCGCCAAGCCGCATCGCGGCCCCCATATCGCCATCCAGTTTCAGCCGCCCGCCCATGAAGGCCGACGTGGGATTGAGCGCCCCTGAAAGGATCTCCTGAAACGTGTCGGCATCTGCGGTCAGGGTGACGTCGGTTTCTTCATCGGCGTCACCGGCGCGCACGCCCGATCCGTCGATCACGATGGCCCCTTCGCCCTCGATGTCAAACTTTGCCGTCCCGTCGAACCCGTCGGCGAGTTTTTCCTGCAAGGCGGCGATGGCTGCTGTGACGATATCGCTCATGATTTTTTGGTCCTTTTTTGCCCGGAGCCCCGAAAGGGCTGGAATGATCGGTGCCAGATGCTAAATTCAATCTGGAACATGATGATTATGCCTTCAATATTCAACGTTATCGTGGCGGCAGCCATTGCGCTTTGGGTCGCGGCTACGCCCGTGTTGGCCCAGGGTGACCGGCTGGACGGCCTGTTTGAAAGCCTGCGCGATCCCGGAACCACCGATTGGCAGCGCGTCGAGGACGAGATCGCGCGCCGGCTGGCCTTCTCCGGCTCGCCTTCGGCCGATCTGCTGCTCAGGCGCGGGATGGCGGCGCTGGAGGCCGGGGATTATGGGGCCGCGATCGAGCATCTGACCGCGCTGACCGATCATGCGCCGGAATTTGCCGAGGGCTGGAACCGCCGCGCCTCGGCCTTTTTTCAGGCCGGTCTCTATGGCCCGGCAATAGAGGATCTGACCCGCGTTCTGGTGCTGGAACCACGCGATTTCAGGGCGCTCAGTGGCCTGGGCATAATGTTTGAGGAAACCGATCGGCCGCTGCGTGCGCTGGCCGCCTTTCGCGCCGCCGCCGAGGTCAATCCGCAAAACCCCGATATTCAGGCCGCGATCACGCGTCTGGAACGGGCCACCGAAGGCACCGCGCTGTAACGCGCGGCGCGAAAACGGCCACGAGGGTAAAATCATGCAACGCCAGGGGCGCATCGCGGCCGTTTTGGGGCCGACCAATACCGGCAAGACGCATTACGCGATTGAACGGATGCTGGCCCATCGCACCGGCATCATCGGCCTGCCTTTGCGTCTGCTGGCGCGCGAGGTTTACGACCGGATTGTCGCGCAGCGCGGTCCGCGCATTGTGGCGCTGGTCACCGGCGAGGAACGCATCGTCCCGGCGGGCGCGCAATATTGGGTCTGCACGGTCGAGGCGATGCCGTCCGGCATGGGATGCGATTTCCTGGCCGTCGATGAGATCCAGCTTTGCGCCGATCCCGATCGTGGCCATGTCTTTACCGAACGCCTGTTGACCGCGCGCGGGCTTCACGAGACCCTGTTTCTTGGCTCCGACACCATGCGCAGTGCCATTGCGGCGCTGGTTCCGGGGGTGCAGTTCATGCGGCGCGACCGGTTTTCCGACCTGACCTATACCGGATCGAAAAAGATCAGCCGCATGGTGCCAAGATCCGCCATTGTCGGGTTCTCGGTGGAAAACGTCTATGCCATCGCGGAGCTTTTGCGCCGTCAGCGCGGCGGCGCGGCGGTGGTGATGGGCGCGCTTTCGCCGCGTACCCGCAATGCGCAGGTGGAACTCTACCAGAACGGCGATGTCGATTTCCTGGTGGCGACCGATGCCATCGGCATGGGGTTGAACCTCGATATCGGGCATGTGGCCTTTTCGGGCCTGCGCAAATTTGACGGGCGCAGGATGCGGATGCTGGCCCCGAATGAATTGGCCCAGATCGCGGGCCGGGCCGGGCGCTATACCGAACCGGGCACATTTGGCGTCACCGGTGAAGCGGCTCCGTTGGAGGATGAAGTGGCAGCCGCAATCACAAGCCACAGCTTTCGCCCTGTGAAAAAGCTGTATTGGCGCAACGCCCGGCTGGAATTTGGCTCGGTTGAGCGGCTTGTCGCCAGCCTTGAGGCACCCACCAGCGACGAATGGCTGACCCGCGCACGCGAGGCGGATGATTTGATGGCGCTGAAAACCATCGCCGCCCTGCCGGATATGGCCGCGCGCCTGACCGGTCCTGGCGATGTGAAATTGCTGTGGGATATCTGTTGCATCCCCGACTTCAGGGGCATCAGCCACGCCGAACATGCCGCCCTGCTGGCGCAAATTTTCGGGTTCCTTCAGGATCTGAACCGGGTGCCCGATGACTGGTTGGCGCAACAAATCCAAAGGCTGGACAGGACAGATGGCGACATTGACACGCTATCGAAACGATTGGCCTATATCCGGACATGGACCTATGTCGCGCAGCGGAAAATCTGGGTCGATGACGAAACCCATTGGCGCGGGGCGACGCGTGCCGTAGAAGACCGCCTGTCGGATGCTCTGCATGAACGTCTGACCCAAAGATTTGTTGACCGGCGCACATCCGTGTTGCTGCGCCGGTTGAAACAGAAGGAGGGCCTTGTGGCCGACGTGAATGACAAGGGTGAAGTGACGGTGGAGGGCGAATTCGTCGGCCGTCTGGAAGGGTTCCGGTTCCGGCAGGATGCATCTGCCAGCCCCGATGAAGCCAAGACATTGCGTCAGGCGGCGGTGGCGGCGCTGGCCCCTGAGCTGCATTTGCGCGCCGACAGGTTCTATAACGCGCCCGATACCGAGTTCGATTATACCGAACAGGGCGGGTTGATGTGGGGCGATCAGGCGATCGGCAAGCTGGTCAAGGGGTCCGAGCCGCTGAAACCCGTGGCCGAGGCCTTTGTCGATGACGAAGTGGCCCCCGAGGTGATCCAGAAAGTGCAGCGCCGGTTGCAGCATTTCATCGATCGCAAGATCGCCACCCTGTTTGAGCCGCTTCTTGCCCTGAGCCGGGATGAAGCGATCACGGGGCTGGCGCGCGGTTTTGCCTTTCAGCTGGTTGAGGCGCTTGGCGTCTTGCCGCGCGGCCCCGTGGCCGAGGATGTCAAAGCGCTGGATCAGGAGGCGCGCGGTCTGTTGCGCAAACATGGCGTGCGCTTTGGCCAGTTTACCATCTTTCAACAGGCGCTGCTGAAACCGGCCCCGACGCGGCTGCGGCTGGTGTTGTGGGGTCTGGCCAATGGCGATGCCGAATTTGCCGAAAGCCCGCCGCCCGGTCTGGTCACCATTCCTGCCGTCGAAGGGGCTGCGCAGGCATTCTACACCAATGCCGGTTACCGGTTGGCCGGCAGCCGCGCCATTCGCATCGACATGCTGGAACGTCTGGCCGATATGCTGCGCCAGCAGGACACGCGCGCCGGCTTCGAGGCGACGCCAGACATGCTGTCGATCACCGGCATGACGCTGGAACAGTTCGCCGATCTGATGGCCGGGCTTGGCTACGGTGCCGAAAAGGGCGAGCGCGCCAAGCTCAAGGCCGCAAGCGACGACCCCGACCCGAATGCTCCCACAGAAGTGCCGGGCGACGCTCCGGGCGAAGCCCCCGCAACCCCGCCGCAGGAAAGTCCGGTCGAAACCCCGGTCGAGACACCCGTCGAGGTTCCCACGGAAATGCCCCCGGTCGAGACCCCGATCGAATTGCCCGACATGCAGGCCGAGGCCGAAGCGCCCGAGATGGAGGTGTTCTATACCTTTGCCTGGGCCCCGCGCCGCCGCCCCAACCAACAGGGCCAACGCCCCGGCGGTGACCGTAAACCGGGCGGCAAGCCGCGTGGCAAAGGCAAACCGGGCGGCAAGGCGCAGGCCAAGCCCCCGCGCGATGACAAGCCCAAGACCTATGCCGCAAAGCCCAAGCGGCATGAAAAACCGATCGACCCGGACAATCCGTTCGCGCAGGCCCTTATGGGTCTCAAGAGCAACAGCTGACTGGCGCGCCGCCCTCGACGCTGCGGCTGGATAAATGGCTGTGGCAGGCGCGGTTTTTCAAGACCCGCACTCTGGCGGCCCGAACTGTGTCGGGTGGCCATGTGCGGGTGAATGCCACCAAGGTCCATAAACCCGCGACATCGATCAGCCCCGGCGATGTCCTGACCTTTCTGCAATCGCGCGACATTCGCGTGGTGCGGGTGGTGGCGCTTGGCCAAAGACGCGGCCCCGCCCCCGAGGCGCAGATGCTGTATGAAGATCTGACACCTGTGCGCGACGCCGTTCCGGAAAATCCAGGATATGAAGGAAAAGGGCGGCCCACGGGCAAGGATCGCCGGGCGCTTGGTTCTTTCCGTCGCAGGCCGCTTGAATGATCGGCGCGCCGGGATTACACCCCAATTCGAAGCCAGAAATGGATATGCCATGACCTACGCCGTTCTCGAAAATTGCATCAAGTGCAAATACACCGACTGTGTCGAGGTCTGCCCGGTGGATTGTTTCTATGAGGGCGAGAACTTTCTGGTTATCCACCCCGATGAATGCATCGATTGCGGTGTCTGCGAACCGGAATGCCCCGCCGATGCGATCCGCCCGGATACCGAGCCGGACATGGAAAAATGGGTGGAGATCAACCGGAAATATGCGGAGCTCTGGCCCGTTATCGTGTCCAAGAAGGACCCGCTGCCGACGGCAGAGGAGTTTGACGGCAAGCCCGGCAAATTGGCGCTGCTCTCTGAGAAGCCCGGCGAAGGCGGGTAAGTGATTCGGACCTTTTTTCGGGTGCCGCGCTGCAAAATGGGATCGTGCAGGCGCGGCAAAGCTCTGTAAAAACAGGGCTTTTGGCGGGTTTCCCGAGCCTCCGCTTTGAAAACACCGATTTTCGTGCTATATTTCTAATACAAACACAGTCTGTGAAAGAAATCCACGCGGACCTGCCGCCCGCGAATAAAATCAACATCAATACACCTCGTTGAGGAAAGCGCGTCTTTCCCCCGTGGTGCTTTTGTCGCCTGCCCCCTGGGGTTAAAGAGGAAAAAACAGCAATGAGCAAATCGCGCAAACAAGATTTCAGCCCCAATGAATACGTCGTCTACCCCGCCCATGGTGTCGGTCAGATCGTGTCGATCGAAGAACAGGAGATCGCCGGGCTGGTTCTCGAGCTGTTTGTGATCTCTTTCGCAAAGGACAAGATGACGCTGCGGGTGCCGACCGCCAAGGCGACCGAGGTGGGCATGCGCTCGCTCTCCAGCCCCGATGTCGTGAAAAAGGCGCTTGAGACGCTGAAGGGCAAGGCCCGCGTCAAACGCGCCATGTGGTCGCGCCGGGCGCAGGAATATGAGCAAAAGATCAACTCCGGCGATCTGATTGCGATTGCCGAGGTTGTCCGCGATCTGCATCGCGCCGACGATCAGCGCGAACAGAGCTATTCCGAGCGTCAGCTTTATGAAGCCGCACTTGAGCGTCTGACCCGCGAACTGGCGGCTGTGAACGACATGGATGAGGTCGGTGCGCAGAAACGCGTCGATGAGGTTCTGACCGCGCGCGCGGCGGCCTGACCCGGTCAATTTCGAATATGGCCCCGTCGCAGGATCTGCGACGGGGCTTTTTCATGTCAGATAGGCCGCCAGAACCGCCAGTGCGGCAATCTCGGATATCTGCTGTGATGCGCCCAGAATATCGCCGGTCTGGCCGCCAATCTTGGCCTGCGCGATCAGCGCCAGCCCCAGAACAAGTAGGAACGCCAGCGCCATTGCCCAGATCGCGCCCCCTCCGCTGAGGATCAGCGCCACGATCAGCGCCAGTCCGGCCGCGATCATTGCAGCCCCAAGCGGCGGTTGCCCGACCTGACCCGCCAACCCGCCGGGGCGGGCCGGGTCCATCAGCGTCATCAGAAAGACCATCGGCACGCGCGACAGCATCGCGGCACCGATCAGCGGGGCCCAGACATCGCCCACGCCGATCAGCGTTGCCAGCAGTGACCAGCGCGCCAGGAGCGACAGGATCAGCGCGATAACGCCATAAGCGCCGATCCGGCTGTCCTTCATGATGTCGAGCCGGCGGTCGCGGTCCCATCCGCCCCACAGCCCGTCGGCGGTATCGGCCAGCCCATCCTCATGCATGGCACCCGTGGTCATGATCATCGCGGCCAGACCCACCGCCGCCGAAACCCCTGCGGGCAATCCCGATGTCAGCCAGATGGCCAACGCGCCGATAATGCCCGCCGCCAGCCCGGCTGCAGGCCAGGCCCAGGCCGCCGCCGCGCCGCGGGTCAGATCGGGCGCGCCAGGAAGGGGCAGGCGGGTCAAAAGCCCGAGCGCCAGCGCCAGGTCGCCGAATACCCGATGAATTATGTCGTTCCTGACCATGCCGCGCGGTCCTTTGGGTCGCATTCATTTTCACATTCGGCCATACCGGCCTGAACAGGGCCTTGCAATGAAAGAGACACCAATCGCCATGACCGCACCCTTTACAACGCTTGCCGAATTTCACGCGCTGCTTGCCACTGCCGCCGGACCCGACAGCGCCGCGCGCGAAGGTGCCGAGGCGCGCAACGGGCAATTGACCAAACCGCCGGGCGCGCTTGGCCGCCTGGAGGATCTGGCGATTTGGTATGCGGCCTGGCGCGGCAATGCGCGGCCCGAGATCACCCGCCCGCAAGTGTTGGTTTTCGCCGGAAATCACGGGGTGACGGCGCGCGGCGTCAGCGCCTTTCCGGCTGAGGTGACGGTTCAGATGGTGGCCAATTTCCAATCGGGCGGGGCCGCGATCAATCAGCTGTCCAAGGCCGCGGGCGCGAAAATGGATGTCCATGCGCTGGATCTGGACCGGCCCACGGGCGATTTCACCCAAGGCCCCGCGATGGATGAGGCGGGCGTTGTTGCGGCGCTGTTGACCGGCTGGAACGCGGTCGATGAGGGGGCCGATCTGGTTGTGACCGGCGAGATGGGCATCGGCAACACGACATCAGCGGCTGCCATCGCGCATGCGCTTTATGGGGGCGATCCCGCCGACTGGACCGGGCGCGGCACCGGCGTCGATGATGCCGGGCTGGTATTGAAAACGAAAGTTGTGGCCGAGGGGCTGACCGCCAACCCCAGTGCCGCAAAAGACGGGCTTGAGGCGCTGCGCTGTCTGGGCGGGCGCGAATTGGCCGCGATGGCGGGCGCGATTGCGCGGGCGCGCATTCTGGGTATCCCGGTCATTCTGGACGGGTTCATCTGCACCGCAGCCGCCGCCTGTCTGCATGTCGCGCGCAAGGATGCGCTGGATCATGCCGTGGCCGGACATCTGTCGGCCGAAGGCGCGCATCAAGCGCTGTTGACCCGGATCGGGAAGGAGCCGCTTCTGTCGCTTGGCATGCGGCTTGGCGAAGGTTCAGGTGCGGCTTTGGCCATCCAGATCCTGAAAGGGGCCGTGGCCTGTCATTCGGGGATGGCGACCTTTGCCGAGGCGGGGGTGGCGGCGGGCGAGGGCTGATCCTCGTCCTCCGGGTCATCCCGGGTCATTGAATCGGGCAATTCCGACGCATCCACTTGCGTGGCCAGCGCGGTTTCCAGCGTGTTGTTCAACTCGCGGGCGCGGGCCACGTAATCCTCGTTTTCGGCCAGCGGCGTGCCCGGTTTCCAAAGTTCCGCCAATTCGCGCAGCACCTGTCGATCATGGCGGTAAAAGGCCTGTTCGACCTCGTGGGCTTCGTATTCCGTAAGGCCGGTGTTTTCCAATACATAGCGCGCGGCGCGCAGCGAGCCGTCGAACATCTCGCGGACGATGTCATTGGCCCCGGCCTGAAACAGCTCATAGACATGCACCCGGTCAAAGGCGCGCGCCACGATATGCAGATCGGGGCGGCGTCCCCGGGCATAGCGCACCAGCCGCTTGGCATCCTCCTTGCCATCCACCGCCACAACCAGAACCTTGGCATGGTCCAGACCCGCGGCATGCAGAAGTTCAGGCCGCGTCGGATCGCCGAAATAGCCATGATAGCCAAACCGGCGCATCAGTTGGATGGTGGGCAGGTCATTGTCCAGAACCACGGTGCGTTTGCCGGTCATCTGGACCATGCGGTTGACCACCTGCCCGAACCGCCCGGTGCCCGCGATGATGATATCCTCGGGGGAATCGATCACATCATGAACGGCCTCGTCTTCGACTTTCTCGGCAATATAGGACACCAGGATGCTGTAGAAAATGAACACCAGCGGCGTCAGCAGCATCGATAGGGCAACCACCAGCAGCAGCACCTCGACCAGCGCATCGGGCAGCACATTTTGCGCCACGGCAAATGAGATCAAAACAAAGCCAAACTCGCCCGCCTGCGCCAGCCCGAGCGTGAAAAGCCATTGGTCATGGCGGCGCAGCCCGTAGGACCAGCCGATGACAAAGAGGATCAGCCCCTTCACGATCATGATCGCCAGCGTCAGCCCGGCAATGACGGCAAAGTTGGAAAACAGCACGCCGAATTTTATGCTGGCCCCCACGGTGATGAAAAACAGCCCCAGCAGCAGCCCCTTGAAGGGTTCGATATTGGCCTCAAGCTCGTGCTTGAACTCGGAATTGGCCAGCACCACACCGGCGACAAAGGCCCCAAGCGCGGGCGAGAGGCCCACCAGCACCATCAAAAACGCGATGCCCACCACGATGACCAACGCCACGGCCGTGTACATTTCGCGCATGCGGGCCATATGGATGAACTGAAACAGCGGGCGAGTCAGGAATTTGCCGCCGATAATAACTGCCACAACCGCCGCGATGGTGATCAACGTGACGCCCCAGGCGGGCATCCCCTGAACCAGCGACATGCCAGCCTCTGCTGCGGCCTCGGCCTCGGCTGCGGGCCGCTGGATCGAACCATCGGGCGCAAAGGCGGCGGGCAGAGGCGCCGCCAGCAGCGGCATGATCGCCAGCATCGGGATCACGGCGATATCCTGCGTCAACAGCACCGAAAAGGACGACCGCCCGCCCGTGGTGCGCATCAGCCTCTTTTCGGTCAGTGTTTGCAGCACGATCGCGGTTGATGACAGCGCAAAGATCAACCCCACCGCCAGCGCCGGTTGCCAGGCCAGCCCAAGCGCATAGGCCCCGGCCGCGAGGGCCACGGTCGAAACCACCACCTGCCCGGTCCCCAGGTGCAACAGCTTGTCGCGCATGTCCCACAGGCTGCGCGGATCCAGCTCCAGCCCGATCAGAAACAGCATCATGACCACGCCGAATTCCGCGAATTGCTGCAGCGTATGCGGATCCACCCCCATCTGGAACAGGATCGGGCCGATCGCGATGCCCGCAATCAGATAGCCCAGCACCGAGCCAAGCCCCAGGCGCACCGATAAGGGGACCGCAATGACCATGGCGGCAAGGTAGATCGTGGCCTGAAAGAGGATGCTGTCCATGGGGGCTCAAAGGTCTCCTGCTTGGTTTCAGACCGGCAGCGGCGCGTCGGTCTTGGGTTGGTCCATAACGATCTGCGATTGCACCCGTGCGACATCGGGATGCGGCAACAGGCACCCATGAATCAGCCTGTGCAGCGCCTGCAGGTCCGCGCACCAGACCCTGAGCAGATAATCGGCCTCTCCAGTCAGGGTAAAGGCAGCCGTGATTTCGGGTGTGCCGCGCACGAGGGCGGCGAAACTGCTGTCGACCTCGGCGCTATGGGTGCTGAGTTGCACCTGCACGAAGGCCTGGACATGCAGGCCAACGCCTTCGGGCGAGACCACGGCGCGCGCGCCGGTCACGATCCCCGCATTTTCCAGCCGCTGTCGTCTGCGCCCGGCCTGGCTGGGCGACAGGTTCAACATCTCGCCCAGATCCTGCACCGTCAATTGGGCGTTGCCCTGTATCGCCTTGAGCAGGCGGCGGTCTGTTGCGTCCATCGTGTGCGCAGTCCTCGCGCATAATTAATAAACCGCGCAAAAACGTCGCGCATAATGAACTATACCACCGCCTCTTCGCGCAAACAACGCGCAATTGGTGCGTTACTGTCCCCGAAGCGAGCAGAAACTACCAGGAGACAGCCATTGGGCCCCTTCCCGCATAGCGCCCCGCGCGCCACGATAACCGCAGAAAACCCCGCCGGAACGGATGGGTTCGAATTTGTCGAATTCGCCCATCCCGATCCGGATGAGCTGCGCAGCCTCTTTCGCAAGATGGGGTTTGACCATACCGCGACCCATAAACGCAAAGCCATCGAGCTGTGGCAACAGGGCGATATTTCCTATCTGCTGAATGCCGAGCCGGGCAGCTTTGCCGCGCGGTTCGTCGAAGAACACGGGCCCTGCGCGCCCTCGATGGGCTGGCGCGTCGTGGATGCGCACCACGCGCTGGACCATGTCGTGTCGAAGGGGGCCGAGGAATATACCGGCAATGACAAAGCGATGGACGTGCCCGCGATCAAGGGCATCGGCGGCAGCCTGATCTATTTCGTCGATCAGTATTTCGACCGTTCCGCCTATAACGAGGAATTTGACTGGATCCGCGACGCCCACCCGCAGGGGGCAGGGTTCTACTATCTCGACCACCTGACCCACAATGTCCACAAGGGCAATATGGATGTCTGGTTCAAATTCTACGGCGATCTCTTCAACTTCAAGGAGATCCGGTTTTTCGACATCGCGGGTAAATTCACCGGCCTTTTGTCGCGCGCCCTGACCTCACCCTGTGGCCGCATCCGCATCCCGATCAACGAGGATCGCGGCGAAAAGGGCCAGATCGTCGAATATCTCAAACGCTACAAGGGTGAAGGCATCCAGCATATCGCGGTCGGAACCGAGGATATCTATGCCTCGACCGATCAGATCGCCGCCGCCGGCATCAAGTTCATGCCGGGCCCGAACGAAGCCT